>Ga0172371_10002409_pt1 | contig 29686 bp, 29 predicted proteins | sample Lak12m_FD_114543 | JGI IMG/M metagenome (GOLD analysis project Ga0172371, IMG submission 114543) | Freshwater microbial communities from Kabuno Bay, South-Kivu, Congo - kab_022012_12m | ecosystem: Environmental > Aquatic > Freshwater > Lake | place: Democratic Republic of the Congo: South-Kivu...
TACTCTGCTCTTCGATCACAGGTGTTTGGCTTTCAGTTTTTTCGATATTTGTATTTACAATTACACTTTCCTCTGTACTTGTGCTCGTAATTATTTCCGGAGTAGTCGTCGCTGCCTCTTCGATTTCGATTATTACTTCTGGCGTCGTCGTAGCCTCAGTTGTTTCTGAAATTGTCTCTGGGTTCTGCTCTGTACCACCTCCTGTACTCTCTGTATTTTTTTCCTCGATCGTTGTTTGAGTTTGGACGGACGCATTTTCACAAATGAGAGAACTCCTCAGAAGCATCATCTCCATAATTTCTAAAATAGTCGCGTCGTCGAAGCCGGCTATTCTCAAATCTTCGAGGGTAACCATGTTTGGCATTCCCGGAGTTGGTTCTGGATCAACCCAGTAGCCGATCCCATCTGGCATTCTCACCAAAGCTTTCCCTGCTCCGACTGATCCATAAGCATGCGAGTCGAGCAAATTATCAAATAAATCACGTATACCGACAGTATCTCCGTTATCATTGAAATATGAATTGGAACCTCCAAATTTCAAAGTAATAAAACCGTAAGGTTGTATCAATGTTGTTCCTTCGTCTGGTTGCATCTGCGATCCCGAAGCTCCTGAGGCAACTATAGTGTGCAGTGTTGTAGAACCAGAAGCTGTAAGCTCAGAAATTTTCCATCCAGCTACATCAACAGCAGTACTTCCGTTATTATAAATTTCAACAAATTCTTTCATTCCTGAACTAGGTCGAGGATAAATCTCATTCAAAACAACCATCCGAGCGGTGAAAGAGAAAGAAATTTTCTCTTCATCGAAATAACCGCTCTCCTCTGGCCCATTTGTTTCTGATCTCCACGAAGTGAATATGGTTTCGAGATCGCATTTATCTCCATGCGCGGCCGGCTGGTCGGGCGGCAGGTCGAATCTGAATTCCCATGAACCGAATTCGCTCGAAGTGGCGTAAGCAAGCCCGTTAAGCGGCCCATTATATTTGGTGAGGCCGTTCAATTTCGCTTCCACAATAATTTTGCCACATAACCCTGTTGTGTCAGAAGTGGTGGTGGCCCCCAAAGAATATTTCATCTCGAGACTGCCGCTCACTGGGAAAACAACTGAAGCGTGGCTCTTCTCCCCCAAAACTTCTGGACCTATTATTGAATCGAAATCATTATCAGTAACTTCGAAATCGAGGAAAGATGCGGTGAAAGAATTACTCTGCGAAGTTTCGGTGTCTGAGTAATACGATCCGGTATAGCCCATGTTTGAAATTACCATCGCGGAAATCGCTACTATGGCGACAAGATCCGCTATTTTGGTTCTAACAGCAGTTTTCTGTTTTGCGCTACCCCTGTTCATCAATTGTTTTTTTATTCCTATTTGCTATTTCGTATTTTATTTTCATCGCTTCGTCGTAGATGATCATGGCTGCCGGTATGCCGATTATCAGGATGAATCCGAATGGTTTTTTAGCGAAGTCGAGTATGTAGCCGACGTAAGGGAGAGAGAATAAGACTTTGCCTATCACCTCTCCGCTTGCCACCTCTTGCATGTCAGTCGCATCATTGGCGTCGCCTTTCGTTTGGTACAATGTCTTACCGCTTTCTACTCGCACCCCTACAATACGGTGAGTAGTCGGCACTTCTGTTTTAGTGTCTTTGCCAAAGGTTATAATATCGCCTTCCTTATACACACCACTCGGCTTAATCACTACCAGCGCTCCGGTTTTGATAGCCGGTTCCATCGAACCTGACTGCACGATTTTTATTTTGAGTCCGCCCTCGATCGGCAGGGCGCTCCAGATCAAAACAACTGCGATCAATCCTACCGCTCCTATGAAAACTCCGTATCCTATTTTGTAAATTTTTTCCATGTTTTTTACCCCATCCGCCCTTCGGGCACCTTCCCCTTGGCCAGGGGAAGGAAGACAAAATCCGGACCAACCTTCCAACGCCGGCTCCCCCACACCTTCGCCAACTGGCGAATAGTGCAGGGTTTGCCGAGGTTCGAATAGGCGATTTTATTTCAGATCAATATCTCCTGTAGGTATGTTGCTACAAGAGAAACCTGTGTTGTTCCTACTCTGCACAGCGTACAAGAGCAAGTCAGCTGCGAATGAATCTGATTGAGCTTGGTTATTCATTCCGGAAGCTTCGCATTCCACTGCTCCATTAGCATCTTCCATTTCCGGTATAGAACCGGCGCACCATGCGAGGCCAACGTAACCTGTACTACCTTGAGGCACTGTCAACTTGTCAGTCAACAAAGTGTTAATCGGGCCCTGGTAGAGTATAACTTCACCCGATTGGTGTTCACCATCAGCAGTTCCCTCTTCAGACCACACGACTACGCTAAGCTGACTTCCCAACTCACCATCGTTATCTTCATCCGGACAACTTGGATCGTTTGCTTTGCTTTCAGCGTCGTTGCAAGTATTTTCGAGATCTTCCACATCCATCGGAAGCATACAAGCGTAAGCTTCGTTGTCATCAACGTGCAAACTTATCACATTTGTTCCCCAATCTCCCGGCTTCACATCCCCAAAACTGAAGAATGTGTCACCATTCCCCAAGTCTTTTTCAGTCCACAATCGGCAAGCTTGTTGGAATGCGCTGTTTGCGTCGCAGTCTTCTTGATCGCGGGTGATTGTAAGGTAGTAAAGCAGGCCGCCCGGGTTATTAAGAGGAGTATTGTTTCCTGGAGTGTTTACTAAATTAGTCACGATGAATGTAAGAGTGTTTTCTCCTGGGTTAACTTGAGCCAAGAATGCATTCTCGGCGACTGTATCTAGTGTGGTATATTCAGCACTACCTAAGCCTGTTGCGATAGATACACCGTTTAACAGAATTTCATATTGATTATCAGCGGCGACATCAAATACCAAATTCACATCAACAGCATCGCCCCACCAGCTGAAATCGTGCTCAAAAGTGTACGTAATATTGCCAAGAGAGCCATCATCACCAACTAATGTTGCCGGTGAAGCCCAAATCCATCTAGCGGTAGGATGTGTTGTCCAATACTGAGTGGTAATAGATGTTGGAGTTACCAAAACAGCAGGAAAGGGAAAAGTTGTAATTACTGTATTACTACCAGCAACAACATCTGCTCCACCATCGCCACTGTAAAGAGTTAAAGAGCAGGTTTTGCAATCATCCCCGTTATATGTCTGCTTTAGGTGATCTACTTTGAGATCGATCGAACCGGCTGTGAAGATGTTCCCTGCTGAAGTTTCGGTATCGTTGTAGAAAGCGATAGTCGCTCCGGCCACCAACGCCCCAACCAGCACAATCATCCCTCCGCTTAGTAATATTTTTTTCATATTTTTCTATGGTTTAGCTTATTATTGTCTGTTTATATTTTCTGGACAGCGGAAATTAGGCTGATTTCTTTGTTGCTCAACGGTGAAAGAAAGGTCGGCTACGATTTTGTCAGTTTGAGAATAATTATCAACAACTGATCCGTCGCAAGTAAATCCAGCCCCGTTTCCCGGGTCTAAGATCATATTTCCAAGACACCATGCTACTCCTAGATGTTGCTCATCTTTTATACCAAGAGTGTTTGGTTGTTCATAACTACCATCCCAAGTTGTCCAGTTTAGGTAAGAGTCAGCAAAAGTCAGAGGTAATGTGCCGTTGCCTTCATTAGCTGTGTTTCCGGTTAGACCCAACCATTCTTCTAAGTTTCTCGGTCCTCCAAAAAGAGGAGGTTCATCTATATCTAAAGCATTATCTCCATCTTTATCGTGCCACCACATTATTTCCAACTCTTCACCTAACTCTCCGTAAGTATCGGTATCGATTGGGTTCATCGCTAGTTCTGGTTCTACCAGGCCATTTTCTGAACTTGTTGAAGTGAAAGCAGCACACATCCAAGCCTCGTTAGTTAAGACTTTGAAAGAAATTGTATTTTCCCCCCAGTCTCCTGGTTTAAGATCGGAGAAGTCGAAAAATTTTCCTAAAGTCACAGGTCCTCCGTCTCCAGGGTAAGACCAGTGTCCGCAGTTTGTATTTGAGTTGCCTCCGTTATAAGAACACTGACTGCTTATTTGTAAATCAATCGCGCCGGCGGTGAAGGTGTTGCCGGTGGAGGTTTCAGTGTCGGAGAAGAAAGCTCCTGTCGCGCCTAAAACTAAGGCACCAACGACGGCCAATACTCCGACACTTCCTAATATTTTTTTCATATTTTTTATTTATTAATTTTAATAATTTATTTTTTATTTTCTACCAAAATTATGCATATTGCGTCTTTTGGTAGAAAAATTATCGACCAAACAAAAAATCCGTTCCCAGGAAAAATATCCATCGAACGGATTTTTTGTTTAGTAAATATTTATTTTTTTGAACAAAAAATTGGGGAAACATTTCTTTCTCAAATACTCTGACTCCACAGTTTTCCCTTCCCCAAAAGAAAACTAATTTAGTACTTAATAATACTAAAATAATTACCCGATGTGTCAACTTTAATATGTGGATTGTTTTATTTGACTTTAATTTGTTATAATTACATTGTTAAACTAAAATCTTATATCTAAATGCTAAAAGCCCAAAATGGGCGCTGGATCGGGGAAACAACTCAGCGTAAAGCAGGGTTGAGATCTAGCACCCATTTTGGGCTTTCGATGTTCGATATACTAGTTATATTAAATTAAATGTCAATGTCGATCACAATAAAAAACAAAATCCCTCTTAAATGGAGAATTTTGTTTTTTATTTGAATTTATCTAATAATTATGGAAGCGAAGGGATAGGGGTAACAGAAATCATATCAGGACACTTCAGAATATTTATCCATCTCTTGAGACGCTCAGCGTTTGATATAGAAGTTTAACAGAATTATTGTGTAATTTTTTATACTAAAGTAAAAGAGTAAAAGTAAAATAAAAGAAAATCCCGCAGGAGAGCCTAAGCTCCCCTACGGGATTGTTGTGTGGGAATATTATTCCCTTTGTTGTCTTCGTCGCCTGACGAGAAGGGCCAAGCCGACGAGCGCCCCACTCATTGTAGCGAATGTCGCCGGCTCGGGGACAGATGAGGCTGTCCCAGACCAGACAGCACCCGTCACATCCAGCCCTCTCTGGTAAACATCCATTGTCAAGGTGTTTGCTCCCTGAACAAGGTATGGCGACAGAGTCAGGGTCAGAAATTCGCCCTGCTCACAAGCAATCGGCCCATCGGCGCACGCACCATCCTGGACCCAGTTGGCTTGCTTCAGCAACTTGTCGTTGAGCCAGACCGCCATCGTATCATCGGCCCCAACGGTCAGACTGCCAGAATTGATTGCGTACGGCAGCAAGAACGACTGAGTGAATGTCATGGTTGGATTCGCCAAGCCCGTGGAATTGGGCAAGACCACTCCTCCACCGTACCCTGTTCCAGCGTACGCCGAGACCCAAGAGGCACCGGAGATGGTGTCCCACACCGGGTGTGGAGTAATCAGATAAGTATTCCCCGTGCTACTAGTTGCAGACATGTCGCCAGACACGAAGCTAATGACAACCGGTGCCGCTTGCGCCGACGTCATAAACATCGCAAAAATCACCAACATAACCACATAGAGTGGTTTTTTCATTTTTATATCCTCCTGTTCCCTTTCGATTCACTCATGTGATGACAGGGAAAGAACTATCCTTTAATATGTATAACATATACTAAAATAAAAAGCAACAGGCAAAAAGCGGCTCGCGTAGTGTGCATTACGCGAGCCAAAACTTTCTCCTCTAATCATCTCTCGGGCCTGATCCCCTAATAGATGAAAATGTGTATGAATGATTGGGCCCAAGAGTGCTCCCAACTGTTGAATTCCCACGGCAGATCTCTAGACTGCCAGCGGAAACACAAATAAACTTTTGTCCTCCAATTCCTCTCACGGTTTCTCCTTGATTCAGGTTTTCAGAAACCACTTTCTGAGCCTTATCTCGTGGCGCCCTCATCATGTTAAAACCCGATTCACCTGGGGCAAGATGAGTTCTCCTTTTGCCATTTGTTTTTGAAGAGTCGTCTTCTGATAGTGGATGAACCTCGACGATGGCCACAACAGAACCAACTTTCTCGAGACATAACCTAAATATAAGAATACACTTATTAAAATAAAAAACAACATCAACTGATTGTTAACAAGTTTTCAAAATGAAGTTAATATAAATATTTGGTGCGCGGTGAGGGATTCGAACCCACGACATCGTCAACGTCAATGACGCGCTCTACCAACTGAGCTAACCGCGCATAATTAAATATATCAGAAAAATTAAATTTGAAAACTTCTCCCCTCTCCTGCATCTAGGAGAGGGGTAAGAGGTGAGGTATAATAATAATGTGAAAAAAATAAACTTAAACAAATATAAAAATGAGTTTTTTATTGCTGTTACAATTTTAATTTTAATAACACTATCCTTTAATTTTTATAAATCTCCAGTCCCACATAAAAATCTTATTGATACAAATATTTCTCTGCATTCAAATACAGAAATAACTCCAAATGCTATCGCGACTAATCCAGAATTTAGAAGTATAGCTTTTGCCAATAATATTCCAAAACGATCAATTTTTTCGAGTGGAATGGCGGCGGTAATAAGAACTATAAAATCATTCACGACCAAGCCACAGAAGGACGGGCCAAAAGAATACGGCACTTGGGTCTGGACACCTACAGAGTATCTAACTCCAGAATATTCAGAGGAGATACTTTCTGGTGCTAAGGCCCAAAATATTGATGTCATATATCTATCCATCGATTCATATTTGGATATATTTGTGATGCCTAAGGGCGATGCAAGAGATAGACAGAAGAAAATATTCTCAGACAAATTGGAAAATTTTATTAAAAATGCCAACAGTAAGGGTATAGAAGTTGACGCAGAAGCTGGTTGGCAAAATTGGGCAGAAGAAGGAAACGAGTACAAGGCCTTTGCCATTGTTAATTTTGTCAAAAATTTTAATGAGACTCACCAAAACAAATTTAGAGGATTTCAATACGATGTAGAGCCATACCTATTGCCTTCATTTCAAGATGATAAAGAAATAGTGTTGAAAAATTTTGTCAAACTTATAGATCAAACAGAATATTTTATAGGTTCAAGCGCTTTGAGATTTAGTGTTGTCATACCAGATTTTTATGACAGTAAAGATAAATTTACTCCAAAATTTTCATATAATGGCAACAAAGATTATGTTTTTAAACATTTGATAAATATTTTAGACAGAAGGCTAGATAGTTCAATCATTATAATGTCTTATAGAAATTACGCCCAAGGTCTTGATGGCGCCATCGAGGTCTCAAAAAATGAAATGGAGACTGCTGAGAGAAGTGACCATAGAACAAAAATAATTATCGCCCAAGAAACAAGTGAAGTGCCTCCTCCTTACATTACTTTTCATAACACACCTAAAAAATATTTTGATTGGCAGATAGAAAAAATAAATACCGCATTTGAAAGCCATCCAAACTTTGGTGGCATTGCTGTGCATTATGTAAATTCTTTTCTAGCTTTGAAATAATCTGGCGGAGGGTAAGAGATTCGAACTCTTGGTGGGTTTCCCCACACACGCTTTCCAAGCGTGCGCACTAGACCGCTATGCGAACCCTCCATTTTAAACATCTACACCCTATCAAGACTATACTAATTCTGAAAATCAGACAAATTTATATAAATGAAATAGGGACAGCGAGTAGAAATGCTGGCCCTATCAAACAAATCACCACAAATCACCTATAGCGCCTGTGGGATTTGTGCTTACGAACAATGAAAGTTCTGATGGGAAGAATCCCTTCAACCACAACTTTGGTTTCTTTGCCTTGCCAACCATCAACTACTTGTGCACTGTAACAAGGGACAGGTTTGGAGCGTTCTCCCAAAACATAGACTTCCCCTTTTTGGAAGGACCCCGCATCAACAATTGATCTATACCCCACGACAGAAAAGCCGGGAGGCAAAGTAAACGGACACATTATCTCGCCCATAAACAACACCTCTCTGATTAAATAATACTCTCAAAAATACAAAATGGCTTGTAGCACTTATCCCCAGTTTTACATCATCATCCCACGCAAAATTTTGATGCGTTCTGATGCTGGCGGATGAGTACTAAATAAATTTGAAACAGATTTGCCCGACAGTGGATTAGAAATAAAAAGATGCGCTGTCGCATTACTTTTATTTTTCATTGGCATATTATATGAAGATATTTTTTCAAGAGCGCTAGCTAAACCTTCTGGATAGCGAGTGAGGAGCGCGCCAGAAGCATCTGCCAAATACTCTCGTCTTCTGGAGATAGCAAGCTTGATAAGTGTAGCAATAATGGGAGAAAGAATAGTAAGAACAATTCCCAAAATCGCCAATATCCCCCCCGCTCCACCCTCTCTGTCATTTCCACGTCTACCACCAAAAATCATACCTCGCAAAAACATATCAGAAATTATGGAAACAAAACCGACAAGAACAACAACCGCACTCATAAGCAAAATATCTCTGTTACCAATATGTGAAAGCTCGTGAGCAATCACTCCTTCAAGTTCAGTTTTATTTAATTTTTGTAAAAGACCGGTAGTCACGGCAACTACAGCATGATTTTTGTCTCTACCTGTTGCAAAAGCGTTGGGTGCGGGGTCGTCAATGATAAAAAGTTTGGGCATAGGCAATCCGGCAGTAATAGTCAGATTTTCGGTAGAAGTATACAAATCAAAAAATTCTTCTCTTTTGGCTTCCCGCGCTTTTGATAAAGAAAGAACAATTTTATCTGAAAACCAAAAACTGGCTATATTCATAATTAAACTAAAAATAATAGCGATGTAGAATAAAAATGGATTGTTGTAATAAACAGATACAAAATATCCAAGTCCAGCAATAACTGCTAGAAATACACCCATCAAAATATAGGTTTTAAAGACATTTGAACTTTGCTCATGATACATATTAAGTATTATAACATAATTTTAGTTATCCCCTTTTTAATCACAATTTTTTAAGAATTTTGGTTTGAAGTCTTTATTGTATGGGATATGATAAGCCTAATGGAACAAAAAAAGACTCACATAAGAATTCCCCCTCATAACATTGAAGCCGAAAAGGCTCTGCTCGGTTCGGTAATGCTTAGACCAGAAGTTATGTTTGAAATTACTGATTTGGCTCACCCAGTTTCTTTTTATTCTGAAAAACACCGTTTGATATTTGAGACGATGCTCGAACTTTTCTCCAAACATAGCCCGACAGATTTGCTTACTGTTTCTGCAAGACTTAAAGAAAAAAACTTATTAGAAGAAATTGGCGGCAACAGTTATTTGAGTGAATTAGTAAATTCTGTACCTTCAGCAGCAAACGCTTCTTACTACGCTCAAATTATCCAAAAGAAGCACATCGCTCGAAACCTCATAAGCGCTGCTGATTTTATTTCCTCCCTTGGTTATGACGAAGCGGTTGAACTCGAAGAACTTTTGGATCAAGCTCAAAAGAAAATATACGATGTCACCAATGTTTCCAGTATTCATAAATTTGTTGAACTTAAAGAGGAACTTTCTGAGGCGTGGGAAAGACTTGACCGTTTGCATAATTCCGGAGATGGGCTACGCGGAGTGCCTTCTGGTTTTAGAGACCTAGATGAAAAACTTTCCGGTTTCCAAAAATCTGATCTAATCATATTGGCGGCAAGACCTAGTATTGGTAAAACAGCGCTAGCTCTAGACATTGCTCGCCAAGCGGCAGTGTACTACAATGTGCCGGTTGGCATTTTCTCACTTGAAATGAGTTCCCAACAATTGGTAGACAGGATGCTTGCTTCCCAATCAAATGTGGACGCGTGGAAACTTCGCACCGGCAAATTAAATCGGGAAGATGATTTTTCGGCAATTCGCCAATCACTTGATGTTTTAGCCAAGGCGCCAATTTTTATTGATGACCAACCGGGCAATAATATTTTAAAAATGCGCTCGGTCGCCAGAAGACTTAAAAATGAAAAGGGATTAGGGTTAATTGTGGTTGATTACTTACAACTTATGGTTACGACCAAAAATTATGATTCAATGGTTAATCAGGTCACTGAAATTTCTCGCTCTCTTAAAAATTTGGCCCGTGAATTAGAGGTCCCAGTAATTGCTCTCTCCCAGCTTTCTCGAGCCATTGAACAGAGAGGGGGCAAGCCCAAACTTTCTGACTTACGAGATTCAGGTTCTATCGAGCAAGATGCCGACGTGGTTATGTTTATTCACCGCGAAGACAAAGCAAAGGGAGTAAACGATGCCGAAAAAACAAATATTGCAGAAATATTGATCGAAAAACACCGAAATGGCGCCACTGGAAAAGTTGAATTATTCTTTGACGAAAAAAAGGCTACTTTCTTACCTCTTGAAAAAGCTCAATTTGCCGGCGCTGAATCAGAATTCCGAGAATTCTGAACCCTACCCCTCGCTTCGCGTGGCCCCCCTTTGATCAGGGGAGGGAAAAAAGAAAAAAACAAAACAAACAATGAATAGTATAGAAAAACTCATTCAAATATTTTCCAACTTTCCTGGCATCGGACCAAGGCAGGCACGGCGCTTTGTTTATTATTTGCTTACTCGAACCAATAACACCTTAGAAGAACTTTCCCAAAATATAAATGATTTAAAAAATGACGTGATAAAATGTGAAGATTGCCAGCGATTCTTTGAATTACACCACAAAAATACAAATAACAATGGCGGCCATTGTAAGTGTAAGATTTGCTCTGATCAAAATAGAGATAGGTCAGTTTTAATGATAGTACAGAGAGACATTGACTTGGAATCTGTCGAAAAAAATGGTGGTTTCAAAGGTATTTATTTTGTTCTTGGCGGTTCAGTGCCAATATTGGAAAAAGAACCAGAAAAAAGAATCAGAATTAAAGAATTAAAAAATTTTATTGGTAAAAAAATTAAGGAAAACTTAAAAGAAATTATTTTGGGCGTAAATTGGAATCCTGAGGGAGAAAATACTGCTGATTATGTTGAGAGATTATTATTACCACTAATAGGAAATGTTAAAATTTCTCATTTAGGTAAGGGTCTTTCTATGGGTACAGAACTGGAGTATACTGATACTGAAACAATGAAAAATGCGCTTAAAAATAGAATTTAAATTATGACAATCAAAAAAACTTTGCCTTACATATTAATAATTGGTTCTATAATTGGCCTTTTGGTCTCTTTTGTTTTGACAGTAGACACGATAGAGCTTATAAAAGATCCAGAAGTATATTTACCTTGCAATATTAGCCCTTTCATTAGTTGTACTAGTGTGACTAGCACTTGGCAAGCATCTGTATTTGGATTTCCTAATTCCCTTTTAGGAATAAGTGCTTTTAGTATGCTTTTTGTTATAGGTATAATGTTACTTTTTGGTGGTTCAAACTCTTCTCTCTTAGATAAAGCTACGGGAGAAAACCGCGCCCGCCGCCCACTTTGGCTTTTAGTAAACTTGGGCACTTTGGCCGCTTTTATTTTTGTTGTATGGTTTTTTTACCAAAGCGTTTATAATATTGGTTCGCTTTGCATTTATTGTATGACAGTTTGGGTAGTGACTTGGCCAATATTCCTTTACACTACAATTTGGAATTTTAGAGAAGATCATTTCAAATTTTCTTGCCCGACACTTCGCTTTGTCTCCAAATATCATCTTCAAGTTCTCGTTTTATTGTATATCATCGCAATCCTTTTAATTCTCTTCCAATTTAGATATTTCTTTTTTTCCTAACCTCACCCCGCTCGCTTTCAGCGAGCGACCCTCTCTTAGAAGCAGGAGAGGGTAAAAATGAAGCCCTTCCCCTGCATCTAGGGGAAGGGCAATTCCACTTTAGTGGAATGGGATGAGGTTTTTGATATTGCTTTTTTAGAATCTAATTATCCTATCTTTTCAATCTTCACTGCAAAAAATGGTTGGCGGTGGCCGTTTTTCTTTAGGTAACGGCTTTTTTGTTTGTATTTAATGACGGTTACTTTTGCGTATCTGCCGATTTCAGAAAGAGTGCCAGAAACTTTTGCGCCGCTAATATATGGAGTGCCAATATCGGTAGAATCAGAACCATTATCAATCAAAAGTACTTTGTCAAAAACGACCGGGCTACCAATTTTGAATTCCCCCTTTATGGCTTCAATTTTAATAATATCTCCCACTGCTACACGGTATTGCTTTCCCCCTGTCTCTATAACGGCAAAACTGCCACTTGGAGCAACTTTAGGAGCTTTTACCACCTTCTTACTCTCTACAGCTTTTGGAGCTTTTACGGGGGCTTTTTTTGATTCTTTTGTGACTTTTTTTGTCTCTGGCATAACAGACATCACTTTACAGGATTTCACAAAATATTGCAAGAAACGCTATTCAAAATCCGGCTTGTCTATAACAGGTGCTTCAAAAGATTGGGAAGTGCCTGTGATGCGAGTAATATCTTTATCTACTTTTTTAAACTCCTTGCCTGAGGCGTTGAAATGATTGACTACGGTTTCGAGAGAATTACCGAGTTTGTCGTGATAAATTTCATATTTTTTTAAATGCTCACCAAGCTCACCTACCCTCTTTATGATATCTTTAGCCGTCTCCTCTATTTGCATAGCTTTAAGGCCTTGCAAAACAGTTTGTAAATATGCGAGAAAAGAAGTGGGTGAGACAATAATAACCTTGTATTTTCCAGCCGCCCTTTGGATCAAGTTCTCTGTATCCTCTGTTACTGCACCTATTTTATTTATGAGCAAATCATAATAAATCGCCTCGTGAGGAATAAACATAAAAGCAAAATCCATCGTCCCTTCTGTCGGCCGAATATATTTTGAAGTTTCGGTGATACGTAATTTTAGATCATTTATAAAAAGTTTTTCTAATCTATCTTTTTCTGACGGATCTTTTGCTTCAGTCAATCTGTTATAATTTTCTAGAGAAAATTTTGAATCAATTGGTATTATTTTATCTTTTACAAAAACCACCGCATCTACAATCTCCCCATTTTGGAAAGCATATTGCATTTGGTATTGGGCTGGAGCCAAAACATTTTTAAGTAAAGTTTCCAAATAATATTCACCCAAAATCCCCCTCTGTTTTGGATTTTTTAAGATGTCTTGCAAGTTTTGAAGTTGATCGGCAAATGAGACTACCTGCTTGTTTGTCTCATCAAGTTTTGTAAGCCCCCTTGTTACTTCCCTAATTAAGTTTGCTGATTCACCTAGCTGAGTTTTTATAGTTTCGTTAGTCTGACGATTGTTTTCGCCAATCTTGGCATCCACCGTCCGATTGAGTTCATTTATCTGCTGGAGTATTAATTTAAGCCCCGTCTCATCTGCACTTTGCTTTGGTCGCAAAAAATAAACCAAAATCCCCCCCACAACAAGCCCAATTAAAATGTAAATGGTAATTTCCATGTTTTTAAATAATATTAAAATTAGGATATTGTTCCCGTAATTTACTTTTTTCAACTCTGTTTAGATTTTTAAAATAAAGAGATCCACCAATTGATTGAGGTAGCGTTAATCCTTCAGCTGAGGTAAGAGAGTTGAGATAAAGATCTTCACCAATTGATTGAGGTAGCGTTAATCCTTCAGCTGAGGTAAGAGAGCTGAGATAAAGATATCCACCAATTGATTGAGGTAGCGTTAATCCTTCAGCTGAGGTAAGAGAGCGGAGATCAAGAGATCCATAATGAAAGATAATATTACCCCTTAATGCCTCTTCTTTTGTTGTTGATATTTGATCTTCTCTACAATTAAAAATGTAAGATAAATCTGTTTTTTTGTTCCTCCCCACCAATAATTCCTCTATTCTCGGATCTTTTTGATAACCAAACCCTTCTATTGGTCGATCAACTTCATAAAGAAAAGTAAGTTCTTCCTTTGTTAATTCTTCCTTGTTTTTTGTTTTTCTTTCAACCTCGGTTAATCTTTTCATATCTGCAGATTTTTTTTCATACTTCGGGCCATCTGGGAATTCTTTTAATTTTTCTTTGGCAACATCTGAAATAAATGGGTCTATGTTTTGCCTTGGTGCAATACCTCTCATTTCAGCTATTTTGTTTTCTTCCATACGAATAGCTAGACGAGGGATAATAGGTTCTCCATCTGAATTTATAGAATAATAAACATAGAAATCTCCTCCTTGTAGCTGACCCTTTGCTGTATCATAGTTTGCTGTACACCATTCAAGAGGATAACCTTGTAGAGAATCAACCAATGGTCTAGGATCTGAATTTCTTGGATATTTTACCCATTTACCTCTCGTTTCCTGGAGTCCTTCAGTCGAGTATTCGGGCATTTCAATCAGAAATTGAGTATATATTTCTGAAAAATTCTCAGAAGAAAGTAATCTTTGAAAATCTTCGCCATTAAGTTTGGTGCTTTTGTTTGAGATTTCTTTTCCCTCATTATTTAATCTTTCTGACATAACCCCAATAGTCATCGCCAAAGCTCTTGGATTTAATGTTGGAAAAGCGGCAGCTGTATCTTTTCTTCTTTTTATAAACTTACCTTTTTCAAACTTTTTACCATCTTTTTCTTCTTCAATTTTTTCAAATTTACCCATCTCAACTACAGATGTAAAAGCCCAATATTTTGCCCACATTGGGTAATTGGCATCTTTTGATGCTAGATAGTCTAGCCACCTATCGAGACTTTCTTTTTGGTCTGAAGTAATCTGCTCTATCTTCCTTTGTTTAAATTCTTCAGTTATTTCTACATTCCCATACCCCATCTCTCTTGCTATTCTCTGTTCCAATAAAAAAACAGACTCTCGAATGTTTTTAGGTTTGATTATGTGCTTGTCGTGATAGTAGTTTTTTATTCTTTCCCATACTTTTGGGTCATCTCTATGACCCTCGTGAGTTCTTTCTAAAACTCCCATCCAATCAGAAACCCTCTCTTCTGGATCTTGAGAATATTTCTCTCCCAATTTCTGTCTTCTTCTTTGCTCATGCTCTACCTCTTGAGAAGATTTAAGCTTAGGATTCTTGTCATTTAAAAATTGTTCTCCAAAATTTTCCATCTTTCAATTATACTAAAAATGGTGAAAATATGATAATATGAGAAAGATTAGAATTTAAAACATAATTATGTCTTTACATCAACAAATTCAGGAACAAATACCTGAGGCAATGCGAGCTAAGGATGGGGTAAGACTTACCACACTCCGTGGAGTTTTGGCGGCCTTTACAAATGAAGCAGTCGCCCTAAAAAGAACCCCCAAAGATAAGTTAACCGACAGCGAAGCTATCACGGTTATTAAAAGATTGGTTAAACAAAGAAAAGATTCAATGGAACAATTTAAAAAAGGTGGGCGACAAGATTTAGCAGATAATGAAGAAGCCGAGTTAAAAGTTTTAGAAGAATTTTTACCAGCTCAAATGTCGGAAGAAGAAGTGGAAAAAATTGTAAGATTGAAAATTGAAGATTTAAAGATTACAGATAAAAGTAAAATAGGAATTTTGATAGGGGCAGTACTCAAAGAAACTGGGGGCAACGCCGACGGAGCATTAGTTAAAAAAATCGTTGATGAGGTTTTGAAATAACTCACCCCGCACTTCGTGTCGACCCTCTCTTACTACAAGAGAGGGTCTCGGAAGCCCCCTTCTCTTGTTGTAAGAGAAGGGGGTTGGGGGATGAGTTATCTGATAACTCTTGCAATTCTCTCTACCACTCCTTTATCAAAAGGAGTTGGGATGATTTTGGCAGTAGTTGGATTTTTAATGGAAGAGGCAAGTGCGAGAGCCGCTTTTATAAACATTTTGTCTTTAAATTGTTTTATATTATTGTTTAACGCACCTCTAAAAATACCAGGGAAAGCGAGAGCGTTGTTGACTTGATTTGGATAATCGCTCCGTCCGGTAGCTACAATAAACGCGCCTGCTTTTTGGGCTTTCTCTGGCATTATTTCCGGCTCTGGATTTGCAAGAGCAAAAATAATAGGCTTTTTATTCATTGTCATTATCATTTCCTCTGACAAAACTCCCCCTTTACTTACTCCAATAAAAATATCCGCCCCAATCAAACTTAATGCCAAATCCCCTTTTATATTTTTTTTATTGGTCAAAGAGGCGAGTCTTTTTTTATCAGAATTTAAATCTTTTCGCCCATTATAAATAATCCCCTTACTATCATTTAAAATTATATTTTTAAAACCATACATCAAAAGCAACTCGGCTATTGCAATACCCGCCGACCCAGCGCCATTGATTATTGCCTTAACATTTTCTTTTTTCTTTTTTGCTAATTTAAGAGAATTTATAAGCCCTGCCAAAACCACGACCGCCGTGCCATGTTGATCATCATGCATTACAGGAATACTTAGCTCTTTCTGCAATCTTCTTTCAATATTAAAACATCGCGGAGCAGAAATATCTTCCAAATTGATAGCGCCAAAAACAGGCGAAATATTTTTTACAATCTCAACAATCTTATCTTCATCTTGGGTATCAAGGCAGATGGGAAAAGCGTCGATACCGGCAAATTTTTTAAATAAAGCCGCTTTACCTTCCATTACTGGTATAGCCGCAAGCGCCCCTAAATTGCCAAGTCCCAATATGGCGCTACCATCACTTACTATTGCCACTGAATTGCCTTTTAGGGTAAAATTTTTGGCACTTAGTGGATTCTTTGATATTTCTCGACTAACCTCGGCAACTCCGGGAGAATAGGCAATAGAGAGGTCATTTTTATTTTTTATAGGCAACTTGAGTGCTATCTCTATCTTGCCTCTGTATTTCTTATGTTTAGAGAGAGATATTTTGTAAACATTTTTTTTCATATTCATATTATACTATCTTTTATTTTATAATCACCCACTCTTGTTCGTTTTATTGAAAGAGTAGTCGCAGCACACCCCAAAGTATTGCCTATATCATTTACCAAACTTCTAATATATGTGCCCGAAGAAACATGAGCGCTAAATTTGCCCAAAAAATAATTTCCGACTTCTCCATTTAATAAATACTCTTTCCATAAAACCAAAATTTCATGCTGTCTGAAATTCCCCTTAACTTTTGAGATATCCATCAAGAGGCGGCCAAAAAGTTCTTTACTATTTAACATCTCCAATTTATGAAATTGCATTTTGTGCACTTTTATTTTTTTAACCTCACCCCCCACACCCTCTCCTAAATCTAGGAGAGGGGAAGAGGAAACATCCTCCTTGAGAGCAACTCTCGGACCGCGACTGGCGGGAGAGTGAGGGGATTTTTCAGCAGAAAAATACCCCGGTTGCTCGAAAGGACGGTGTTTCCTCTGACTAATCATTTTTGAAGAATAACGAGGATACTTCTGTTCCCTTTCTCCTTCATAAATCATTGTTACTCTCCTCACATCATTTTCTGAGAGCTCAGTCAATTTTTCTACTCTCATTATTTTGCCCAAAATATCATAACTGTCAGTGGCAAATCCAAATATAGAAACAAAATCATATTCTTTATCCAATACCAAAAATTCTTCTTTTATTTTTACATCATCACCACTTGCCATAAGCAAAACTCCTTCAGCCAAAGGATCTAATCTACCCAAATATGTCATTTTTTGGCCCTTTAATTCGATATTAGCTTTAGCAAATCTTTGAATGCATTCAAGTGGTGTCTCGCCTCTCTGTTTATATAAATTGTAAATCATAATTTATATGTATCTAGAAATTTATTTTTGAAATCTTGGAAAGTATCATTTAAAATTGACTCGCGAATTTGAGACATTAAATTATTAAGAAAATATAAGTTGTGAATGCTGGCAAGAGTTGAAGCAAACATTTCTTTAGCGCGAAAGAGATGTGATAAATATGTAGCTGTATAATTTTTGCAGGCATAACAAGCACAGCCTTCATCAATCGGCTCAAAAATATTTTTATATTTAGCATTCATAATATTTATTTTTCCGTGTTTCGTATATAAAGTCCCGTTGCGAGCCATCCGAGTCGGTGCTACGCAATCAAAAGTATCGCAGCCATTTTCTACGCCCAAAATCAAATCAATCGGCTCCCCCACTCCCAAAAGATGCCGAGGTTTATCCTCCGGCAAAATTTCATTTACCCACTTAACGGCAGTGGCCATATCTTCTTTTACAAATGAGCCGCCGACCCCAAAACCTCCAAAATCCATACCACCAATAATTTTTGCGCTCTCCACTCTCAAATCCTCATAACGACCGCCTTGCACGATTCCGAAAACGGATTGGGAAGCCTCACCCAAACCCTCCCCAAAGGGAAGGGCTTTAAGAACATCAGAAATCTTATCTAGGACAATTTTGATATCTCCTTCTACTTCCTCATTTCTAAATCTTATAACTTTAAAACCACTTTGATCCAAAAAAATTGTTTTTTCAGCATCGCGTTCTTTTTGATAATCATGGATATCTCCATCAACTTCAATTACTAAAGATTTTTCTAAACAAACAAAATCAACTATAAAATTTCCAATTATATGTTGTCTTCTGAAATGAACATTCGCCAAGTTATTTTTTAGATATTGCCATAAAATATTTTCAGCCTTAGTTGGCTTTTCTCTCATTTCAATAGCTTTATTTTGTAATTCTACATATTTTTTTTTATTGGAAGTTTGATATCCATATTCTCCTCTTTTGACCCCCTCCCCTTTGGGGAGGGCTGGGGTGGGGCTATTTTTCTTAAATTCAACTAAACACCTCTCCGCCCACCTATGTGTCCTATCCATTGCCTCTCTCAAATATTCTTTTGAAGCGTGAGGTGAAGTGCATTCATCAAAAGCAAAAATAATATCGGCCCCTATATCGTTTTGAATTTGAATTGACTTTTCGGGAGTAAAAAAATGTTTGCTACCATCAATTATTGATTTGAATTCAACCCCATCCTCAGTAATTTTTGCCTTTTTTTCTTTTTCTTCATCATAAGCTTCATCGATTTCCTCCTGTTCGGGAGACTCCGCTGCTATAAATTTGCTAAGTTTATTGCCATAAGCAACACCCAATGAAAATGCCTGAAAACCCCCAGAGTCAGTCATAGAAGGACCCTGCCAATTCATAAAATTGTTGAGCCCACCAGCTTTTTTTATTATTTTTTCACCCGGCTCTAAGTAAAGGTGGTAAGTGTTGGTCAAAACCACTTGCGCGCCAGTCTCCTTTACCTGCTCTGGCGAAAGTGATTTGACTGTTGCTTTGGTACCGACAGTGACAAAAGCTGGAGTTAAAATATCACCATGAGGTGTAGGGAGTACGCCCGCTCGGCCAAGAGAGTTTTTAATCTTATTTTCAATTTTAAAACTCATTTTATTGTACTGGCTGTACAGAGGCAGGAGCGGCTTCAATCAATTCGATAGTAAAAATTAGAGTTGAATTTGGAGGTATTGGTCCTGCCTGATTAGCGCCATAGGCTAATTCGGAAGGAATAATAATAGTGCGAACACCTCCAACTTTCATTCCTACGATACCCTGATCTAATCCGGGAATAACCTCATTGGCTCCGATTGTAAATGAATATGGCTGGCCATAATCCTTAGAATTTTGAATCACCGTCCCATCTTGCAAAGAAAGAATATAATGAACAGAAACAAGCTCACCAACTTTAACTTCTGCACCTTGACCGACTAAAACATCGTTTACAATTACTCCTTTGTTATTAAAAGAATCTGCATTTACGGCAGTAGCGGTAGCATCATTGCCCATTATATTCTTTTGAAATAAACTCATAATATTTCCACCAAACAATGTATAACTTACAAAAATGATAGCTGCAGACACGGCTACCCACTCTTTTTTTGATAATTTTTTCATAAGATTTTGTTCTTAGTTTGTAATAATACGAATATAACATATTGCCTTATTATTTAAAACCATTAAAATGTGTGTATATGCAAAACAACAAACCTTTGACCCTGCAGGAAATAACCGAATCCGCAGAAAAGCGGGTGATGCTTATTTCTAAAGAATTTATTGATGGTTTTGAATTTATAAAAAATTATCCTCGCTCAGTTACATTTTTTGGCTCGGCCAGAACAAAGGAAGACCAAAAATATTATGAGAGAGCTAGAACCTTGGCAAAACGCATTGTTGATGAATTACATTACACAGTCATTACAGGTGGCGGTCCAGGCGTAATGGAAGCCGCCAATCGAGGAGCTTTTGAGGCGGGAGGAAACTCTATCGGGCTTACCATTGATTTACCAAATAAACAGCTAGACAACAAATACTTAACAGCCAAAGAAGATTTTCATTACTTTTTTAGTCGCAAAGTTTGTCTTTCTTTTTCTGCTGAGGCTTATATATTCTTCCCTGGTGGTTTTGGCACTTTAGATGAATTTATGGAAATTCTGACACTAGTTCAAACAAATAAAATCCCAAAAGCGCCAATTATTTTGGTTGGTTCAAAACATTGGCAACCTTTAGAAGATTACTTTAAAAATGTTGTGCTAAAAGAAAATATGATAGAAAAAGCCGATCTTTCACTCTACAGCATTACTGATGACGAAGATGAAATACTTAAAATAATAAAAGAAGCACCTGTACGCTTTGGCTTAAAATACAATGATGATATAACAATTGACGAAAAACAGCACAAAAAAGGAGACGGCCCTCTAACTACCCTTTCAAAAAAGTTTGGTTGGTAATTGGTGGACTCACGGGGAGTCGGACCCCGAACTCATCCATGCCATGGATGCGTATTACCGCTATACTATGAGCCCAAATTTTGTCTTTGTATTTTAACATAAAACCTCATAAAATCTATACTAAACGCTCAGCGTCTAATAATGTTATCCACAGAGGTAGTTGACAGGATTTGTGGATATGTTATAATAAGAGGTAGAAAAGGAGGCCTGCTATACCGATTTTCCCCACTCTCATTGAAGAACTTCAGTCTCAGATCTCAAGAACATACGCTAGTGAGTGCGAAAGACTGAAGAAAGAGGCACGAAAAAACGGTTTGGAAAAAGCCGAGAAACCCGACTACAAAAGGATCCGATTGATTGTTTTGGAAAAGAACAATATAAAGGACCCATTGATTATGTCAAGTGTTCTCGGCCAAATCTCCGAACTTCAGGCTGAAAAAAACAGGAAGAGAGCGGGTGGGCAGATGAGGCTCAAGCTTCGTTCTCCTCGCCAAACTCGGAAGAAGGGCTGACCGCAAGGTCAGCCCAAACTTTTATAAGGTTTTGTATTTTTCTAAAATAAGCTTTTCAACTTCTTCGCGAGGTTTACCATATTTAAGATATGACATTTCTTTGAGCTTTTCTAACTTTTCGGCATCACCCTTTGGTGGAAATGGAACAAAAATATTAAAAGGTTTGACTGGTTTACCATTAACCAAAAGTTTCAGATAAGCATTTAGATTGTCTATGTTCATAAGATCGGCTGATGAAAAAGTTGGTGCAAACTGCTTTTCCAAATATTCTGAATCTTCAGCACCTACTCGAAAGGCACAAATTGAGCCGACGTTACCAAAAACAGCATCCCTGATTCCTTCTTCAAGTTGAGCAATAAATTGATGAGCAATGTTGAGAGAAAGTTTGTATTTTCTCGCTTCAGAAAGGATTGTTGAGATAGAATCAGTAGTGATATTTTGGAATTCATCGATATAAAGATAAAATGGCGGGAAATCTTTACCTTCCATATCAACCCGAGAAAGAGCTGCAATCAAAATTTTACCTACCAAAATAAGTCCGATGAGATTAGCGTTAATGTCTCCCAATCTGCCTTTAGAAAGATTAACAAGCAATATTTTTTTATTATCCATTATATCGCGGAAGTTGAAGCTGGACTTCTCTTGAGCGATAACCGGCCTCATAATATCGTTAGCCAAAAATACATCAAACTTGTTAGTGACATATTGCACATAGTTGGCAAGTCCTTGCTCACCAGTAGTCTTTTCGGCATTAACCCAAAATTGTTTAACTAAAGGGTTTTTGCATCTTGATATTTTAAGATCTCTATATATCTTGTCCGACAGAGCTCGCGACATATCAACTAAAGTATTACCGAGCTCAGGACTATCCATCACAAGGAGAGCGGAATTTCTAAAATATTGTTCAAAAGCCGGTCCCATTGATTCGGGCACATTGCCATAAAGTTTTCTAAAAATACTAAAGAGTTCATTAACCACAAAAGTTTTTTGCTCTGGAGAATTTTCATCATATTCAAGCATATTTAGGGCCATTGGCCGAGCAGTGTAGGCAGGATCAAAATAAATAACATCATCATAACGTTCAGGTGGCACATTCGCTAAAATCTCTTGAATATCTGAGCCATGAGGATCAATCATGCAAACTCCATGACCCATTTGTATATCCTGAATAATCATTTTTCTAAGTAAAGTAGATTTACCAGTACCGGTCTGACCTATACAATAGAAATGCCTAAGCCTGTCGTCTTCTGCCATTCTTATTTCAGTTGGAGTATTACGATGATTGTTTACACCAAGGAGTATTCCATCCTTGCCCATATCAAGCGGTGCCGGAGCAGTAGCACTCCTTGATTGGCGCAAACCTTCTGAAGCGCTTAAAGCCTTGGTGTGAAAATGCACAATTGATGTCACTTCTCTTAAATTCATCGGCAACCTAGAGTCATTATCAAAAATACGGAAACTAAAATTTTTAACTAAATTCCTCAAATCTCCTTTCTCTATATTTTTCCATTTTAGAGAATTGCCCAAAGTGTTATCAAACTGATTGAAACTTGATTTTATATTATTTAATATTTCAAGGGCCTCATCTTTTGTATTTGAAGAAGCTAGTATTCTTAAATTGCATAGAACAATTGGCGCTCCTATTTTGCGTTTTATTTCCTCTATTGCCCCTTCATCTATTGGTTCTGGTTTTTTTTCTTTTTCTTCTTCTTTCTTTTTTGGAGTAGAAAAAAATATATCCTTAAAAGTATGAGCAATCTCCCCCCCAACGCTATCTGGAATATCAATGGCTTCTTTTAAAGGAACACCTTTTTGGATTTTATTTAATGCCTCTTTGTATCTTTTGACATATCTCTCCCCAACTGGTGACCAAATGAGCTGGATAGCTGCTCCCTCCCCGTCTCTATTCACTTTTGAAAAAGAAGAAAGTATTACATTTAAAGGGTCATGTATAAAACTCTCATATGTCTTGAGTGGGTAGATTGAATTTTTGGAAAAAATGGCATAAGTTCCGGCGGTATACCCAGTTTCGTTGAAAATATTATAGTCATCTGGTTTTTCAGTAATTTTGGCATTGTGGAAAATAGAAAGAATTTGTTTTTCAAAAAGATTCTTTCTAACCTGCGGTATAGCCACATAAAAAACTATTTCCTGAGAAAAGTTTGCATTGGCGATTTCTAATGATATCCAGTTTTCTTCTTGTTTGTTCGAGTCAGAAATGGAGAGCATACCAGAATAAAATTGCTCCATACCGGAAATCACCTGCTCCAAAGTTTGACTTCTATTCCCCCCATTTTCATGATCATTTTCCTCTGGAATCAAAACTTCATATAAAGCCATGTTTAATCCTTTGGCAAGTTTGTCTTTAATGTTTAGTCCCGGAATAGTAAATCCCTCTTTTAAATACTCGGCAATAAATCTGTGGAAATCATCTGTGAGATGAAAATTGCCCATTTTTTCTACCACTGACATTGCATTTTTTATCCCCTTTTCTTTGGCAAGCAAAACCAATTCTGATATTTGTCTGTCATGTTCTTCTGGAGAAATTTTAAGAATTATTTTTTCTCTCTCTTCTTCTTTCATTTCATACTCCGGATGAAGAGCCCTATTTGCTGGGACGGTTTTGTATTCGGCCAACACTTCTTTGGTTGATGCCAAGTCTTCTTTTTTGAGACCAATATTTTCTAGCGCCCTTTCTTTTTCGGCAATTAAATTACGTAAATAAGTTATCTCTTCATCTGAATCTTTAAAGGGAACCTTAGGTGATGGGAATTTATATTCCATATTTCTTAATTATATATTAAACAATAACACTCCAAAAGAGCGCCATTGTTTATAAAAACAAACATCAAACAAAATTACATTTGAGGCATAACTGGAGAAGATTTTGGCTTCAAGGCTACCAACGCTGAAAGACCAACCAAGACATAAACTACTCTTGAGATAAGAGCTGTTTGTCCACCAAATAATTCACCAATATCCCAACCCAAAAGACCTACTAGAAGCCAGTTTAGGCCACCGATAACCAATAACCAATGTGCTGTTTTTTGCATTATATTTAATTTAATTTTTAATCCTATACTTTTTAAAAATAAACTTTTCGACCCCTTAATTTACTCTCTAAATTATACAACTCAACAACAAAATACAAAATAGTAAATGTGTATAGCTAAAATTATTGACAATAACGATACTTTTGTGTATAAAGATAAAGGATTTTGTAAAAACAAGGGAGAAGAAAAAACATGACGCATGAGAGCATGACGTGTGAAGAAATGTTAAAAGAGGCTAACCATATACTAGCGAATGCCAAGCGTTTGGAAAAAACTAGTAGCACCCAAGAGGCTGCAAACGCTTGGAAAAAAGCTAGAGACATGTACGAGAAAGTTCGTGGAAAGACCAAACCGACTGAGCAAATTGGCCGATCGGCGCGTATAGGAGTCGTCAAGGCAACCTTCAAATTAGAAGGGGTCGAGAAGACAACTGAACTCCTTGTTTCAATGATCAAGGCGGGTGATATCCCGCCAAGGACAATCGAGGAACTGAAAACCTATCTCGGGATTAAGGAGATTAAGTTTTAGCCAAATTCCCACCACCTTCTCACCACCCAGAGGCGACCACCAGTCGCCTCTTGTTTTTTAAATGTGACCCTACAGAGAATCGAACTCTGATTTAAGCCTTGAGAAGGCTCCGTCCTAACCGTTAGACGATAGGGCCGAATACCCATATTATAACACTAATTTTTCATTGTGTCTTGGTTAAAACGTCTTCCGGCCTGTCGGGGGGAATTTGGTAGTAGTTGATGAGGAACTTGGTTATGTTTAGAAATGGATCGGTAAGAGTTTCGGAGGCATAACGAACATTTTTAGGATAAATATGGAAAAGAAAAACTAAAAATTTTGGTTTATATGCCGGAAAATAGCCAAAGAAAGAATGCAAATATTTACCTTCAACATAGCCAGCCCTACCTTCATCAGTCATCTGAGCAGTCCCCGTTTTAGCTGCCACAGAGTACCCAGGGACTTTGGCTTTACCACCTCGCAGGGCGACATCAACCACTTTGACGAGCATCCGAGTAATCTCCTCCGATGTTTCTTTCTTTATAACTTGTTTGCCGGGAGCAAAAGACATTTTTTTGGTAAGACCAGTTTGATATTCTACTTTTTTAACCAAATGCGGAGTAATTAGTGTGCCACCATTAGCCAAAACAGAAAGAGCCCTAACTGTAGCAATAGGAGTAAAAGCAACACCTTGCCCGTATGAAGCTGTTACAATTTCAATATCTCTCGTGCTGTCTAAATTGCTTATTAAACCCAAACCTTCGTTTGGCAAATCAATACCGGTCTCTGTGCCAACACTAAAATTTTTCATATATTCTGCAAATTTTTGATTACCCATTTTCATCGCCACGTAGGCAGCTCCTGTGTTTAAGGATTGGCTCAATACTTCTTGCATATTTACCGTGCCACGCCCCCGCCCATCATAGTTTGAAATGCGTTTTTTATCCAGATACAAAAAACCAGCGTCATAATAAGTGCTAGTAGCAGAGACAATGCCCATATCAAGTCCTGAGGCCATCGTGATTGATTTAACAATAGACCCCATTTCATATCTATTTTCTACCAAAGGATTTTTAAAAACACTGACATCACCTTCCTTAAAATTGTTTAGATCAAAAGACGGGTCCCAAGCCATTGCCATTATTTCACCATTAATTGGGTTTATAACGATACCACCCGCACCACTGCTCCCCCACTTATCTCTTGTACTTTTCAATTCATTTTCCAAAAAAAGTTGTACTGTTGGTTCAATTGAGGTAATAATGTTGCCGTCTCCTTCTGGATACTCGCTTAATGTATCTTTAACATTTGAAAAAAATTCAGCAAAAAAACTATTATAAGCTTTGGTTGGATCCTTTTTCAAAACATCTTCATAATATCTCTCAAGCCCATATCTTCCTGCGAGCTCATCACCATTAAAACCAACAAAACCAATAGTACTGGCGGCCAATTTCCCTCCCGGATAAAAACGCCATTTATCAGTAGCCAAAGTCACTCCATACAGATTTAGAGCCTTGATCTTATCAGCCGTCTCCTCGTTTAAATGATTTGCAATCTCTTCATAAACTTTGCTCTTATCTTCTGCTTTTGCAAAAAATTCTTCTTTATCTAAGACCAAAATTTCATTTAGAATCTTATATATTTCTTCTGGATCTTTTATAATTTTTGGATTAATGGCAACAGTAAAACCAGAGCGCGAAATAGCAGCAGGTATCAACTCTCCAGTTTGATTCTCAAAATATATTTCTCCTCTGTTATATGAAATCGTGTTTTCGTTTATATTTTGTCTTTGAGCATCCGAGACAAAGGAATCACCATTTACTACTTGCAAAAAATATAGGCGAATAGACATTATTATTGCCACCAAAATTATGACAATTGATATAAAACGAATCCTATAGGTCATTAATATATTTTAATCTAATTTAAGAGAAAGTGCAGTTTTTTTAGCACTTTTCATTATAAAAATAGGATTATTAACCTCCACAAAACCAAGACGCAACGCCTTTTCTGTACTTAAATTATTTTCGAGAGCCAGTCTTGTCGATTCCATTTCGCTCACTGCCATGTTGAGCGATTGGATTTGAGTCTTTGTTTTTTCTAAAACCGTCAAAGTACGGACAGCCGCATTGGCAAAATAAGCGTATGAAAGAACCGCCGCAAATATTAGCCCAATCATAATAAAACGGACTGATCTGTTCACTGCAAGTGTAACTGTTTTTTGTTTTATTAAATTAGACATTGCGTTATTTGTTTTAAATTTTTTGTATGATTCTCAACTTGGCACTTCTTGATTTATGATTTTTAAATATTTCTTCTTGTGTTGGAATAATTGGTTTTTTGTTTATTATTTCTCCTTTTCCTTCATCTTTTATTTCTCTAAAAAAATTTTTTACTATCCTGTCCTCTAAACTATGAAAAGAAATCACCGCCATTCTTCCTCCTTTTTCCAATATCTCAAATCCTTTTGTTAAACCTTCTTTCAAAGCTTGCAGCTCATCATTGACGGCAATCCTGATGGCTTGAAAAGTTCTCGTTGCTGGGTGTATCCTTCCAAATCGATAAAATATAGGTACTGCATTTTTTACGATTTCAGCTAATTCTCCGGATGTTTTGATCTCTTTTGTCTCTCTAACACCCACAATGGCTTTGGCTATTCTTCTGGCATATTTCTCTTCACCATAACCGTATATAACATCAGCCAAACTTTCTTCGCTCCAATGGTTAACCACATCATTTGCAGTAGTGTCTTCTTCTTTTATCTCATTTTTAAATGTCATAAGAAGCGGTTCATCCTTTTGGAAACTAAAACCTCTCCCTCCTTCATCAAACTGATCAGAACTCCATCCAAGGTCAAACAATATTTTGGTTGGATTTTTTATATCAAGAATTTCAGGAGCTTTGTTGATATTTCTGAAATTTAGCACTGCAAGTTTTGGTTTGGCATTCAAAAGATCCATCCTCTCCTTGCTTATATCGACCGACATTTGGTCAGCGTCAATACCAGCAATAACAACTTTGTTATTTAATCTTTGCCAAACCTCTTCCATGTGACCACCGGAACCAAGGGTCGCGTCTAAATAGACATCACCCGGTTTAAGTTCTAGGCCATCTATTGATTCTTTTAAAAGAACACTTTCGTGTGCCATATAAGTCCTCTTACATTATCCCTAGGCCTGATAATTTTTCGGCCAAACCATCAGCCTGCTTCTCGACTTGCCTCTTATAATCGGTCCACGATTTTTCGTTCCATATTTCCACACGATTCTGCACTCCTATCAAAACCACTTTGGTTTTGAGATTAGCGCGTTCCCTTAGGAAATCCGGAACCAAAACTCGTCCGATATTATCAACTTCGACTTCACTTGCTCCACCAAACATATATCTGGTAAAGCTTCGCATATCAGTTGAAAGCATTGATGAATTTTCTGACAATTTTCCTGCTATCTTTTCCCACTCCTTTGTTGTAAATGCAAACAAACACTGATCAAGCCCCGGGGTAATCACAATCTTTTTGCCCATAAGAGATCTAAACTTAGATGGCAGAGATACTCTGTTTTTGTCATCTATAGTGTGTGTGTATTCTCCTATGAGCATTTGATTTATTTAAAATTACTCCAAAAAGACTATCCACTTCTTCCCACTTAGTTCCATCTTATACCACCGCATTATATTCGTCTACCACTTTTCCCTGTGGATAAGTGGATAACCATATTTTTTATTTCAAAATAAAAAAACCGCCTTATTTCAAGCGGTTTTTTGTAAAAAATTATTTTTGTTACTCGAGAGTTATATTTTCTATAATCACAGGAGAAACTGGGCGATCAGCGGCATCAGTTTGAACAGAGTTTATGGCCATCACAACTTCCGCGCCAGCAATTACCCTGCCGAAAACAGTGTGTTTGGTATCAAGGCCACTATTATCAGCAACATTTATGAAAAATTGACTGCCATTGGTATTTGGCCCAGCATTGGCCATAGAAATTGTCCCGGCCACATTACTATTACTTGGGCCAATTTCATCAGCAAATGAATATCCTGGCCCCCCTGTGCCCCATCTAGCCATTTGAGAATCATCTTTAGTAAGTGGATCCCCCCCTTGATTCATAAAACCTTTTATAACCCGATGAAATTTGGTGCCATCATAAAAACCATCTTTGGCTAGTTTTATAAAATTGGCCGCAGTCTTGGGAGTATTTACTAAATCAAATTCGATAGTTATATCTCCTTTGTTTGTGTGTAATATTGCTTTCATAATTTTTTCCTGCTCATTTGCAGACTTGTTATTGTTATTTTTATTATTAATTGATCCATCTAAAACTATTTGACCTTTTTCATCCAACACTACCGAATCAGCGGAATCGCCTTTTATAAAGAAAAACCAAACTGCTGATACAGCTATCAAACCAAAAACAAATGCATATAAAGATATCCTGTTCATATTTATCCTCTTGGACGCATTAGTGGGAAAGTTTGGAGTTCGCGTAGGGGCTTACCCGCAAAAATTGCAAAAAGTCGCTCGCCGAAACCAAAACCGCAAGTTGGGGGCATACCATGCTCTAACATTTCAACAAATTCCAAATCAGGCATCATTGCCTCTTCATCACCAGCCTCTGCCAATCTACCCTGTACTTCAAATCTTTCCTTCTGATCAATCGGATCGTTAAGTTCAGAATAACCACGACCAACTTCCGAGCCGGCAATAATAGGTTGAAACATTTGGACATAATCCTTATTTGGAACCTTTTTAGCAAGTGGCGCCACCAAAACAGGATGACCAACCAAAAATGCTGGGCCTGCAATATTTTTGCGACAATATTTCCAAAGTGTGTCTATCAAACGTTCTTTGTTATCTCCTTTATAAGCAACTTTTAGTTCTCTAAGTTTTTCTTTAATTTCTCCCTCAGAAGATTTGTCTATATCTATTTTTGTTTGTTTCAATATTTCCTCTCTATAATCAATTTCTGTCCAGTCGTGAGCAAGATCAAAAATGTGCCCGTTATATTCAAATTTAGTTTTACCAAAAAGTTCTAGCGCAATATTTTTATATAACTCCTTAACCAAATTCATCCCATCTCTATAATCAGCATA
>Ga0172371_10002412_pt1 | contig 29676 bp, 32 predicted proteins | sample Lak12m_FD_114543 | JGI IMG/M metagenome (GOLD analysis project Ga0172371, IMG submission 114543) | Freshwater microbial communities from Kabuno Bay, South-Kivu, Congo - kab_022012_12m | ecosystem: Environmental > Aquatic > Freshwater > Lake | place: Democratic Republic of the Congo: South-Kivu...
ATTTTTGACGCCTTGTCGCGCGGCGATCTCAGCCAGCGCATCACCAACACCTACGCCGGGACGTTTGACGAGCTTAAACAGGCCACCAACGTCACCATCGACCGCCTGGCAGGCATCATTGAAGACATGGCGCGTTTGTTTGATGCACTGGCGCATGGCGACTTGCGTCAACGCATTGACCGCCAAACCGAAGGCGCGTTTGACAAGGTCAAGACCGACGCTAACCGCAGCTTTGAAACGCTGGCAGGCATTGCCGAAGAGATCCGCGCTGCCGCCGACGCCCTGACCGGCGCCGCCAACCAGGTATCGGCCACCGCGCAGTCTTTGAGCCAGGCCGCCAGCGAACAGGCTGCCAGCGTGGAAGAAACCACCAGCCAGATTGATGTGATGAGCGCCTCCATCACCCAGAACAGCGACAACGCCAAAGTCACCGACGGCATGGCCACCAAGACCAACAAAGAAGCCGCCGAAGGCGGTGCGGCCGTTAACCAGACGGTGACCGCCATGAAACAGATTGCCGCCAAGATCGGCATCGTCGACGACATCGCCTACCAGACCAACCTGCTGGCCTTGAACGCTGCCATCGAAGCCGCACGTGCCGGTGAACATGGAAAAGGCTTCGCCGTGGTGGCCGCAGAAGTCCGCAAACTGGCCGAACGCAGCCAGGAAGCGGCCAAAGAAATTGGCGAACTCGCAGGTAACAGCGTCACCACTGCAGAACGCGCTGGCAAGCTACTCGATGAAATCGTCCCCAGCATCCAGAAAACCAGCGAACTGGTGCAAGAAATCACCGCAGCCAGCGCCGAACAAAGCGAATCGGTGGTGCAAATTGGCGGGGCAATGGGGCAGCTCAGTAAAGCCACGCAACAAAACGCCAGCGCCAGTGAAGAACTTGCCGCCACCAGTGAAGAGCTGTCGGGGCAGGCCGAACAATTGCAGCAGTCGGTAGCGTTCTTTAACCTGGGGGATAACGATACCCCCAAGTTGTCACAGCGCCCGAGTGCGCCGGTGATCGAACGCCGCAGTGCCGCTCCCAAACTGACGGCGCCCTCACGCGCGAGCGGCAACTTCCAACCGTATTGATCCATTTTCAGGAACCCTTGTGCCACACACCCGCTTCAGTGACCGAGACTTTGAGCGCATCAGCAAGATCATGTACGACGCCGCCGGGCTGTCGTTCAATGCGTCCAAAAAGTCATTGATTCAGTCGCGCCTGTCGCAGCGTATTCAGCGACTGGGCTTGGGCGGTTTTGGCGACTACATCGACTTGCTGGAAGACGAGTCGCAGGCGACCGAGTTTCAGATGGCGGTGGACATGCTCACCACCAATGAGACTTATTTTTTCCGTGAACCCAAGCACTACGAGGTGCTGGAACAAGAGTTGGCCACGCGCAAAAACAAGAGTGCTGTTGCCGTCTGGAGCGCGGCTTCAAGCTTTGGCGACGAGGCCTACAGCACGGCCATGCTGTTGGCCGACCTGCAAATGCAAGGACGTATCGGGCCGGATTGGTCAATTTTGGCCACCGACATCAGCCACCGCGTGCTGCTCAGCGCCAAAGAAGCCATTTACCCGACCGACCGACTGCGCAACGTCAGCCCCGAGCGCCTGCGGCGCTATTGCCTGCGTGGTGAGGGCGAGTCGCAAGGCCAGGTCTTGCTGCAAGACAAGATTCGTCAGCGCGTGCAGTTTGGCCGCCTGAACCTGTGTCAGCCGATCGACGGAATTGGCCCGTTTGATGTGATTTTTTTGCGCAACGTGCTGATCTACTTTGACGTGCCGACCAAGATCGAGGTGGTGGACCGCGTGCTGGCGACCCTGAAGCCTGGAGGCCTGTTTTTTCTGGGTACGGCAGAAGGCCGCGTAGCCTGCAAAACGCCCCTGCAAACCGTGCAGCCGGGTGCTTTCCGCAAGGTGGATTGATTGGCCACATTTGAACTGTTGCCGGGTGACGTGGCGCTGGGGCAAAGCGGTGACACGCTCAAAACCCTGCTGGGGTCGTGCGTGAGCGTGATCCTGACCGACCCGCGTCGCACTGTGGGTGTGATGTGCCACATCGTGCACGTGGGCCACCCCAACGCAGCCAACCAGCACAATACGGCGTACGGTGTGATCGCCATGGCCGAGATGACGCGGCGTCTGTTTGCCATTGGCTTTGCGCCGCGCAGTTGCCAAGCGTATGTGGTTGGGGGTGGCAATATGTTCCCGAAACTGGTCACGCACCATCATGTGGGCTTGAACAACATCGATTGGGTGATGGGCTACCTGGCGCATCACAAGATTACGGTGCTCAAGGAGGATCTGGGTGGCTCGGGCTACCGAAAAGTCACCTGGACTGTGGGTTTGAACGACCCCTGCGTTGAAACCGTATTTCCAACTTGAGGACAAGACATGGTCGTTAAAGTGTTTGTGGTGGATGACTCTGCTGTGGTGCGACAGGCGCTGGCGCACATGCTCGCGGGTAACGCCGACATTGAGCTGATTGGCAGCGCACCCAACCCCTTGCTGGCCATGGATGCCATCAAAAAAAACCCGCCCGACGTGCTGCTGCTCGACATTGAAATGCCGGGCATGGACGGGCTGACCTTTTTGCGCCACATCATGAGCAGCAACCCGATCCCCACGGTGATCTGTTCCACTCTGTCCACCGAAGGCAGCCGGGTGGCACTGGACGCGCTCAGTGCCGGTGCTGTGGCGGTGCTGGCCAAGCCCAAGCTGGGTCTGAAGCAGCATCTGGACGACTCGCGCCACGAGATGATCCAAACATTAAAAACCGCAGCACGGTCCCGACCGCGCGCCAAGAGTGCTATCTCAGGCATAGCTACCCGTGCAGCAAATACGGGCGTTACAGACAAAAATGTTATGCAGAACCGAGCGCTCTCTGTGGGCGGGGTGCACGCCTTTGCCATGAACAAACCGGTACTCATTGGCAGTTCCACCGGGGGCACGCAAGCGCTGGAGCTGATACTGACCAGTCTGCCCGCCGACGCCCCTGGCATCGCCATCACGCAGCACATGCCGGAAAAATTTACTGCCATGTACGCGCAGCGCGTCGATGGCATTTGCGCCATGAACGTGCGCGAGGCCAAAGACGGCGACCGGCTTGAGCGCGGTGTGGCGCTGATAGCCCCTGGCGGGCGCCACATGCAACTGATCAAGAGCAACGGGCAGTATTACGTCAAGGTGGTCGATGGCCCGCCGGTGAACCGTCATAAACCGTCGGTTGACGTGCTGTTCAAGTCAGCGGCGGAATGCGCCGGGCGCGACGCGATGGGCATGATCCTGACGGGTATGGGTGACGACGGCGCGCGCGGCATGAAGCTGATGCACGACGCCGGGGCACGCACGATTGCACAAAATGAAGAAAGCTGTGTCGTGTTTGGCATGCCCAAAGAGGCCATCAAGCTGCTGGCCGTGGACGACATCTTGCCGCTGGAGAGTATGGCGCGCGCCATTTTGCAGTTTGATTCGCGCGCCTGAAGCCCGTCGTTCCGTGCACGTTGTTGCACGCATGTAACCGCTTTCGTGGGAAAATCATGAAACTAAATTACATGGAGATGGATGTATGCCACGTCGTGCCACCAAGATCGTAGCCACCCTGGGCCCGGTGTCGAGCAGCCCGGACATGCTCGAGCAGATGATTCGCGCTGGCGTCAATGTAGTGCGGCTGAACTTCAGCCACGGCACAGCGCAAGACCACATCGAGCGCGCGCGCATGGTGCGTGAGGCGGCCCAGCGTGCCGGGCGAGAGGTGGGCATCATGGCCGACCTGCAAGGCCCCAAGATTCGCGTTGGTAAATTTGCCGATGGCAAAGTGACGTTGCAACCCGGGCAAACCTTCATCATGGACGCGGCGCGCACCGAGTTGGGCGACGAGCAGGCGGTCGGCCTTGACTACAAGGCGTTGCCCAATGAGGTCAAGGCGGGTGATGTGCTGCTGCTCAACGACGGGCTGATTGTGATCACGGTGGATGCGGTGCGCGGCAGCGCCATCCACACCACGGTCAAGTTGGGCGGTGAGCTGTCCAACAACAAGGGCATCAACAAGGAGGGTGGGGGTTTAAGCGCGCCAGCACTGACGGCCAAGGACATGGAAGACATCCGCACCGCCATGAGCTTCAAGGCCGACTACGTGGCGGTGAGCTTTGCCAAAAGCGCCACCGACATGGAAATGGCGCGCCAGTTGTGCAATGTGGCGGCACCAGAGGGCCATCAGCCCGGGTTGATCGCCAAGATCGAGCGCGCCGAAGCCATCCCGCGGCTGGAAGAAATTTTGCTGGCCAGCGACGGCATCATGGTCGCGCGCGGTGATCTGGCGGTGGAAGTGGGTAACGCTGTGGTACCGGCGCTGCAAAAGCGCATGATCAAGTTGGCGCGCGAGCACGACCGCGTGGTGATTACGGCCACGCAAATGATGGAGTCGATGATCAGCAACCCGGTACCCACGCGCGCCGAGGTGTCCGACGTGGCCAACGCCGTGCTCGACGGCACCGATGCGGTGATGCTGTCAGCCGAAACCGCCACCGGCAAATACGCGCTGGAAACGGTGATCGAAATGGCCAAAATCTGCCACGCCGCAGAAAACGGCAACACGCTCAAATTAGAGGCCGACTTCACCGGCAAAACCTTTACCCGCATTGACCACGCAATTGCCATGGGCGCGCTGTTTACCGCGCACCACCTGGGTGCCAAGGCGATTGTGGCGCTGACCGACAGCGGCTCCACTGCGCTGTGGATGAGCCGCCACCTGATCCAGATTCCCATTTACGCCATCACCTCCAAACTGGCCACGCAGCGGCGCATGACGCTGTACCGCACGGTGCGTCCGCTGTTCAGCGACACCAGCACCGACCGCGACACCGCCTTGAAGCAAGCTGAAGCCGAGCTCAAAAAGCGTGGTGTGGTGCAACCCGGTGATGTCTATACCATTACCTGCGGCGAGCCGATGGGTTCGCCCGGGGGCACCAACATGCTCAAAATCTGCCGCGTGCAATAGCCCGCGCCCGCCGTCCGCTGCCCGCTATCTGGCAAGGTTCAGACGCTTGCGCCACCTCCTCGGCGGGTTGGCGTCATGCACAGTCTCCTTTACACTGGTGTCCCATCAACCCGAGCGTGTGTGCCCGGTCGGGTTGCCGCGGTTTTCGAGACTTTTCCAGGTTTTTTCATGTCCGAGTTCATCCCCCCACCCCTGTCGCGTATTCGCCCCGACGTGCAGGCCATGCACGCCTACATGGTGCAGCACGCGCAGGGCATGGTCAAGCTTGATGCGATGGAAAACCCGCACCGCCTCGGCACCGAGCTACAGCAGCAGTTGGGCCAACGCCTGGGTGCGGTGGCGCTTAACCGCTATCCAGGTCAACGCATCGCGGACCTGAAAACGGCGCTGCAACACCATGTGGCTCTGCCTGCGGGCTTTGCGCTGATGCTGGGCAACGGCTCTGACGAACTCATCAGCTTGCTGGCGCTGGCGTGTGCCGTGCCTGTGCAGCCGGGGCAGCCCAAAGCCACCGTGCTGGCCCCAGAACCCGGCTTTGTCATGTATGGCATGAGCGCGCAGTTGCAGGGACTGAACTACACAGGTGTTCCCCTGACGGCAGACTTTGAGCTGGACGCACCCGCCATGCTGCGAGCCATCACCCGACACCAACCCGCCATCACCTACTTGGCCTACCCCAACAACCCGAGCGCCAACTTGTGGAGCGACGCCGCTATGGATGCGGTGATCGACGCTGCGGGCGCGCACGCTGGTCTGGTGGTCATCGACGAGGCTTACCAGCCGTTTGCGGCCAAAAGCTACCTGGGCCGGTTGGCGCGCTACAAGCACGTGCTGTTGTTGCGCACGCTCAGCAAATTTGGCTTGGCGGGCGTCCGACTCGGTTATCTGATCGGTCCGCAAGCGTTGATTGCGCAGATTGACAAGGTGCGCCCACCGTACAACGTGAGCGTGCTCAACGCCGAGGCGGCCCTGTTTGCCCTTGAGCATCAAGACGTTTTTGAGGCGCAAGCGCAGGACATCAAAGCGCAGCGTGCTCTTTTATTGGAAGCGTTGGCGAAGCTGCCTGGCGTGCAGGTGTTTCCCAGTCAGGCCAACATGATCCTGCTGCGGGTGGCAGATGCGCAAAAAACCTTTGATGGCCTGTGCGCGCGTGGCGTGCTGGTCAAGAACGTTTCTAAAATGCATCCGCTGCTGGTCAATTGTCTGCGTCTGACCGTTGGCACAGCCGAAGAAAACCGCCAGTTGCTGGCCGCTCTGGAAGCCTCACGATGACAAACTATGCCCTGACTGCCTTGCCTGAAGACCTTGCCAAGCGTTTGCCGCGTGTGGCCGAAGTCACCCGTAACACGGCAGAGACGCAAATTTCAGTACGCGTCAATCTGGACGGTACCGGTGTGTCAAGCTTGCACACAGGCATCGGTTTTTTTGACCACATGCTTGACCAGATTGCGCGTCATGGCCTGATCGACCTGGATATTGACGCCGAAGGCGATCTGCACATCGACGGCCACCACACCGTGGAAGACGTGGGCATCACGCTGGGCCAGGCGTTGCACAAGGCGGTGGGTGACAAAAAGGGCATCTGCCGCTATGGCCACGCTTATGTGCCGCTGGACGAAGCGCTGAGCCGGGTGGTGATCGATTTCTCTGGCCGCCCCGGGCTGGTGATGGACGTGCCGTTCAAGGCCGCCAGCATCGGTACTTTTGACAGCCAACTGGTGCATGAATTTTTTCAGGGCTTTGTCAACCACGCGTTTGTCACGCTGCACATTGACAACCTCAAGGGTGAAAACGCGCACCACCAGTGCGAGACGGTGTTCAAGGCCTTTGCGCGCGCCTTGCGCAGCGCCGTAGCGCTGGATGTGCGCGCTGCGGGTCGCATTCCTTCGACCAAGGGCGCGCTCTGAAAATTGACAAGAAATTGGCCTCTCGCTCCTATCAGTCAAGCGTAATGCGCTATGAATAGCATACAGAATCGGGGGTCTGGCAGAACCGTGGCCGTGGTGGACTACGGCATGGGCAACCTGCGTTCAGTCTCACAGGCGGTGCAGGCCGTTGCTGCGGACAGCGGTTTCAACGTGGTGGTCACGCAAGACCCCGACGTCGTGCGCGCGGCCCAGCGCGTGGTGTTGCCCGGCCAGGGTGCCATGCCCGACTGCATGCGCGAGCTGCGCGAATCGGGTTTACAGGCATCGGTGTTGGAGGCGGCGGCGACCAAGCCGCTGTTTGGCGTGTGCGTGGGCATGCAGATGCTGCTGGACCACAGCGCCGAGGGCGACACCCCCGGTCTGGGGCTGATCCACGGGCAAGTGCACAAGTTTGACCTGGCGGGCCAGCTGCAGCCTGACGGCAGCCGTTACAAGGTACCGCAAATGGGCTGGAACCAGGTTTGGCGCAACGACCACGGCGCGCCATCGCACCCGGTCTGGGGTAAGGTGCCGGACGGCAGTTACTTTTATTTTGTGCACAGTTACTACGCCAAACCGTCGGATGCGCGCCACAGCGTAGGTGAAACCGATTACGGATCACGCTTTAGTTCGGCCATTGCGCGTGATAATATTTTTGCAACACAATTTCACCCTGAAAAAAGTTCTGATCACGGTTTGGCCCTGTACCGCAACTTCCTGCACTGGAACCCCTGATTGCGTTTTTTCTGACATTCCCCATGTCTTTGTCTTGCATAGCAACGCGGTCGCTGCGCGCCGCATGAACTGCTTTCTTTCTGACAAGCTGTGTTTTGCCTTGTCCCTGTTTTTCTTTAACCCCTGTCTTTTGCATCATGCTTCTCATCCCGGCAATTGATCTCAAAGATGGTCATTGCGTGCGCCTGCAACAAGGCGACATGGCACTGGCTACCACCTTCAGCGAAGAACCTGCGGTGATGGCGCGCAGTTGGGTGGACAAGGGCGCGCGCCGTGTGCATCTGGTGGACCTCAACGGTGCGTTTGCCGGGCACCCCAAAAACGAGAGCGCTATACGCAGGATTCTCAAAGACATCGGCAGTGAAGTCGATGTGCAGTTGGGCGGTGGTATTCGCGACCTGGACACCATTGAACGCTATCTGGACGCTGGCCTGCGCTACGTCATCATCGGCACCGCAGCGGTGCGCAACCCGGGTTTTTTGCAAGACGCCTGCACGGCGTTTGGCGGCCACATCATCGTCGGTCTTGACGCCAAAGACGGCAAGGTCGCCACCGACGGCTGGAGCAAGCTCACGCGCCACGACGTGGTGGACTTGGGCAAGAAGTTTGAAGATTTTGGCGTTGAATCCATCATCTACACCGACATTGGCCGCGACGGCATGCTCACCGGTATCAATATCGAAGCCACGGTGCGACTGGCGCAGGCGCTGACCATTCCGGTGATTGCCTCTGGCGGGTTGTCCAGCATGGCCGATGTGGAGGCCCTGTGCGAAGTGGAAGACGATGGCATCGAAGGTGTGATTTGTGGTCGCGCCATTTACAGTGGCGATCTCGACTTTGAAGCCGCGCTGGCGCGGGTGCAAGAGTTGGGCGGCTGATGCTCGCCAAGCGCATCATCCCTTGCCTGGACGTGACCGGTGGTCGCGTTGTCAAAGGTGTCAATTTTGTGGAGCTGCGCGACGCCGGAGACCCGGTGGAAATCGCCGCACGCTACAACGAGCAGGGTGCCGACGAGCTCACCTTTCTGGACATCACTGCCACCAGTGACGGGCGCGACCTGATCCTGCACATCATCGAGGCGGTGGCCAGCCAGGTGTTCATTCCGCTGACCGTGGGCGGTGGCGTGCGCACGGTCGATGACGTGCGCCGCCTGCTCAACGCCGGGGCGGACAAAACCAGTTTCAACTCGGCTGCCATTGCCAACCCGCAGGTGATTCGCGACGCATCGGGCAAATACGGTGCGCAGTGCATTGTGGTCGCCATCGACGCCAAGCGCCGCGCGGGCGCAGACCTGCAACGCCTGGACGCACAGGGTCAGCCGCTTGGACCGGGGTGGGATGTGTATAGCCACGGCGGGCGTAAAAATACCGGGCTGGATGCACTTGTCTGGGCGCGGCAAATGGCCGACTTTGGCGCGGGTGAAATCTTGCTCACCAGCATGGACCGCGACGGCACTAAGGCCGGTTTTGACCTGACACTGACCCGTGCAGTCAGCGACGCGGTCAGTGTGCCGGTGATTGCATCGGGCGGCGTGGGCACGCTGGACCACCTGGCCGACGGCATTCAGCTCGGTGGTGCCGACGCTGTGCTGGCCGCCAGCATCTTTCACTATGGCGAATTCACCGTGGCGCAGGCCAAGGCACGCATGGCCGAACGTGGCATCCCGGTCAGGGCGTAGCACCCCCGCGCCGGGGCGACATCGACGCACGGCAGGCGAGCCCGTCGCCGCGCCGTGCAGCGAAACAGCATGTGCCGGCCACGGACTGACCCGTGATGGGGCCCGCTTCAAGGTTGATAAAGCTGATCGGGCATGATCTGGTTCGACACTTTCATCGACCGATCAAAAACAGGCAGGGTGTGGCGTTGTCGGCGCAAGCGGCCAGTTTTTTCCATTGGCTCACCGTCTGGCTGATGACACTGGCGCGCGTCAGCGTCAAGCCTGAGGCCAGGCACAAGCGCGTGTTGTCATGCAAGGTCTGCAGCAGCGCCTGTAACAGCGCCTGGTTGCGGTAAGGGGTTTCGATGAAAAGCTGGGTTTGGCCGCTGCGCAGGGCCAGTGACTCCAGCTCGCGAATACGTTTGGCGCGATCGTCTGCCTCTTGCGGCAAGTAGCCGACAAAGGCAAAGTTTTGCCCGTTCAAGCCACTGGCGGCCAGCGCCAACAACAGCGACACCGGCCCGACCAGCGGCAGCACCGTGATGCCCAGCGCATGTGCAGCGCGCACCACCGACGACCCGGGGTCGGCCACAGCAGGCATACCGGCCTCACTGAGCAAGCCCATGTCGTGGCCTTGCAAGGCCGGCTGCAAGAGCGCGCTGGCGTCAAACGTCCCGTCGTGGTCGCCTTTTTTGTGTACGTTTCGCGGCAGCTCGACGATAGACATCGATTGCAGCGTGTGTTGCAGTGGTACGACCGCGTCAATGCGCTTGAGGTAGGCACGCGCGGACTTGGCGTTCTCGCACACCCAGTGCTCCAGGTGCGCTGCCACTTTCAGCGTGCCCAGTGGCAAGGTGGCCTGGAGTTCGCGCGTTTCGGCGCAGCCAAAATCCAGCGGCGCGGGTACCAGGTACAGCACCCCTTTTGCAGCTGGCGTGCAGGCTTGTGTCATGATGCCAAGACCTCGAATCCCGCTGCGCGCAAGAGGCGGCAGGTGCGAATCAGCGGCAAGCCCACCAGCGCAGTGGGGTCGTCGTTGTCGATGCGCTCCAGCAGTGCAATCCCAAGCCCCTCGCTTTTGGCGCTGCCCGCACAGTCGTACGGCTGTTCGGCGTGCAGATACGCCTCGATTTCTGCGTCGCTGAGCGCGCGAAACCTCGCCTGCACAGCCGCCAGCTCACACTGCGCGTAACCGCTTGCATGGCAAACCACCGCCACCGCTGTCTGAAACACCACGGTTTTGCCGCGCATCGTCTGCAATTGCGCAACCGCACGCGGGTGGTTGAGCGGTTTGCCCAAGGCGATGCCCTGCAGATCGGCCACCTGGTCTGAGCCGATGACGACGGCCTGGGGGTGGCTTGCGGCCACGGCGTGCGCCTTGGCCAACGCCAGGCGACAAGCGATCTGTGCCGGGGCTTCGCCAAGCAGGGGGGTTTCATCGACCGCGGGGGACATCACCTCAAAGGGCAGGTGCAGGCGTTGCAACAATTCCCGCCGATAACGCGAGGTGGACGCCAGGATCAGTTTTTTTTGCGGTGCAGGATTCATGCTGCGATTCTCTTACACTGCGCGCACCATGAACCAACAGCATCCGCCCCACCTTGATGTCCGTCAGGCAGCCCAGAACGATCAGGCGTTTCAGGGCTGCGATACGCTATTGAATTACGAGCGTCTGGTGGATGTTGCGCAAGGGCCGGCTGCCAATAACACTGTGGACTGGACGGCCCGGTTTGAGCAGCGGGGGCACGCCAGTGGCGAGCGCGCCGCATGGCTGCACCTGTCACTGACAACGCAGGTGCAGCTGGTTTGTCAGCGCTGCCTGGGCCAGGTGGTGGTGCCGATCAGCGTGGCGCGCGACTTTCGCTTTGTGGCCACCGAGGCGCTGGCGCAGGAGCAAGACGACGATGCAGATGAAGATTTGCTGGTGATCAGCCACAGCTTTGATCTGGCCGAACTGATTGAAGATGAGGTTCTGCTGGCACTGCCCTTGGTGCCGCGCCACGATGTTTGCCCGGTTCCAGTCAAATTGGCTGCCGTGGACGACGATTTTGAAGTGGCCCAAGCCCAGCCCGGCCCGTTTGCGGCGCTGGCCACGCTCAAGGGCCGTCCGTCAGTAAAACGGGGTGACTAAACCTTGAGGCGGATCGGTTATACTCCGACGCTTTCGCGTACTTGGCGTGCGCATCCTTTTCACCAACCCGATTTGCCGCTTTGTGGGCGGCTCACAGCTTTAGGAGCGGAACATGGCCGTCCAACAGAACAAAAAGTCACCTTCCAAGCGCGGTATGCACCGCTCGCACAATGCGCTGTCGGTGCCTGGCATTGCGGTAGAACCAACCACGGGCGAAACGCATTTGCGTCACCACATCAGTCCGACCGGTTTTTACCGTGGTCGCAAGGTGCTGCAATCGAAGTCTGAAGCCTGATCATCGGTTTTTTCAGTCAGGCCCGGGGTTGCCTTTGAAGGGCACCTCGGGCTTTTGTTTTTTTGCTTTTTCAGCGCTTTGCTGGCATTTCCCATTGAATGCGATCCATGATCACTATTGCTGTTGACTGCATGGGGGGAGACCACGGCCCGCGGGTCACTTTGCCCGCGTGCAGCCGGTTTTTGGATCAACATCCTGACGTTGCGTTGATCTTGGTGGGCTTGCCAGACAGTGTGGGCGATTTCCAGCATGTCCGGGCGACGGTTGTCACTGCCAGTGAGGTGGTGACAATGGATGACCCCCTTGAAATCGCCCTGCGCCGAAAAAAAGACTCGTCGATGCGCGTGGCCATTGCCCAGGTCAAAGATGGTAAGGCGCAAGCGGTAGTATCCGCGGGTAACACGGGCGCTTTGATGGCGATTTCACGCTATCTTTTGAAAACGCTCGATGGTATTGACCGCCCCGCGATCGCTGCTCAAATCCCCAACGCCAAAGGTGGGGGGACCACGGTGCTTGATATGGGGGCCAATGTGGATTGCACTGCTGAGCATTTACTGCAGTTTGCGGTGATGGGGTCGGCGTTGGTGTCAGCATTGGAGGGCGACCAAAGCCCTTCTGTCGGTTTGCTCAATATTGGCGAAGAGGCCATCAAGGGCAACGAAGTCATCAAAAAAGCGGGTGAGTTGCTTCGTATTGCGGCCAAATCGGGTGATTTGAATTTTTACGGCAATGTTGAAGGCAACGATATTTTCAAGGGAACGTCGGACATTGTGGTGTGTGACGGTTTTGTCGGGAATGTGGCCTTGAAGGCCAGTGAAGGGCTGGCAAAAATGATTGTCGATTTTCTTAAAATTGAGTTTTCACGCAATATTTTTACAAAACTGTCGGCAATCATTGCCTATCCGGTTATATCTTCGCTTAAAAAGCGCATGGATCATCGGCGCTACAACGGTGGAGCCTTGTTGGGCTTGCGTGGCCTGGTGTTCAAGAGCCATGGTTCGGCCGATGAACTGGCCTTTGGTTATGCCTTGGGTCGGGCGTATGATGCCGCCCGCAATAATTTGTTGGAACGGGTGCGGTTGCGCATCTCCCACGCGGCCCCCTTGCTGGCACCCGGTGGTGTGGCTGTTGTGGCTACGCCGCCCGTTGCTGTGCTACAAAGTTGATCTATGACCCCCTATACACGTATTACCGGTACCGGTAGCTATTTGCCACCCCATCGGCTCACCAACGCCGACTTGGTCAAACGCCTTGCGGATCAGGGCATCGAGACCAGTGATGACTGGATCGTCGAGCGCACCGGAATTCGGGCCCGGCATTTTGTGGGTGCAGGCGTTACCACCAGCGATATGGCGTTGGTGGCGTGCCAGCGTGCGCTGCAAGCAGCGGGTGTTCCCGCGCAAGACATTGACTTGATCATTGTCGGCACGTCCACGCCTGACATGGTGTTTCCTTCCACCGCCTGCATTTTGCAAGGAAAGCTGGGCATCCAGGGCGGTGCCGCCTTTGACGTGCAAGCCGTGTGCTGCGGCTTCATTTATGCCCTGACGCTGGCCGACGCGCTGATCAAGACCGGTAGCGCGCACAAGGCGCTGGTGGTGGGGGCCGAGGTGTTTTCGCGCATTCTTGATTTCAAGGACCGCACCACCTGCGTGCTGTTTGGCGACGGTGCCGGCGTCGTGGTGCTGCAGGCCTCTGATGGACCAGGCATCCTGGCCACCGATATACACGCTGACGGCAAACACACCGACATGCTGTGCGTGCCTGGGCATGTGAGCGGCGGCGCCATCACGGGCGAGCCGTTGCTGCGCATGGACGGCCAAGCCGTTTTCAAACTGGCGGTGGGGGTACTGGACGAAACCGCGCGCGCGGTGCTGGCCAAGGCGGGCAAGACCGAGGCGGACATTGACTGGTTGGTGCCGCACCAGGCCAATATCCGCATCATGCAAAGCACGGCGCGCAAGCTCAAGTTGCCGATGGACAAGGTGGTGGTCACGGTCGATCAGCACGGTAATACGTCAGCGGCGTCGATCCCGCTGGCGCTCGATACGGCAGTGCGCAACGGACAGGTCAAACCGGGGCAAACGCTGTTGCTTGAAGGCGTGGGAGGCGGATTTACCTGGGGCTCGGTGCTCCTGAAGTTGTAACTTGTTATCCAAGTTATACAAGGGCTGGACGGCTATTTTTTATATAAACTGATCAAGCATGAAACCGTTCGCATTTGTTTTTCCGGGGCAGGGTTCGCAGTCAGTCGGTATGCTCGACGCGTGGGGCGATCATCCGCAAGTGCGTCAGAGCCTGCAGGAGGCGTCAGAAGCGCTGGGTCAAGATGTTGCCCAATTGATTCACGAAGGCCCCAAGGAAGCTTTGGCATTGACCACCAACACCCAGCCGGTGATGCTGGTGGCGGGTGTAGCCGCCTACCGGGTCTGGATGGCTGAAGTGGGCGTTGCCCCGCAAGCCGTGGCCGGACATTCGTTGGGTGAGTATTGCGCGCTGGTGGCAGCCGGGGTGTTGACGCTGTCGCAGGCGGCACCTTTGGTGCGTTTTCGCGCCGAGGCGATGCAGCAAGCCGTACCGGTGGGGCAGGGTGCCATGGCGGCCATTCTGGGGCTGGAGTCTGCCAAGGTATGTGCCATTTGTGCCGACATCAGCGCAGAATTTGGCACGGCATCCGGTCAGGTGGTGGAGGCGGTTAATTTCAATGACCCCGGTCAGACCGTGATTGCCGGATCCAAAGACGCGGTGGACAAGGCGTGCGTCAGCCTCAAGGCGGGGGGTGCCAAGCGTGCACTGCCGTTGCCGGTGTCAGCACCGTTTCATTCGAGCCTGATGAAGCCTGCGGCGTTGCGATTGCAGCAACGGCTGGCTGAAACCGTGTTGGCTGCGCCCGCTATTGCTGTCATCAACAATATCGATGTGCGGGTGGAGAACGATCCAGAGCGTATCCGCGATGCACTTTATCGCCAGGCATTTGGTCCGGTGCGCTGGGTGGAATGCGTGCTGGCGCTGCAAGCGCGTGGTCTGTCCGCCTTGGTGGAATGCGGGCCGGGCAAGGTGCTTGCAGGCATGACCCGGCGTATCGCGCCAGAGATGCAGGGACTGGCGTTGTTTGATCCGGTGTCCTTGCAAGACGTCCAATTGGCATTGGCAGGAGGCTGAAGGGATGAGTAACGCAACATGGCAAGGTCAGGTGGCACTGGTCACGGGTGCCACGCGGGGCATCGGGGCGGGGATCGCGCTGGAACTGGCGCGCAACGGGCTGAAAGTGGTGGGCACCGCCACCACCGACGCGGGGGCCGAGAAAATCACGCAGGCGTTGGCTGGTTTTGAGGGTTGTTGCGGCAAAACCCTGAACGTGGATGCTGCAGCAGCAGTGGATGCGCTGATTGAAAACGTCGTCAAGACTTATGGCGGTTTACAGGTGCTGGTCAACAACGCGGGCATCACCCGCGATAACCTGGCCATGCGCATGAAAGATGACGAATGGGACGCCGTGCTTGAGACCAACCTGAAGGCCGTGTTCCGCATGAGCCGTGCGGTCATGCGCACGATGATGAAGCAGCGCTATGGACGCATCATCAACATCACATCCGTGGTTGGAGCATCCGGCAATCCGGGGCAGGCCAACTACGCGGCGGCCAAGGCCGGTGTGGCTGGCATGACCCGCGCGCTGGCGCGTGAACTGGGTTCGCGCAACATCACGGTCAATTGCGTTGCGCCTGGTTTTATAGAAACCGACATGACCGCGCAACTGCCGCAGGCGCAGCAGCAAGCCTTGTTGGGGCAAATCCCGTTGGGTCATCTGGGAAAGCCTTCGGACATTGCGCACGCGGTGATGTATCTGGCGTCGCCCCAGGCGGGGTATGTGACGGGCCAGGAGCTGCACGTGAACGGTGGCATGTTCATGGCCTGACGCGTCATAATCAACCGGATTCGACCAGAACACTTGCTACGGCTAAAATCCCATCTCTTTTTTTACAACCCTCTGAGGGCATCCATGAGCGATATCGAAGCACGCGTTAAGAAAATCATTGCCGAGCAACTCGGCGTTGAGGAATCACAGGTCACCAATGAAAAGGCTTTTGTGGCCGATCTGGGTGCTGATTCGCTCGACACGGTTGAACTCGTGATGGCGCTTGAAGACGAGTTTGGCATCGAGATTCCGGACGAAGACGCAGAAAAAATCACCACGGTGCAAAACGCCGTGGATTACGCCAACTCGCACAAAAAAGCATAAGGGCTTGCTGGCGGCGTCCTGCGTCGTCACTTTGAGAATTTGCTTTCGGGGTGTTGCCCTGCTGGCAAATGGGTCAGGCCAAGCGTGCGTCCGTTTGCGGATGCAGTGTGTTTAAAGACTTACCATCGAGTTACTCCATCATGTCACGTCGCCGTGTTGTCGTTACAGGTTTAGGTTGTGTCAGTCCGGTCGGCAATACGGTTGAAGCCACCTGGGTCAAGCTGTTGGCTGGCCAGCCTGGTGTGGGGTTGATCACCAAATTTGACGCCAGTACTTTCAATTGCAAGGTGGCGGGTGAGGTCAAGGATTTTGATGTGGAGTCCTACCTGAACGCCAAAGAGGCGCGCACCATGGACACCTTCATTCACTACGGCATTGCTGCGGCCGCGCAAGCCGTGGCCGACTCGGGGTTACCAACGGGTGATGCGCTGGATGAGCAACTGGCGACACGCATCGGTTGTGTGATCGGGTCGGGCATCGGTGGCCTGCCGATGATCGAAACTGTGCATGCCGAATTTGTGTCGCGTGGTGCCAGGCGTATCTCGCCCTTTTTTGTGCCTTCGACCATCGTCAACATGATTGCAGGGCATGTGTCGATCCGCTTTGGCTTCAAGGGCCCCAATCTGGCCATCGTGACGGCGTGCACGACCGGCCTGCACTGCATTGGCCAAGCCGGCCGGATGATCGAATACGGCGACGCCGATGTGGTGGTTGCGGGCGGTTCAGAAGCCGCTATTTCGGCACTGGGGGTCGGTGGATTTGCCGCCATGCGGGCGTTGAGCACGCGCAACGACGATCCCGCCACCGCGTCCCGGCCGTGGGACAAGGACCGTGACGGCTTCGTGCTGGGTGAGGGCGCGGGCGTGATGGTGCTGGAAGAATACGAACACGCCAAGGCGCGCGGCGCGAAAATCTACGCTGAGTTGGCGGGGTTTGGCATGAGCGCCGACGCAGGCCACATGACCGCGCCCAACATGGACGGCCCGCGCCGGGCCATCGTGAGCGCGTTGCACAACGCCGGCGTTAACGCCGACCAGGTCGATTACGTCAACGCGCACGGCACATCGACCCCGCTGGGCGACATCAATGAATCCAACGCCATCAAAGCAGCCTTGGGGGATCATGCCAAAAAAGTGGTGGTGAATTCAACCAAGTCGATGACAGGTCACCTGCTGGGCGGTGCCGGCGGGCTGGAGTCAGTGGTGACCGTGCTCGCGCTGCATCACCAAAAGAGCCCACCCACCATCAATATCTTTAACCAAGACCCTGAATGTGACTTGGACTATTGCGCCAACACAGCGCGTGACATGAAGATTGAAGTCGCCGTCAAAAACAATTTTGGCTTTGGTGGCACCAACGGCTCACTCGTTTTCAAGCGGGCGACCTGACCGCTGCCCTGGCGGGCTTTCTCGCAAGCAGAGCCATGCACCACGCCCCAGCGGTTTGCTATCCGGTGGGGCGTTCGCGTTTTCACCTGATGCTGATCGTGTTGCTGGGTGCGCTGGGTGCTTTTGCATTGTCGGGCTGGATGGCTGTGCTGGATGTCCTGTCAGCGCGTCACTTGGCAAGCGCTTGCATCTGGTTGACCGCAGTGGTCTGGGCTGCTTGGGCGTGGTGGCGCAGCCCGCAGGGAGAACTGGCTTACGGCGGTGACGGTTGGAGCTGGACACAGGCGGGCCAGACAGACGCCGTTTCAGTGCATGTTGAGCTGGATCTACAGCAAACCTTGTTGCTGCGTGTGGTCAAACCGACGTATCGACCGCTCTGGCTTTGGCTGGAACGTCGTCGCAGCCCGATGCATTGGCAGGCCTTGCGCTGTGCAGTTTTTGCACCTGCCCCAACGCCAATGTCGCCATCAGACCAAGGGAGTGCGGCATGAGTGCCACGGATGAACGCCCTGAAGTGTCGCCCGACAGCGACACTTTGCTGGTGCAGCGCACCGTGGCTGGCGATCAGCGCGCCTTTGAACTGCTGGTAATCAAATACCAGCGACGCGTGGAACGCCTCATTTCGCGCATGGTGCGCGACGTGGACCTGGTTCCCGATATTGCCCAGGAAACTTTCATTCGCGCTTATCGCGCCTTGCATCAGTTCCGGGGCGACGCCCAGTTTTACACCTGGTTGTACCGGATTGCGGTGAACACGGCCAAAAAATTCCTGCTGGAACTCAAGCACGATCCAACGATTTCTGACAGTGCATTGGCATCCCGCGACGATGATGATGAAACTTTTATCTCCAGAAACGAACCAAGCACCGAAGAGTCGCCCGAATCGCTGTTGGCAGCCAAAGAAATCTCCGAGGTGATCAATACGGTCCTGGCCGGGTTGCCGGATGATTTACGCCAAGCCATCACCTTGCGTGAAATGGAAGGTCTCAGTTATGAAGATATTGCCGCCATCATGGGGTGTCCCATCGGCACCGTACGGTCGCGGATTTTTCGCGCCCGTGAGGCGGTTTCTGCCAGGGTGCGTCCCTTGCTGGAGCACCAAGGTGGCAAGCGCTGGTAGGGCGCGTCGGGTTGGTATCGATGTTGTTTGAATTTTTTATATTGAGCCATCATGTCCGACAAATTGCCAACGTCAGCTGAATGGGTTTCGGCCCTGATGGACGGGGAGTTGCAAGGAGATGAATTTGTACAAGCGTTTGAGACGCTGTGCGATTCACCGCAGGCGCGCCAGGATTGGGATACCTACCATCTGGTTGGCGCTGCGCTGCGTTCCAGATCAGCCGATCTGCGTGCATACGATCCGGCCTTTATCGATTGCTTGCGCGCCCGGTTGGCAGATGCAGATGCTGCGCCAGCGCTGGCGGATGCGCCTGTCGCTCTGCCGGCCGCACGGGCTGTCACGGTTGTGCGGGGCGCGAATGATGCGTGGTGGTTACGCGTTGCAGGCGTGGCTTCGGTTGTGGCGGTGGTTTTTGGGCTGTGGCAGGGCTGGCACAGCCTGGGCGCTGACGCACAGCCAAAAGGCGCGACGTTGGCACAGAGGGCAGCGGTGGTGCAACCCGTGGCCTCATCCAGTGTGATGGTGTCTCAACAAGACGCGACAGTGATGTTGCGTGACCCCAGGCTGGACGCCTTGCTGGCAGCGCATCGTCAACACGGGGGCGTGACGGCGCTGCAAATGCCGGCAGGTTTCTTGCGCAACGCCACTTTTGACGAGAGCCCACGTTGAACCTGGATTCCTCAGTTGACCGTTCGTTTTTTACCTCCAAGGCTGTATGAAGATTGACTTTTTCAACGTCGATGATGCTCACCTTTCGGGTGACAGCGCTACGCGCCCGATTGAGCCACTGGCAACGCGCCTGGGGTCGTTGCTCTTTTCCTTGCAGGCAGCAAGCCTGCGTCGTCGTCGCGCCTACCCGGACGCGCCGCCAGCAGTCCACTCCGGCGTGTCCAACTGAGGAATCCAGGTTGAAACGCTTTGTGTTTTTGCTGACGCTGTGGCTGACCGGCGCATGGGCACTGGCGCAGCCAACGGTGTCGGTGCCAGGGCAAGACGTTGCGCACTGGTTGCTGCGCCTGCATGACGCTACCCGTCAACGCGCGTATGTTGGCACGTTTGTTGTCAGCGCCGGAAGCACCATGTCAACGTCGCGCATCTGGCATGTGTGCAACGGGGGCGAACAAATTGAACGCGTGGATGCGCTGTCGGGCGTGCGCCGTTCGACGTTCAGGCGCGATGACACCGTGGTGACCTTTTGGCCTGACAGCCGCACTGTCGTTCGGGAAACGCGTGAAGCGCTGGGTTTGTTCCCCCATCTGCTGCAGCACGCTGATGCAGGGATTGGACGTTTTTACCGCTTGAAGCGACTCGGACAGGAACGCGTTGCCGGGATCGAATCTGATGTGGTGCAACTGGAGCCGATGGATACTTTGCGCTTTGGTTATCGGGTCTGGACCGAGCACCAAAGCGGGTTGGTGGTCAAGCTTCAGACGATGGGTGCAGACAGCCGGGTGCTGGAACAGGCGGCGTTTTCCGAGCTGCAGTTCAACATGCCGCTGACATTCCATCAATTGAAGGTGCTGATGGAAAACACCCGGGGATACCAGGTGCAAAGCCCCACCTTGCACAAGACCACGGTGGAGCAGGAAGGCTGGACTGTGGGTGCGGGTGTTTCCGGGTTCCAGCCGGTGCAGTGTTATAGAGGTGTTGACGCGGCTGATGCGGGCGTTGATCGCACGGTGCAGTGCATTTTTTCGGATGGGCTGGCTTCGGTGTCGGTTTTTGTGGAGCCGTTTGATGCCAGTCGCCATGTCCGTGTCGATGCGCATGAGCGCCTGTCCATGGGGGCCACCCATCTGCGCGTGCGCCGTGTGCAAGATTGGTGGTTGACGGCGGTGGGTGAAGCACCTGGCAGCACGCTCACGGCTTTGTTGCAGGCTCTTGAGAAAAAAAGTAAGACCCCATTCAGGGAAAATGTTGATATGAAAGGTGGATGATGATGCGAGCAAGTTGGAAACGTTTGTCAGTGTATGTTTTCAGTGGTTTGATGCTGGCCTCGGCCACGGTCGCCCTGGTGATGCCCACGCAAGCGGTGGCGCAGACACGCCAGTTGCCTGATTTTGCCGACTTGGTAGAACAGGTCAGTCCGTCGGTGGTGAATATCCGCACGCTTGAAAAGGTGGCGGGGCGTCAGGGGTCAGCCGGGCAGATCGACCCGGACATGCTCGAGTTTTTTCGCCGCTTTGGCCTGCCGATACCCAATGTGCCGCGCCAGACGCCGCGTAACCATCCTCAGGTGCCCGACGAAGAACAGCCGCGCGGTGTCGGCTCTGGCTTCATCCTGAGCGCTGACGGCGTGATCATGACGAACGCACATGTCGTCGATGGTGCCGACGAAGTGATTGTGACCCTGACCGACAAACGCGAGTTCAAAGCCAAGATCATTGGCACCGACAAGCGCAGCGACGTTGCGGTGGTCAAGATTGAGGCCACGGGTTTGCCAGCGGTCAAGGTGGGGGATGTGAGCCGCTTGCGTGTGGGCGAATGGGTGGTGGCCATTGGCTCACCGTTTGGCTTTGAGAACACCGTCACAGCGGGCATTGTCAGCGCCAAGCAGCGTGACACGGGCGACTACCTGCCGTTCATCCAGACCGACGTGGCGATCAACCCCGGCAACTCGGGTGGACCCTTGATCAACATGCGTGGCGAGGTGGTGGGTATCAACAGCCAGATTTATTCGCGCTCGGGTGGCTCCATGGGTATTTCGTTCTCGATCCCGATGGACGAGGCGGTGCGTGTGAGCGAGCAGTTGCGCAGCAGCGGGCGTGTCACGCGCGGTCGCATCGGGGTGCAGATCGACCAGGTGTCCAAAGAGGTGGCTGAATCGATTGGTCTGAGCCGCCCTCAAGGCGCACTGGTGCGTGCTGTTGAGCCAGGTGCTCCGGCTGACAAGGCGGGCGTAGAGGCGGGTGACATCATCCTGAAATTCAACGGCAACGCGGTAGAAAAGGTGTCCGACCTGCCGCGCTTGGTGGGAGGTACCAAGCCCGGCAGCCGTGCCACGCTCACCATTTTCCGGCGTGGCAGCACCAAGGACTTGAACATCACGATTGCCGAGGTTGAGGCCGACAAGCCTGTGGTCAAGGCCAACGCCAAACCGGCCAAGCCCAAGGGTTCCAACGCCGGGCAAAGCCTGGGTCTGATGGTTACTGAGGCCACGGCAGAACAAAAATCAGAACTCAAGATCAAGGGTGGTGTGGTGGTCGAGGCGGTGGCCGACGCTGCAGCGCGTGCCGGTGTGCGCGAAGGTGATGTGATCTTGCAGGTGGGCAACACGCTGGTGACCGATCTGAAAACCTTTGAAACGGCGCTGAACGGTCTGGACAAAGCCAAACCCGTGCTGCTGTTGGTGCGCCGTGGCAATCTGGCGCAACTGGTGGTGGTGCGTCGCTAGCGCCAGACGCTGCCCAATTACAATCGGTGTCATCCAACCATCGGTGTCACACGGCACCGCGCAGGGCGCGCCCGCCGGGATCGCGCCCTTTTCTTGTTATCCCCTTTTGATGAATCACATTCGCAACTTTTCGATCATCGCGCACATCGACCATGGCAAGTCCACGCTGGCCGACCGGCTGATCCAGCGCTGCGGGGGGTTGCAAGAGCGTGAGATGCAGGCGCAGGTGCTCGATTCGATGGACATCGAAAAAGAGCGCGGCATCACCATCAAGGCGCAAACCGCTGCGTTGAATTACACCGCGCTGGATGGCAAGACCTACAACCTGAACCTGATTGACACCCCTGGGCACGTTGACTTTTCTTATGAGGTCAGCCGCTCCCTGTCGGCATGTGAAGGCGCTTTGCTGGTGGTCGATGCAAGCCAGGGGGTTGAGGCGCAAACGGTGGCCAATTGCTATACCGCGCTCGATCTGGGCGTGGAGGTGGTGCCGGTGCTCAACAAGATGGATCTGCCCAGCGCTGATCCTGAAAACGCCAAATCCGAGATTGAAGACGTGATCGGCCTGGACGCGTCGCAGGCGATCGCCTGTTCTGCCAAGAGTGGCATGGGTGTGGACGATATTCTGGAAGCTGTCGTCACGCGGGTTCCGCCGCCGCGCGGCAACCCGACCGGCCCCTTGCGCGCCATGATCATCGACAGCTGGTTTGACAGTTACGTCGGCGTGGTGATGCTGGTGCGTGTGGTGGACGGCCAGATATGCCGTGGTGACAAAGTGCGCATGATGGCCACCGACAGCAGTTATGAGGTGGACAAGCTCGGGGTGTTTACCCCCACCGATGTGCCGCGTGAGAAGCTTCAGGCGGGGCAGGTGGGTTACGTGATTGCCGGCATTCGTGAGTTGCAGGCGGCCAAGGTGGGTGACACGTTGACTTGCATTCGTCACGCCAATGCGGCCATCGCACCGGCGGCGCAGGCCTTGCCCGGTTTCAAGGAAATTCAGCCGCAGGTGTTTGCCGGCCTCTACCCGACCGAAGCCAACCAATATGAAGCCTTGCGCGACAGCCTGGAAAAACTCAAGCTCAACGATGCGTCCTTGCATTACGAGCCCGAGGTATCGCAAGCGCTGGGTTTTGGTTTTAGATGCGGTTTTTTGGGTCTGTTGCACATGGAAATTGTGCAGGAACGTCTGGAGCGGGAGTTTGACCAGGACCTGATCACCACCGCCCCCAGCGTGGTCTATCAGGTGGTGCAGGCCGACGGCGTGGTCAAAATGGTGGAAAACCCGTCCAAAATGCCCGACCAGGGGCGGCTCGATGAAATCCGTGAACCGATCGTCACCATGCACTTGTACATGCCGCAGGAATATGTCGGGCCGGTCATGACGCTGTGCAACCAGAAGCGCGGTGTGCAGATGAACATGGCGTACAAGGGGCGTCAGGTGGTGCTCACTTATGACATGCCGCTGGGTGAGATCGTGATGGACTTTTTTGACAAGCTCAAAAGTGTGTCGCGCGGCTACGCGTCGATGGAATACGAGTTCAAGGAATATCGCCCCGCCGACGTGGTCAAGGTGGACATCCTGCTCAACGGCGACAAGGTGGATGCGCTGTCGATCATCGTGCACCGCGCCCAGTCGCAGTTTCGCGGCCGTCAGGTGGTGGCCAAGATGCGCGAAGTGATCTCACGCCAAATGTACGACGTGGCTATCCAGGCGGCCATTGGTGCCAATGTGATCGCACGCGAAACCATCAAGGCGCTGCGCAAAAACGTCATCGCCAAGTGCTACGGTGGTGACATCACGCGCAAGCGCAAGTTGCTCGAAAAGCAGAAAGAGGGCAAAAAGCGCATGAAGCAAATCGGTACGGTGGAAGTTCCGCAAGAAGCTTTTCTTGCCATTTTGAAGGTGGATGCGTGATGCAGGTGTTGACGTCTTTTGTGCTGGGCGCTTTTGTGGCTTACGTCGGAGCCTGGTACTTTGGCATGGTCGAAGGCAACTTCGCCCTGTTGCTTTTTCTGGCTTCCGTGGTGACGGGCTTGTACTGGGTGGCAGAGCGCTTTTATTTCCTGCCAAAACGCCAGCAGGCGGCCGCCGCGCTGGAGGCGCAAACGCTACAGCGCAACCAGGAACTGGGCAAGCTTGGTATTGCCAAGGTGGACGTGGATATATCCGAAGCCCAAAAGAAGCTGCTCGCGCAACCGTGGTGGCTGGATTGGACTGCAGGCTTGTTCCCGGTGATCATCGTGGTGTTTTTGCTGCGTTCCTTTCTGTTTGAACCGTTCAAAATTCCATCGGGCTCCATGATTCCAACGCTGATGGTCGGTGACCTGATCCTGGTCAACAAGTTTCACTATGGACTGCGCCTGCCGGTGCTCAACAGCAAGATTACGCAAGGTACACCGCCCCAGCGTGGTGATGTGATGGTGTTTCGCTACCCGCCGCGCCCCAGTCTGGACTACATCAAACGCGTGGTGGGTGTGCCCGGCGACGAGGTGGCGTACCTCAACAAACGTCTGACCATCAATGGCCAGCCACTGGCCACACGTGAACTGCCCGAGTTTCTGGATGAAGACTCGATGCGCTACTTCAAGCACTATGAAGAAGACATGGGCACTGTCAAACACAAGCTGCTCAACGACGACGCACGGCCGACGTTTATCCCCGGGGCCGACGACTTTGCTTTCAAGGACCAGTGCCGTTACAGTGTGGAAGGTGTCGTCTGCAAAGTGCCCCCGGGGCATTACTTCATGATGGGGGACAACCGCGACAATTCGTTGGACTCGCGCTACTGGGGTTTTGTGCCAGACCAGAACATTGTGGGCAAAGCCTTTTTTGTCTGGATGAATTTTGGTAACCTCAAGCGCATCGGCTCTTTCAACTGATCAGGAGAAGTTCATGGTACACGCAACCCAATCCAGGCAACGGGGGTTTTCGATGTTCGGGTTTTTGTTTGTAGGCATTGTGCTGGTTGTAGTGGGGGTGGTGGCAGCGCAAGTTTTACCTACCGCCGTGGAACTACAGGCGGTCACCAAGGCAGCGCGCAAGGCTGCAGAGGGCAGCACGGTGGCCGAGGTGCGCATGATCTTCGACAAAGCCGCATCTGTTGACGACATCAAGTCCATTGCTGGCAAAGACATTGGAGTCACCAAAGAAAACGACAAGCTGATCGTCAGCTTTGAATACCAGCGCGAAATTCACTTGGTGGGCCCGGCCTACCTTACGCTTAAATATGCCGGTAGTTCGCGCTGAGCAGACGGCAGGGGCGCGCGGTTGAACGCAGCTTTGGCCGCTTTGCAGCAACGCCTGCACTACCTGTTTGTTGATGTCGGGCTGCTCAAGCTGGCGCTCACGCACCGCAGTTTTTCAGCGGATCACAACGAGCGCCTGGAATTTCTGGGTGATTCCGTGCTGGGGGTGTGCGTGGCGCATCTGCTCTACCAGCGGCTAAGCAATCTGCCAGAAGGCGACCTGTCACGGGTACGCGCCAGTCTGGTGCGCCAAGAGGCGCTGCACCCGCTGGCCGTCACATTGGGCCTGCCCGAGGTGATCCGCTTGGGCGAGGGTGAACTGCGATCCGGTGGGCAAAAGCGCCCATCCATCCTGGCTGATGCGCTGGAAGCCGTGGTTGGTGCGGTCTATCTCGACGGCGGCTTTGCCGCAGCGCAGGCCTTGGTGAACCGGCTCTATCAGGGTGTTGAGATCAACTCGGCCATGCAGGCCATCGGCAAAGACCCCAAGACCGAGTTGCAGGAATGGCTGCAGGCGCGTCGGCTCAAGTTGCCGTTGTACACCGTGGTCGGTACCCTGGGCGCGGCGCATCGGCAAACCTTTGACGTGGAGTGCGAGGTGACTGAATACCGTTTGTCCGAACGCGGTATTGGCGGCTCGCGCCGCGCCGCAGAGCAGTCCGCCGCTACCGCCATGTTGCAGACCCTGAAAGCCCGTCATCCCGCATGAATACTCCCAAAAACAGAGCTGCCAGCCAAGAAAATACGGGGGCTGAAGGCCAAAAAAACCTTGAAGAATTAGTGTCGGACCTGCAGCATCCGCTGCGACCCGCAGAGTTCACGCAAGACGCGGCGGTGGGTCAGCGCTGCGGCTTGATCGCCATTGTGGGCAAGCCCAACGTGGGCAAGTCCACGCTGCTCAACGCGCTGGTGGGGCAAAAAATAAGCATCACCTCACGCAAGGCGCAGACCACGCGCCACCGCATCACCGGCGTGCGAACGCAAGACACTACACAGTTTGTGTTTGTTGACACCCCCGGCTTTCAGACGCTGCACGGCAATGCGCTGAATAAGTCGCTTAACAAGACCGTGCAGGGCGCCGTGGCCGATGTGCACCTGGTGCTGTTTGTGGTCGAGGCCGGCAGCTTTACCCCGGCCGATGCGCGTGTGCTGACGCTGCTGGACAAGTCGATCCCGGTGCTGCTGATTGCCAACAAGCTCGACACGGTGCATCGCCGCGGCGACATCGCACCCTGGCTCAAAGAGATGCAGGGCCGGCACGCCTTTGCCGAGTTTGTTCCGATGTCGGCCAAGAACGCCAAAGACGTCGAGCGCCTGCTGAAAATTTGCGTCACTTACCTTCCTGAGCAAGCCTGGTGGTACGCCGTTGACGAGCTGACCGACCGCAGCGAACGCTTTCTGGCCGGTGAAATGGTGCGCGAAAAACTGTTCCGGCTCACCGGTGACGAACTGCCCTACACCTCGACCGTGGTGGTCGATAAATTTGACGAAGAAGCGCCGCAAAAGAAGGGCCAGAAACGCTTGCTGCGCATTGCCGCCACGATCGTTGTCGAGCGCGACGGCCACAAGGCGATGGTGATCGGTGACAAGGGCGAGCGCATCAAGCGCATCGGCACCGAAACCCGCGTCGAGCTGGAGAAACTGCTTGACGCCAAGGTCTTCATCGAGCTGTGGGTCAAAGTGCGCTCCGGCTGGGCCGACGACGAAGCGCGCGTGCGCTCGTTTGGCTATGAATGAACCCCGCCCGCGCTGCCTTTGCCCCGTTTCTGTCCGCAACCTCTGTCCCACCCTGCTCCACCATGACCCAAGCCCCTGCATCCCCTGAATCTGCTGCACCCACCACGACCGAGCCACCCGCGCTGCCCGACCGCCTGAGTACCGACCCACGCAGTCCGCATCACGTGGCCGCGGTCTTTACGCGTGACATTGGCATTTTGCTCAACGGCAAGGAACTCACCAACGTCGAGGAATATTGCCTGAGCGAAGGCTGGGTCAAAGTGCCTGCGGGCAAAACACGTGACCGCAAAGGCCAGCCGCTGTTGATCAAACTCAAGGGCAAGGTTCAGGCGTTTTACAAGTAGCGCGCAAGCGCTTTCGGCATGGCTACGCACCGCATCAACGCCGAGCCCGCTTATGTGCTGCACCGCTACGACTGGAGCGAATCGAGCCTGATCCTGGAAGTGTTCACGCGCCACCATGGCCGCCTGGCGCTGGTGGCCAAGGGCGTCAAGCGGCCCAGTTCCAGCTTTCGCCCGATCCTGCTGCCCCTGCAGCCGCTGCACGTGGCCTTTGGTGGCGACGCCGAAATCAAAATGCTCAAGGCCGCTGAATGGCAAGGCGGGCACGTCATGCCTTGCGGCGACGCGCTGATGTCGGGCTACTACCTCAATGAACTGTTGCTGAACCTGCTGGCGCGCGAAGACCCGCACGTGCGCCTGTTTGACGTGTACGCCAACGTAGTGGAGGTGATTGCCAGTGAGCATGGCGAGGTGCTGGAATCGGCCCTGCGCGCCTTTGAGCTGCTGCTGCTGCGAGAGATCGGCTTGCTGCCGCAACTTGACGCGCAAACGCTCACGCTGCAAGCGCTGCAACCGCAACAGCTCTACACCCTGGTGCCTGAAGGCGGCCTGCGCCAGGCCAGCACCAGCGACCGCGCCAGTATGACCGGCGCGCATTGGATGCAGTTGCAGCAGTTGCTGCAAGAGCGCGACACCTTTACCGACCTGTTGCGCGCGTGTGCGGAGGTGGCCACCAGCTTGAAACCGCAGCTGCGCACGCTGCTCCATTACCATTGCGGCGTCAGCGCGCTGCGCACCCGTCAGGTCATGCTCGACCTGCAAACATTATGAAGACCCCCATCACCACCTGCCTGTCCGTCAACCTCAACAAGGTCGCCACCGTGCGCAACACGCGCCACCTGGGTATTCCCAGTCTCACGCGCGCAGCCACCCTGTGTCTGCAAGCCGGTGCGCACGGCATCACCGTGCACCCACGGCCCGATGAGCGCCACATTCGCGCCAGCGACGTCACCGAATTGGCCACGCTGCTGCAAGCCTGGCCCGAGCGTGAATTCAACATTGAAGGCAATCCGCTGCACAACCTGATGGACGTGGTGGGGCGCTTGGTGGCGGCCAAACTGCCGGTGCACCAGGTGACCTTTGTGCCCGATGCGCAGGGGCAGTTCACCAGCGACCACGGCTGGAACTTTCCGGCCGACGCGGCCCGGCTCAAGCCCTTGATCGACCAGGCCCACGCCTGGGGTCTGCGCGTGAGCCTGTTCATGGACGCCGACCCCGCGCCCATGGCAGCAGCGCGCGCCGTGGGTGCGGACCGGGTGGAGCTTTATACCGAACCCTACGCCGCGGCCTTTGGCACGGCCGAGCAACCGCACCAGCTGGCGCGCTTTGCCGCTGTGGCGCAGGCGGCGTTGGCGGTGGGGCTGGAAATCAACGCCGGTCACGACCTGAACCGCGACAACCTGCCCGCCTTCATTGCGCAGGTGCCCGCCGTCAGCGAGGTGTCGATCGGCCACGCGCTGATTGCCGATGCGCTGGAGCTGGGTTACGACGCCACCGTCAAGGCGTATCTGCGCAGCATTGCGCTGGGTAGCCATCTGCCCTGCGTGGGCTGAAGCCGCGTCAAACGGGTGCAGCATGATCTACGGCGTGGGCACCGACCTCTGCGACATGCGCCGCATCCGTGCCAGTCTGGAGCGCCACGGCGAGCGCTTTGCCCGGCGGATCTTGTGCGACGCCGAGCTGGCCACCTGGCGCGCGCGCAGTCAGGCTTGGCCCGAGCGTGGTGTGCGTTTTTTGGCCACGCGCTTCAGCGCCAAAGAAGCCCTCAGCAAAGCCATCGGCTTAGGGCTGCGCCAGCCCATGAGCTGGCACGCGTGCGAGGTGGGCCGCCTGCCCAGCGGCCAGCCGACGATCGTGCTGCACGGTGCGCTCAAAACCTGGTTTGAAGCGCGGCATTTAAGCGCGCACCTGAGTCTGACCGATGAGAGCGACTACGCCGCCAGTTTTTGCGTGGTGGAAAAAACGGCGGGTTGACGCGGAATGGGAGAACCCTGCGTCTGCAAGGTTGCGGCCGCGCAAACCCGCCTTGATTTCAATGACTTTCTTCAAGCTTGCTGGTATCGACCCGGAACAGAACTGGAAACGTCTTGCTCCATTTTTGCCAGCGTAAGGAACCGGCTTCCGAGACCGACCACAGTTGCCCCTGATCATCGAAGGCAACGTCTTCAATGCCGATGACCATCTCGTAGCGCGTCAGGATATTCCCCGATTTGGCGTCCAGCTTGTACAACTGTCCAAACCGGCTGTTGCTTGCGGTGGTCCAGAGCGCGCCGTCTTGGTCGAACGCGGCACCCTGCGCCTCGGGTGGAAGCGCAATCGAATGAACGGCGGTGGCTTCATCCACCTTCTTGTCGCTGGCCGTTTCCAGAGCCGATAGGGGTAGAAAGTGCGCCTTCGACTTGGTGGGATCCCGGTCGTAAGTGCCCATAAGAAGTGTGTGGCCGTCGAAGTCGACAAATGAGCCCTTGACCGCGCCGCGCAAGACCAC
>Ga0172371_10002414_pt1 | contig 29644 bp, 26 predicted proteins | sample Lak12m_FD_114543 | JGI IMG/M metagenome (GOLD analysis project Ga0172371, IMG submission 114543) | Freshwater microbial communities from Kabuno Bay, South-Kivu, Congo - kab_022012_12m | ecosystem: Environmental > Aquatic > Freshwater > Lake | place: Democratic Republic of the Congo: South-Kivu...
AAATTGCATCAGACATAAAAAATCCCTGAAATCATTTTCAAGGCACATACTTCTTACATTATTCATAAATTCCGGAATAAAACTTTTAGTCAGATTGTTAGTGCCTTTATACTTGATCATTTGGGAAAACAGCAAAGAATTATCCCAGAATTCTGAATTAGCAACAAACTTAAATAAGTCAACATTCTCATGCAAAACATAACCCATAATTGATGTATTGAAATTTACATCATCTAATAATTCACCATTTTCAAATTTCACATTCCAGTACATCGGATCAGATTTATTTCTACCAGAAATCCGCCATTTCCCATTTTGTCTTCCATTTAATACATTTCCTGAAATTTTGTATTCGATGGGTTGAATATTAATTTGAGTATTTCCTTTATATTTTCCGGTACCATTTAAAAATTGAGGAGTTCCATCCTCTTTATAATATTCTTTCATACATGGTTCATCAAGCTTAAAGAAAAGTACTTTTTCAATACCACCACTTTGATAAAAGAAGTGCCATAAACTGTCTCTCATATCATTCTTATAAAATCCCCGATATTTCAATACTCCATTTGGATAATATGATAACGCCTCCCCATTTAAATGACCATACGAATAATAACACTGATAAACTTTTCCCCCACCAATCTGAAAATCTGTTGTTTTCCCAACGAAACATAATATACTTGTATCAATTGAAGCAATTCTAAAGTATTTCGCATATTTCTTTGCGCATATTCCACCATATTCATCATAATAAAAGCGAAGGCTATCATTGCCCAAATTTTCAAAAAACACCAGATCCTGTCCAAAGGACATAATTGTCATTAGGGTAAAGCTAATGATTGACATTATTCTTTTCATGTATAATAGATTTTAACTTTTCGAATGTAATTGGCACAAAATGAATTTGTTTTGTTGATTATTGTTTTATTGCTGATTTTTCGATACACAAGTAATTTCATTTTGAGTCTAAAGTCATTTTTACAATAATCTGTGGCACACACCATAGGTCCCACCTGATCAAATTCCACACTCGGAACAAATTAGATTCAAAAGTAGCGATTTTTCGTTTTTATAAACGTAATTGAAATATGGTTATCAAAACCAAAGCCTTCATCTGTTTAATTTGGCTATTCCTTAATTATTAATTTGGTCATTGTTTTGTATTCTCCTGATACAATTTCGATAAAATAAAGGCCAGGAAAAAGCATTGAAACATCAATAGCTGAAAGCGGACTGATTATGTTAATGATCTTTTGTCCAAACTGGTTATAAGCAGATAGCTCATCGATAACCCTACCATTTTTACGATAAACATAAACTTCCCTGTTTGCCGGATTTGGGAAAAGCACGAGATCTGAGCCATTGTTAAAGTCAGGAATATCACTGTTTTTGCATGCCTGCTCAACTTCTTCCTTACTGTTACATCCTGGAGCGTTGTATATTATGGAAACCTCTGCGCCGGTTACTGCCAGAAAGTTACAAATACTTTTAACCTCACACGACGACAATGAGTCGTTGTTTGCCAACACCAAATCATAAATATATTCAGATTTGATATTCTCAATACCCGAAAGGCTTTTTAGGTTATGAGTACCCTGTACCCATATGTAACCCCCGATTATTGGAACGTTTTGCAAAGCTGAAAGGCTGGAAAGGTTTGTATTGTTAATGAGATAGAGACCCAGATAAAGCGTATCCAGGCTGCCAAGGCCATTTAACCCCGTTATTGATGGATTATCTTCAAGCCAAAGATGACCCCAGATTGCCTTTAAATTATCTAATCCTGCCAGATTGGTTAGCAGAGGGTTTTCCTTGATTTCAATATGACCGTCAACCGATACCAGATGTTCGAGGCCTGAAAGGTTTACGAGGGATTGATTTCCCTGATAGCTGGAGTTATAGGGTTGGATAATCAAATCGCCTTTAATGGTAGTCAAACTTAATAAACCAGACAAATTAACAAGGTGAAGGTTACTTTTTATTTTAAAATCTCCACCAATCGTACTTAGGTTACCCAATCCCGAAAAGCTTGTAATGTCCGATTGATAAATATTCAAATCGCCACCCACCGACGTTAATTGTTCCAGCCCGGATAAGTCGTTCATATTGCACCACCAGATGGTTACATCTCTGCCAACGGAAGTAAGACTTCCCAACCCTGACAGACTCGTTAGTTCAAAACATTGATAAAAATTCAGATCCCTGCCAACCGTAACCAGGTTGTCCAAGCCCGACAGGCTTGATATCGGGTTGTTGTAGAAATTCAGATCTCCACCTATGGCAGTCAGATGTATTAACCCTGACAGGTTAAGCGATGGGTCGGCATCATCAAATTCAAGATAACCGCCGATAGCCGTCAAAACACTTAGGCTATCAACATTGTTGATACTTTCGCCGATTATCCAGACGTCGCCTTCAATTTCAGTGCAACCCGGGTAATTTGCCGGGAAATTATCGATCGCTTCCTGGGTGTCGAAGATAATCAACCAGGGGATGCACGATTGGGTTAATCCTTGCATTTGAATGATAAAAGAAAGAATAATTAAAAAGGTAAATTTTTTCATAATTGATAACATTTTGAATTTTCCAAATAATTATTTAATACATCTATTTCGGGGCTAAGCCAAACCAATTAACAACTCCAAATTTCTCTTTCCGGACAACGGACAAAAACATTCAATTCAAACAAACAAATAGCGTTACGGGATTTTATTCAGCAATTTTTACAGTCACGCGTCGGGCAGATCCGGGCCTTGCGACTGCGCAATTGGGCTAAAATGGTGTCTTCTCATGAAAACATTTATTTCCGTTCAGAAGATCGCCCGAATCCCTGATGCCCAGCATGTGCTGATTACTTGCATTATGGGGATGAATTCAATTCCCTTTCTCTTCAATTTTCCGAAAGCTTTTCCTTTACTTTTTTCCGATTTGCCAACAACAGCTTCCGGAATAATGTAAATCTTGTATCCTGATTCCTGTCCCCCAAGCGCAGTTTGGTAAATACATTTTTCTGCCAGGAGACCGGTTAAAACAATATCCCTGACTTCATTTTTTTTAAGAAAATTAATTAATTCTTCCGACTCAAAAGCATTCCCGGTACTTACCTTTATAAAAATATGATCATTTACGATGTTTAACCTACTGTCAAAAACGGGTGCAGGAAAAGTATCCGTTGAAAAACCTTTCAAAGATATCACGAGACTTTTACCAGCTGATTTTACATAAATTACTTTTCCCTTATCAAAGCTACCAATTAAGGTGTTTACCTGATCAATCACTACTTTTGCGGATTCCTCGTAAGGTTTGTTTTTAATAAATGTATCCTGAATATCCAGAACCATTAAATATTTCTCCTGAGAGAAAACATTGCTCTGAATGATCATAAAAATCATAATTATAAATCCAAATGAAAATGTCATTCTATTTTTCATGGTTCCTTTTAATCTTCAATAATGACAATTTTGTATTCAATTTTCAATTATTTACAAACTTATAAAATCTTTGGTTTAGCACTATATTTTTAATCTGAGTATTATATCCCTGCCAATTGACTTTAAATATTTTTCATTTTATCGCAAACACCGGATAAGTTTTTCGTCAACATCCAACAATCCAGCATTAATAATCTCGCTTTAACCTTTTTTCCTGCTAAGTTTTCAACAAAAGCAACTGTACGAATTAAAACTGAAACCCGTGTTAAAGCTTCAACGTGTTAGCGTTTTGCATTTTTTCTCCATAAAAAAAACGCCCTGTAACCAACAATCCAACAAATACAAATAGCCCAAACACAAAACTACTTAATGCCAATTGCATCCCACCCGAAAGGATATGTCCGCTAGTGCAGCCACCCGACATCCTTGCCCCTGTAATTATCATAAATCCACCGATAAACGACCATATTATTCGTTTCACCTTAGAATTTCCTTTAAGGTTTTTCCAGTTATCATATATCAAAACAAATTTGAAATCATTACGAATAAGCGAAAACAGAAATCCTGAAACAAAGGCTCCGGACAAAAATATCAATTCCCATTGTCCGGGTGTTTGAATTTTTAAAAAGTAATCGTTGTTTGTAATGCCTAATGCAGAATCGACTGTATAAGGATAGGATGTTGAAGCCCCAATGGGTCTGTCCGAAACAGACTTTAAGACGATTATGGCATTTAAAACTGCAAGTGCAATTCCGGAAATGAACCATTTAATGTCTTTTGCTTTTTCTTTCCTGTGTAGCCAGAACGAAAAAGCAATTAATAGTCCGGCAATGCTAAAAACAAAAATATAAAACCAAACCGGATTTTCGGCAAATACCGACTTTAATGTAATATTCCCTAAATCAGGGCCTAAAATTCCATGAAAAGAAGGTAATAAAAGTGTGTAAATTAATCCTCCGGTCAATCCGCCAACAATTCCTATCATTGCATCAACCGAGCCTTCGCCAGCAGAAACAGGAAGCGTTCCGGGACAATATCCCAATATGGCCATTCCTGAACCAAACACTATTCCTCCGAGTATAATCCCACCCAATATAAAAGGTTTCGTGTGATAGGTTGCAAAGCCGAATACAATTTCAAAAGTTATCAGAATGGCACCCACCCCAATAGCAATCAAAACCGCTTTTGCAACGGCAAAGTCTTTTCTTAATGCCAGACCACTAATCGTGTTAAACTTGTTCAATCTGGCAAATTGCAATATTCCGCCAAACAAAAGTCCGAAGACAAAAATTAAACCGATCATTTTATTTTATGTTTAATTGCTGTAAAATTCAATTGTTTAATGCTTTTTCAAAACTTGTTTATGTTTATTCAATATTTGAACCCATTCCGGCAAACGTACGATAACTTCAGTCCCAAAGGTATTCATTTTATGTTTTTAAAAAGGTAGTGACCTGAAGAAACACAAAAAAAGAATCCGAATCATTCCGGGAACTGCAGGATTGATCAAACTGAGAAGGTAACTCAACTGAATACATAGCAGAATTCGATTCCGTAATCAAAATTGTAAATTTTATAGTATTTATGGATCGGTAAAACAGAATGGGATATCCGTAATCCGAACAAAATATTTTCCTTCCATTTCATGATCAGGGGAAATTTCAGGCTGCCAATCCATGAAACATCAAATTTTTTAAACGCTTTGGCATCTGGTGTGCCAATTCTGTTTGTTAAATCATTTGTTTCAATGTTCGAACCAATCATTTTTGCATAAGCAAATCCACTTTCAAAATAATAGGGTCTTTTGGAAGGTTTGAATCTATAGCCAACAAGAAAAGGAACCTCAATATATTGTATAAGAATCGATTCAAATGCTTGCTGACCATATCGGCTTGTAAAACCATAAATACTGCCTTTACGAATGTATCTCATTTCGAATGAAAAGTATATCTTCCCTGTAAGGTCCCGTTTTACAAATAATCCTGCCGAAACGCCCAAAGTACCACCGATCTCTTTCCCTGGTCTGTTCGAATTCCAGTAATGCGTTTCATCTTTTCCCTTAAACTCAATGCCATTAATGTTGAAGAATAAGCCTCCGTTAAATTTATTTTGTTGAGCATTCGCCTCCCGTAGTAAACAAATCAACAAGAGTGATAATAAAATTAAATGTCCGGCTTTTCTTTTCATTAACCATTATTAGAGATGAGAAACGCAGGAAAAAATCAAAATATTATACGAATCATGTCTTTCAAATCGGCAGAACTTAACTACCAGGCGGGTCCTGCAGGGAAGGGTTGCCAACTTGTCAACAAATCTAAATCACAAACCGAATAATTCACTTCCCCAATTTCTATATGCAGATATTCTTCACGGGGTATCGTTCAACTGTGGTTTTATTCCGACTTAAAAACATCAGGAGTAAACGGAGAGAGCTTAGAATGGTATCGTTCAACTGTGGTTTTATTCCGACCCGACTGAGTTTAAGGGTGCTTACAATTATCATTTCTTTTCACTCAGGCGGACCACAAGAAGCGCTAAATATTGTGTTCGGCTTCAAATTTCATTTGCTAAGTTAATTATTTGTATCTCTGGGCAAATGGCACGCAACGGTTGAGTGTAGCCGGAGTATGAGATTGCTGAAGACGTCATTATATTTCAGCACAAATCCGGAATATCCAGGCCAGTAAAGCCCCTATCGAACAAAAAAGTAGTTGGTACATTTGTAAATGTCCAATCATTTGCATTCCGACTTCTTCCCTCCCGCATCCGTTTCTCCAGCGGGATTGGTGCCACCATCGGATTTGGCTTCGCACACTCGCCAAATCCGGGTGTTACCGAACATGGGTCGAAGCTTGGTTTTTCGATCAAGTTCCCGTTGTTAGCGGGAATGGTTTGTTTTGTTTGGTTTTGCTTACCTAATTTCTGTCTGCAAGCATTGTAACGAAAGTAAATTTGGTCCCGATCGGTAACAGCAATTTCAATCCGATTGGACAGATTAACATGGTTACATTCGATATTGGAAATTTGATTGCTCAAGTTTTTAAATTAGTTTCCATTCGGATTGTAAAATTAATCGATATTTTCTGAAAGGAGTTATCATCACCGGAATATCTGTAAAAAACAAAGCTGTTCATCCTGCTAACACTGGTTTTATTTACAAAAGTGCGGCAGTACCCTGTTAACGAACCATTATCAACAAAGCCGCTTATTGTATTTTAATCTCAATAATGTTTTAAGTGGCATTGCAAATGACGCTTAGCTGGGGTGACGGCAGAATACAATCCTCAAGAGCTTTGTGATTTAGTTTACCCGCCCGGATTACAAATACGCGCGAAACGGAGGATTGGAAAAATGGAAGGTTGGAATGGTGGAATATTGAATATCGAATATTGAACCGCAGAATATTGAATGGGTAAGGTGAAAGTTGACATGAACTGAATAAATGAAAGTATGGAATGATGAAACAAGGGAAGATTGGAAAATGGAACGATAGAAAAATGGAATAATGGAATAATGGGACAATTCGACAATTCGGCGATTGAGAAATGGTAGATTGGAACTTTGGAAGGGTGGAATGATGGAATGATGGAAAAATGGAATATCGAACCTGCCTGCGTGACCTTGTCAGGCAGGTATTGAATATCGAATATTGAACCTGCCTGCGTAACCTTGTCAGGCAGGTATCGAACCTGCATGCGTGACCTTGTCAGGAAGGTATTGAACCTGCATGCTTGACCTTCGACAATTCGGCTATTGGGAAATTCGAATGATAGAATGAAGGAAAATGGGTGGAAAATGAATTTTGGAATAATTTGAAACATTAATTCGCTGAAAAGGCAAAAGTTAGTCATAAACGCATTTAATAATACCTTGATATAAACTTTAATCCCTACAGTTCCTCCCCATCGCCTAACTCGTGGTAGCGCAGTTTTTGCCTGCCAATGGCTGCCCGGTTAGCTGCATTACCCGGCATCAGCGATACGGCATGGCGGACGGCTTTGGGGCCAAAGCGCAGTCGGATACGGTCCATGGCCTGGTAGAGGCTGATCATCTCGGGGGTATCGTCGAAAAGGTTGAGTTGCTGCGTGCCGCTTACCAGGTGGCTGAAACGTACGCCAATCAGCCTGATCAGCATGCGCCGCTGGTACAGCCTGTCGAACAGTTCCAGCGCCACTTTGGTGAGCACATGGTCGAAAGAGGTATAAGCCACCGTTTTTTGAAGCGTATGGGTGTCGAAGTTGGAGTAGCGTATCTTTACCGTAACGCAGCCTGTAAGTTTTCCCTTTTTACGCATCTGAAAGGCAATTTTTTCGACCATAGAGCTGAGAATCTCGCGCATGCGTACCACTTCGATGGTATCCTGTTCGAAAGTAGTTTCGGTGCTGATTGATTTTTGTTCGGAATAAGGGATCACCGGCGTATGGTCGATGCCATTGGCTTTTTTCCAGATGTCGAGGCCGTTTTTGCCCATCAGCTTTTCCATCATCTCCGGCGGGATCATGCTCAGCGTATAGATGTTGACCACACCCATGGTGCGCAACAACTGGAAGGTTTTGTTGCCGATCATGGGTATTTTGCGGATCGATAGCGGCCCGAGGAAGGGCATCACCTGTGGTCGTTCGACCTGGAGTTCGCCGTTGGGCTTGGCTTCTCCCGTAGCAATCTTCGAAACCGTCTTGTTCACCGACAGTCCCAGCGAAATGGGCAGGCCGGTTTCGCTGATGATGAGCTGCCTCAGTTCGTGCGTCCATTTCATTGCACCGAAAAAGCGGTCCATCCCGCTGATGTCGAGGTAATGTTCGTCGATGGAAGCTTTTTCGTAAACGGGGGCTTTTTCGGCGATGATATCGGTTACCATGCGCGAATATTTGGTGTATTGTTCCATGTCGCCACGGATGATGATGGCATCGTTACAGAGGTTGAGGGCCATTTTCATGGGCATGGCCGAGCTCACGCCAAACCGGCGTGCCTCGTAGCTGCAACTGGCCACCACACCCCGGTCGGAAGTACCGCCGATGATCACGGGCTTTCCAACCAGGCTGCTGTTCATCAGCCGCTCTACCGACACAAAAAAAGTGTCGAGGTCGAGGTGTACGATTGTGCGGTTATCGGTTTGCATTATTTTTCTCAGTTTTCTTTTTTATCTTCCAGATGGCAGTAGGCAGTGGGCAGTCTGACCTTTCATGATTTTGGTTGACAGATTTCATTCGATATTTGGTTTACATGTTTGAAAATTATCAACTTTTTCCTTGCTTTTTTAAAAATCAATATTACCTTTGATTAATATTTAGTCTGCAATCGGACTACAATATAGTCGGTAATTAAGTTTTAAACAAAGAATTGTTGATAAATAATTTGAGGTATTGCGGCGATGATGTGGCGCAGGGAAACCGGGAAGATGATGAAAAACGAATCCATTGCCTGCAAACCATAACAAGACGCGATATGCTTAACCAACATTAAAAACTGCATTATTATGTACTTTAATTCAAACATTAAATTTCTGCGCAGGCGCAAGGGCCGTACCCAGGATGATGTGGCTGTATCTCTGGGCATACCCCGCTCGACGCTTAATAATTACGAAAACCTGATTGCCCAGCCCGGCATGCAAACCCTCATCGGTTTTTCCGATTATTATGGTGTGGCCATCGACACCCTGATCAAGGTTGACCTGACAAAACTCGCCGATAGCCAGCTTTCGCAACTCGAAAAAGGCCACGACGTCTATATCAGGGGCAGTAACCTGCGGGTATTAGCCACCACGGTGGATTCGGACAACGAGGAAAACATCGAACTGGTTACGGAGAAGGCTAAAGCCGGCTACACCAATGGCTTTGCCGACCCGGAGTATATCCGTATCCTTCCCACATTCCAGTTGCCGTTCCTGTCGCACGAAAAAAAGTACCGCACTTTCCAGATCAGCGGCGACTCGATGTTGCCTATTCCCAGCGGGGCTTATGTTACCGGGGAATTTGTCCAGAACTGGAATTTCATCCGCGACCGGCAGGCTTACATCATCCTTACGCTCAACGAAGGGATCCTGTTCAAGGTAGCCGAAAACCGCATTGCCGAAGAAGGCCAGCTAAGGTTACATTCATTAAATTCCAACTATCTGCCTTTCAGTATTCATGTAAACGAAATAAGGGAAGTCTGGAAATTTATTCATTACATCAGCTCGGAAATGCCTGAAACACGGCCTACAGAAAACGAGATTATGGAAAGCATACGCGAAATCAGCGGGGAAGTTAAACTGATCATGGAAAAATTAGGAAGAGGGGAGTAAGGGTGGGAAGGCGTGAGGCCTGAGGCGTAAGTTAGTTGTCGGAAATATCTGAAAACCGGCGATAAAAACCTTCCGGCTCTTTCTGCAGATCATTTTATCAAATTTTAAACAATGTACGCGATTATCGATATCGAGACTACGGGGACCAGTTATCTCAATGGTAAGATAACCGAGATTGCCATCCTGATACATGATGGCAGCCAGGTTGTGGATGAGTTTACCACACTCATCAACCCGGAACAAAAAATACCTTACTTCATCCAGCAGCTTACCGGCATTACCAACCGTATGGTTGACGATGCCCCCAAATTTTATGAAGTTGCCAGGAAAATTGTCGAAATGACCGAAGACCAGATCTTTGTGGCACATAATGTAAGTTTCGACTACAATTTTATCAGGCAGGAATTTAAAAATCTGGGTTACGACTTTAAACGCGAAAAACTCTGCACGGTAAAACTGAGCCGCAAGCTCATCCCTTTCAGGCGTTCGTACAGCCTGGGCAACCTTTGCGCCGACCTGAACATCGAAAACCCGCACCGGCACCGCGCTTTCGGCGATGCCCAGGCCACAGCAAAACTTTTCGGACTACTGCTCACCATCGACCCTAATCCGGCAGAAATCTCAACGCAGGGGCTAAACAGCAGCCTGAAACCCGAAACCATTAAAAGCCTGCCCGAGGAAACCGGGGTGTATTACTTCCTGGATGAAAAACACGAAATTATTTATGTGGGGAAAAGCAGGAATATCAAGTCCAGGGTGATGTCGCACCTTACCAACAGCACCACCAAGCGTGCCCTGGAAATGAAAAACAGGGTTGTGGAAATCGATTACGAAATTACCGGCAGCGAACTTATTGCACTGTTACTGGAATCGAATGAAATTAAACGTCATAAGCCCGTTTACAACCGTGCCCAGCGTCGTTCGATGTATAATTTCGGACTATTTCATGAGGTGGACGAAAATGGATATATCCGGCTTAAAGTATCGCGGTTGGACGAAAGCCAGGAGGAAACGCCACTTACGACCTTTTCGTCGGGTATGGCGGCCAAAAAGTATCTTTTTTCGCTTGTCGAGGAAAACCATCTTTGCCAGAAACTCTGCGGACTTTACGAAACCAGAAGTTCCTGTTTTCATTATAAGATTAAAGAATGTTATGGCGCCTGTATTGGTGAGGAAAGTCCCGGCGATTATAACCTGCGGGCCGGAAAAATCATCTCGCATTACCAGTACAGCCATGATAGTTTTCTGATTATCGACAGAGGCCGTACCGACAACGAATGTGCGGTGGTGAAGATTGAACATGGCCGGTATATCGGTTTTGGTTTTGCAAACCAGGAGATCAACGGATTTGATGCAGTGGAATACCTTTGTTCGGCAATAAAGCCATTTCCCGAATGTAAGGATGTTCATTCGATCATCAGGAGCTATATTAAAAATACACCCCATCTTAAACTGATCAGTCTTGGGAACGGGGGATGATCATTGGTTTGGGTGTGTCATTCCAGTAATGTTATTTTAATATGTCCTTAATCAAGAACCCTCTTCAGGAGGGTAGCGCCGGTAAACCCCGGATCAGATCATACAACATTTACTTCCATCTCAAGTTCAACACCTAAGCGGTTTTTAACGGAATTCCTGATCTCCCCTGCAATGTCCAGTATTTCGGAACCTTTTGCGTTGCCATAGTTCACCAGTACCAGCGCCTGTGTTTCGCAAACGCCGGCATCGCCTTTCCTGAAGCCTTTCCACCCCAGTTTTTCGATAAGCCAGCCGGCGGCTAATTTGTAGTTACCGCCGGCGGCAGGAAAAGCAACCATGTCCGGAAACTCTTCGAGGAGCCTGAGGTACTGCGTATTGGATACCAGCGGATTTTTGAAGAAGCTTCCTGCATTTCCGATGATGGCCGGGTCGGGAAGTTTGCTTCGCCTGATGTTGCAAACAGCGTCGCCAACAGCTTTTATCGACATTTCCTTCACCCCCATCTTTTGTAGTTCTGTTGCAATGGCGCCGTAAGTGACGTTAAATTCCGGCTGCCTGCTCAGGCGGTAAGTCACCGAAAGGATGATGAGTTTATCTTTATATTCCTGCTTAAATACGCTGTTTCGGTAAGCGAAACGGCAGATTTCAAGCCTAAAAGTCCGGGTTTGCCCTGATAAAAGCTCAAGCGCTTCGAGTTCAAAAAAGCAATCTTTCTGCTCCACACCGTATGCCCCGATGTTTTGAATGGGAGCGGCACCCACATTACCCGGTATCAGTGATAGGTTTTCGAGTCCGGCAAAGTTATTTCTGATGCAAAAAGTGACGAACTCATGCCAGTTTACCCCGGCCCGGGCTTTTACGTAAATATGTTCCCTGTCTTCACCGACAACAGTGATGCCCAACGCAGCAATTTTTACCACCAATCCGTCAAAATCAGCCGTAAACAAGGTGTTGCTGCCGCCGTTCAGAATCTGTACCTTTTCGTTTTTAAAAATCTCCAGACCGATCAGGCTGAAGATTTCTTCATCGGTGGCAGGTTCCACGAAATACCTGGCCTTTACGTCGATTCCAAAAGTGTTGTAAGGTTTAAGCGAAACGTTTTCTTCGATTTTCATGAAAAAATAATATGGGCAAAGTTAGGCAAATCTGCGGGTTTTTGATGAATTATGATGATGAATGAACAGGTTGAGACTGGAAATAGTTAATTTCGCATCTTCTCAAAAAAAGACATCATTTGAAAAAGGCGATCGTTTCGGTGATTAACGACCTGGTAACCGACCAGCGTGTAAACAAAACGTGTAATACACTTGATGCATTGGGATTTGAGGTGCTGTTGGTCGGAAGAGTAAAACAGGACAGTTTGCCAATGCCTGTGCGGAATTACCGTACGAAAAGGATGAAACTGATCTTTGAAATGGGGCCGTGTTTTTATGCCGAATTCAACATCAGGTTATTTTTCTTCCTGTTATTCCACAAAGCCGGACTTTTATTTTCGAACGACCTCGACACTTTGCTTCCCAATTTCATCATTCACAAAATCAAAGGAATCCCAATTGTTTACGACAGCCACGAGTATTTTACAGAAACTCCCGAACTGGTTAATCGCAAGTTTGTGCAGGGGGTTTGGAAAGCCATCGAAAAGTGGATTTTCCCTAAACTAAAAGATGTGATTACGGTGAACCATTCCATTGCCGGTTTGTTCGATGAAAAATATGACAGGCAGTTGAATGTAGTGAGAAATATACCGCCCACCCGGCCAATAGTGGCAACGAAAACCAGGTCATCGCTGGGGTTACCCGATGATGTCCCGTTGATTTTACTCCAGGGTGCCGGCATCAATATCCAGCGTGGTGCTGAGGAATTGGTGGAAGCCATGCGGTTTTTGGACCGTGTTCTTCTGCTGATCATCGGTGGCGGCGATGTAATTGATGATCTGAAGATGCGGACAAAAGCACTTCGGCTTGAGGAAAAAATCCGGTTTCTTCCAAAAATGCCTTTCGATCAGCTTTGGAATTATACGGTACTGGCAAGCATCGGTTTTACCTTAGACAAGGATACCAACATCAACTACCGTTTCAGCCTTCCCAATAAGTTGTTCGACTATATCCAGGCCGGAGTTCCTGTACTTGCTTCGCCTTTGGTTGAGATTAAAAAGATCATCGATCAGTACCAGGTTGGGGAGACCATCAAAAGCCACGATCCGGAATATTTAGCCAAAAAGATCGGAAATATGCTGGCCGATAAGGAAAAACTTGGGCTTTATCACGAAAATTGCCTGAAAGCGGCCGCTGTGCTGAACTGGGAAAATGAACAAAAAGTACTTAGCGGCATTTTGAAGAAATACGTGTAAGGCATAAGCCGGATTGACTTATGAATAAAAAATGATGACAAATGAATGAAGAAATGAATCCCGGCAGACACCTTCACATCGTTTCGTTTGATGTGCCTTTTCCACCCAATTACGGGGGTGTAATTGATGTTTTTTACAAACTGAAGGCATTAAAAAATGCCGGTGTCAGGATTCATCTGCATTGTTTTACCTATGGTCGTGAAGAGGCTGAAATCCTGAACGGGCTTTGCGAGGAGGTTATTTATTATCCCCGCAAAACGGGGTTTTTATCGGCCATGATGAGCCGGCCTTACATCGTACAAAGCCGGCGTTCGGAGGAGTTGCTGAATAATCTGTGCAGGGATCGTTACCCCATTTTGTTTGAAGGCCTGCATTCGTGTTATTATATCGAGCACAAAAGGCTTAAAGGACGCAGGAAGATATACCGTGAAAGCAATATCGAGCACCATTATTATTTCCATTTGTTTAAAGGTGAGAAGAATCTTTTCAGGAAATTCTATTTCATTTCGGCCAGCCTGAAGTTACTGCTTTATCAAAAAATTCTGAAACATGCCACCCTGATGCTGGTGGTTTCGAAAACCGACTCCGAATACCTCCAAAAGCGGTTTAAGACGAGCCGCATCATCTATATGCCGAGTTTTCATCCGAACGATGCGTTTTCGGTTATCCCCGGAAAGGGCGATTATGCGCTGTACCACGGGAAGCTTTCGGTAACCGAAAATTACCAGGCAGCCGAGTATCTTGTTACCAAAGTCTTCGCCGGCTCAATACATCCTTTGATCATTGCAGGCCTTGATCCCCCGGCTCACCTTCAAAATCTTATCAAATCCCATCCAAACATTAAACTCATTCCCAATCCGGACGATGAAACGATGTTTGGGTTCATCCGTAATGCACAGGTGAATATTCTGGTAACTTTCCAGGAAACCGGCTTAAAACTGAAATTGCTTAATACCCTTTTCAAAGGCCGGTTTTGCCTTGTGAATCCTGCCATGGTTAAGGGAACCGGGTTGGAAAGCCTTTGCGAAATTGCCGATGGGGCCGCTAATTTAAAAGCAAAGCTGAACGAAATCTTTGGCAGGGAATTTAACCTGGATGAATTAGTAAAACGCGAAAAAATCCTTTCGGCGAATTATTCGAATGCTTCCAATGCTGCGAAACTAATCAGCCTGGTTTTTGTGACGTCTTAACAGGATTTTGCGTTCGTTGACGGATGAAAATAATGGGTACATCCTGGTTTTAAATTTCCGGGTTGATGAAAGTTTCGTCGGGAGCGGCGGCTATTTCCTGAGTTTCATGTAAAAATGTTGGGTTGCGCTTGTTCAAAATTTCTTCGACAACATAAACATGTCCTGCCACAATCTTTATCAAGCTTTTCATACAGCAGTTGTGCTTTCATTTGCTTACCTTCCTCATTCAGCATTTCCTGTTTTGCATGTATCCATTACCAAAGTTACTTTTAAATATGACAAACTATCCTAATCCTCAAAAATTTTACCACAGGTGGATGAAAACTTTCCCAGCTGATTTTTCACTTTCAGCAAATTTAGAATTACTGTACATCAATCATTAAGCCCGGGATAATTTGTTACATTTAACACCAGTTCCTTCACCCTTAGCCGAAAGTTTATTCCCAAATCACCTTCTTCACTGGCATTGTTATGTATATGAAATTTATGCATTTTAATGTAAGCGTTCTTTTTCAATGTTTTACTGGCAGGTTCATAAATTTTATCACCAATCATTATCCATGTCAGAAATTTTTACCTACTTTAGACTCCGAAAATTCTACTTCAGCATGAAACGAAAATATATCCTTCCAATCATTGGTGCTGTTCTTATGATTTTAATACTGGTTAAGATCATTCATCATTCAAAAAAAAAGAAAACCGAAAGTACAAAACCTGTTGCAGAGGCCGTACTGGCCGAGTGCATTATTGCCAGGGATACCATCGTTGATTTTTCATTTAAGGCCGTTGGCCATCTCCGCGCCAACGAGCGTGTTGACCTGGCCAGTGAGTTGTCGCTTCACCTGGTATCGATACACTTTGATGAGGGAAGCAAAGTGAAGAAAGGGGATTTACTTTTTCAACTGGATGACTCAGAGTGGAAAGCGAATCTTAGTAAAGTAACAGCCATACTGGATTTAGCCGTTGAAACCGAAAAACGAAACAAAACGCTGCTGGCATCAGGTGGAATCAGCCAGCAAACATTCGATGAATCGGTAAGCAACCGCAGGGTGCTTGAGGCTGAAGAGGAAATGCTAAACGTGAAGATTGCCAAGGCAAAAATAAACGCGCCGTTTTCAGGGGTTATTGGTATCAGAAATGTAAGTGCAGGTGCTTTTGTGACACCTGGCACCAAACTCGCACAGCTGGAAGACCTGAGCCGCTTAAAAATCGACTTTGCCATTCCGGAAACTTACGCCAATATGATCCGGAAAGGTGAACGGTTTAATTTCAGACTAGATGGCTTCCCGGGATCATTTACAGCAGTTATCGAAGCAATGAATCCATCAGTAAACGCAAATTCCGGTAACCTCGGGGTTCTTGCTGTTGTTGAAGATCCTGATCCTGAGCTAAAGGCAGGTGTTACCGTGAGTATAACGCTGGACTCAAAATCGGCAAATCCCAGCCTTTATATTCCTTCTCAGGCTTTAGTTCCAACTCCGGGTGGGTATCACGTTTATATTCTCCGGAACGGCATGGCCAATTTCACAAGTGTTACCACCGGAGTGCGCTCAGAGAAAATGGTGGAAGTTGTTCAGGGCGTAAACCCTGCAGACAGCATTTTAGTGACGGGTCTCATGAAAGTGAGGCCAGGCGCCAGGGTTAAAATCATTAAAGTCTGGTAATATGAGCCTCCCATCAACTTGCATAGAACATCCTACATTACCAGTTGTATTTTCTTTACTTCTGCTCATTGCCGGCGTTGTAGGTTTTTCATTTTTACCCGACAGGGAATATCCCGAAATGCAACCCCCGGTGGTAAACGTAACAACACTTTATACCGGAGCAAATGCTGAAATCATCCAGGCACAGATAACCGAACCTTTACAGCAGGAAATCAGCGGGATTGAGGGCATCAGGGTAATCACAGCTTCGTCAACAGAACAATCGAGTATGATTTCCGTGGAATTTAATTTGGGTGAAGATCTTGAACGCGCTGCCAACGATGTCCGCGACAGGGTTTCGAGGGCAATCCGTTTTCTTCCCAAAGATGTTGATCCGCCAATCGTTGAGAAACTCGATGCCAATGCCAATGCGATTATATTTGTAATTGTTCATAGTGACACTAATAACATTTTGAAAATCAGCGATGTGATTGACAGATATTTACGAACCCGCTATCAGACAATACCCGGAATTGCAGGGATAAAAATATTTGGTGAGAAAAAATATGCCATGAGGCTTTGGATGGATCCTGAAAAGCTTCAGGCCAGAGGATTAACAACGCTTGATGTAGAACAGGCCGTAATACATGGGAACCAGGAATTACCTGCCGGTAGAGTTGAGGGCGATAATACCGAACTCAATATCAGAACGCTTGGCTTGCTCACAAGCCATTCTGAATTCAATAATCTGATTATCAAAAGTAAAGATGGTGAAATTGTCCGATTTAGTGATATTGGAAATGCTGAGCTTGGTACTGAAAACGAAAGGTCCATATTCAAGGAAAACCTGGTACCTGGTTTAGCTATTGGTGTAATTCCACAGCCAGGGGCAAATACTATCGAAATCGTTGATGAATTCTACAAAAGAACCGAGTTGATAAAAAAAGAGATTCCCCCGGGATATTCGATCAAAGTGGGCTATGATTTTACTGTTTTTGAAAGAAATGCCATCAGGGAAGTAAAAGAAACCTTGCTGATTGCTTTTATCCTTGTTGTAATGATCATTTTTCTTTTCCTGCGCGACTGGCGGTCAACAGTTATTCCCGTTGTAGCAATACCCATTTCCATCATTTCCACCTTTTTTATCATGTGGATCGCTGGTCTTTCGATAAATGTACTGACTTTACTGGGTCTCGTATTGGCTATTGGTTTGGTTTGCGATGATGCCATCGTGGTACTCGAAATCATTTATACGAAAGTAGATGGAGGCTTTCGTCCAAAAAGAGCGGCATTGGACGGCACAAAGGAGATTTATACTGCCATTATCTCAACCACCATCACACTTGCCGTAGTTTTCCTCCCGATATTATTTCTGCGGGGATTGACAGGCAGGCTTTTCAGTGAATTTGTTATCGTCGTGGCAGGTTCAGTAATAATTTCTGCCTTTGTTGCCCTGACTTTGTCGCCGATGATGGGCTCAAAGATTTTGGTTAATCAGCGGCATCTGAATTTTAACTGGTTGTTCAGAAATACCGAAACTTTTTTTATTGAACTTAACCGGACATACCGATACTCTCTCGCTGCTTTCATGAGAAGGAGATGGATTGTCTGGCCATTGCTTCTCCTGCTGGGATTCTTCATTGTTGTTCTTTGGGAAAGTATTCACAAGGAATTAGCCCCATTAGAGGACCGCTCCAATATCAGAATGAATACTTTGGGCCCGGATGGATCAACCGTTGAGTTCATGGAAAAATACATGGATCAGCTTAGTAATTATGTGAATGACTCAATTCCTGAGGCTAACAGAAATTTATCGATGATTTCGCCCAGCCTTAATTCTGTGGACCCGGCCAATAAAGGGATGCATCTGATTTATCTTGAGGAACCAGCAGAGCGTGAAAGAACACAGCACCAGATTTTTCAAAAACTGGCAAAAAACATCAAAAGTATAACGGGGATCGGCATTTATCCTTTTGAACCACCTACCATAGGAAGCCGTTTTGCAGGACAACCCTTACAATTTGTGATTCAGTCGTCCGATTTTGATACACTTACCCGGATACTACCTGTATTTCTTGCTGAAGCCGGCAAAAGTAAGATTCTGCGTTTTCTCGATGTCAATCTAAAAATCAATAAGCCGGAATTAAGGATTCATGTTGACCGGGATAAGGCAGCAAAATATGAAGTCACGGTCGGGGATATTGGCAGGACACTCCAGGCAGGCTTGAGCGGACAGCGGTATGGCTATTTTATCATGAACGGCAAACAATATCAAATCATCGGACAGCTAACCCGGAACTTCAGGAACACGCCGGAATTACTTGGCAACTTATATGTTAAAAATGCCAGGGGTGAGCCTATCGCGCTCCATAACCTGGTTTCGTGGGAAGAAAACATCAGTCCTTCAACCATTTTTTCGTTTGACCGGTATTTTGCAGCTACGATTACCGGAGGGGTTGCTGAAGGTTACACCCTGGGTGACGGGATTGACGAATTACAAAAAGTGGCCGGTCAGGTACTTACACCCGTGTTCAGGACTTCTTTGGCCGGACAAAGCCGCGATTACGCCGAAAGTTCTTCAAGCCTGATTGTGGTATTTATCCTTGCCATTGTCATTATCTATCTTGTACTTTCATCCCAGTTCGACAATTTCCTCGATCCGCTTGTCATCCTGGTTACCGTTCCGCTTGCACTTTTCGGGGCGCTGCTCACGCTTTGGTATTTTGACCAGACATTGAATATTTTCAGCCAGATCGGGATGATCATGCTTATCGGTCTGGTTACCAAAAACGGAATTTTGATTGTTGAATTTGCTCACCAGCGCAAATTGCGCGGTGATGGAAAGATTGAAGCTGTTGAGAAAGCGGCCATTTCAAGATTAAGACCTATCCTGATGACTGCTTTTGCCACCATTTTTGGAATTCTTCCTGTTGCTCTTTCGCTGGGAGCTTCTTCCGGAAGCAGGCAATCGCTTGGTATTGCTGTTATCGGAGGTATGGTATTTGCCACATTTTTTTCATTATATCTTGTGCCGGTGCTTTATTCATATATATCTAAAGATTACCGGCCAAAATCAGAAGAAACTGAAGATGAAATGTATGAACCTATTTTGCGATGATCATTACTCCCGGTTGCTCAGGGACATTTTAATTCTGGCTGTAGCCATTGTACCCGGAATCCTCATGGGGCAACAACGGCTAAGCCTTAACGATGCAGTGCAGGAAGGACTTGTAAAAAACTACCAGCTGCTTGTGGCTAAAAATGAAACCGAAATGTCGTCTCAAAACATCACTTATGGCAATGCCGGATTCCTTCCTTCGATAAGCGCCTATGGGGCACTGGATAAATCCTATCTGGATGCACAGGTTAAGGTAATCAGCGGCTCAGAACTGGATAACAAAACCGCCGAATCCAATGTTACAGCAGCAGGAATCAAAGCTGAGTGGGTTCTTTTTGATGGTGCCGGGATGTTTGTGGAATATGAAAAACTAAAAAGCTTGTGGAAGATCAGCGACCTTGAGACAAGGATTGCCATGGAGCAGGTGGTTTATGATATCATTCTGGCTTACTGTAACATTATCAGGCAGAAAGAACTCTTTGAAGCCTGTAAAGAACGGCTGGAATCTAGTAAAATAAGGTATTCCATTGCGCACGAAAAACTGGACTCAGGCCTGGGATCTGAGCAGGAATGGCTTCAGTCGCATGTTGCCCTGCAAGCCGATTCAACTGCACTGATTATGCTGACAGGCGAGCTCAGCAAGTCGAAAATCTCGTTAAACCGGCTTCTTACTTCCGACCTTCAGCGCGATTTCATTACCGACGATTCCATTTATCTTATTCAGATTCCTGAACCCGAAAAGTTGAGGACCAGCAGTCGTGAATTAAATAACCTGCTCAAAATCAATACCGAACAATTAATGTACAGTAAGCTTGAAGAAAAGTCACTAAAAACAGGTCAATATCCCAGGTTGCTTTTAACAGGTTCCTATAACTATTTTGCAAACAATACAGAAGCATCATTCATTAATTATAACCGGTATTTTGGGCCACAGCTTGGTATAAATGTCGGAATAAAATTGTTTGACGGGTCGAAACTGAAAAGGTCGTTGCAGAATGCCAGGATCGATGTTCAAAACAGAGAATTGCTGTTGCAGGATGTGCAACTGTATGTCGCAGCTTTACTTGGCGAAACCTGGCTGGATTATCAAAGCCTGTTGCAAACCATTGGTTTGGGTAAGGAGCGGCTCAGGCTGGCGCAGAAGAACCTTGACATTGCCATGAAAGCCTGGCAGGTTGGTGTGATATCTTCGGTACAACTGAGGGTAGCACAGGACGATTTGTTCCTGGCCTCCTCCGACCTGGTGAATGCCTATTATCAGGTTAAGGTAAAAGAAACCGAATTATTACGTATCAGTGGTATGCTTATTAAATGATGTTTCCAAAAAAAACAAATCACAGCTACCAGACAAAAATGCCCTAAAATCCACAATTGAAAAACACCATTTATGATGATTATTGTCCCGCCGTGTTTGAATTTGCCTCCCGTTGAATGGCTTTATCGTCATCTCCACAATGATGATGTCCTGAATTTTTACAACCGATTTATACAATCGTTTAAAAATCATCGGAGGTATGTTTTCTTTAGGATATTAATTTTGTTACTTTTGTTGAAGACAGCCACGAAGGTTGGTTGGCTAAAGCAAATGCGATAAGCAATAAGTTGTGTGCAAGAATGACAAACACAGAGTGTTCATGAAAAAAATAATTCTATTAATCATCTTATTGAATTTCTTTTTAATTAATCTCTGTGCAAATGATTCATGGATAGTAAAAAACTTTCCGGACACCGTACAGATTATGAATATTGCAATAAATTCAGCAAATACAATCTTTGTTACAACTATGTATGATCCAAATGACAAAAAGTTGCCAGTTGGATTGGTCTATTATTCAACTAATGATGGAAATAACTGGATTCAGGTTAATCCCGGAGCTTATTTTCCTGAGATTTTGGATATCCTGATAGATGATAATGACAATATTTATCTTGGCACCTGGTATGGTGGCATAATTAAATCAATCGACAATGGAGTTTCCTGGGAAGTGAAGAATAATGGATTATCAAATTCAGTCCCTTTCACACTTGCATCAACCTCAGAAGGAGCTATTTATGCAGGTCAATATTGGGGTGGTGACATCGATAATACAATAGATGGAGGCGAAGAATGGATTCAATTAGCATATTCAACAAGTGGAATTAAAGGCATGGGAATAAACTCTTCCGACTATATTTTTGTCGATGGAAATAAATACTCTGTCAATAATGGAAATACATGGATTACTATAGAAAATGGGCTTCCCAATCATGTTCTCATCAATCAGGTTTGCTATTCATTCAATATAGACAATGAAACATTCTTAGGGACCGTGGAAGGTGTATATTTTTTAAATCCTATGGATTCAATTTGGGTCAAAATTTTAAGCACAAGCCGCATCACTGATATGATTATTAGTTCTGGAAATGAAATATTCGCTGGTACAATATTCGGTACATATTATTCAGGAAATAATGGCTTTGATTGGCAAAACATTGATGAGCAATTTAGTAATTCTCCACCGAGAACCTTTTGTTTTGATTCTGATGGATATTTATGGGCAGCATCTTACGGTACAATATATAAAAGCCAGAGAATTATAACTGATACACAAAGTAAACTGAGTAATTCAAAAGAGATAAATATATTCCCAAATCCTTTTAATGGATACCTTCAAATTGAATTTGATAACCTTGAAATTGAGGACTTAAGAATTTCAATTTATAGTATAGATGGAGTATTGGTAAAACATCTAATCAATAACATTTTAAATATAAATTCGATTAGAATGTATTTGAATGAGCTTGAACCAGGAATTTATATTGTCAATTTAGAAAATAAGAAATCAGTAATTAAAACAGAAAAACTAATAAAACAGTAATTCCTGCATACAACAGCAAATCATGGCACACAACCTGTTATCGTTCATCTGGAAAATGAGTAGAAAAGGAAACAAACGAAACATTAATAAACTTCCTGCAAGTTAACAACTGCGAGCCATATTTACAAAACGTTGCTCCTGGTATAAAGACAATACTAATGTGTGAATTAAAGAAATAAAATGGGAAGTTAGGAGATTAAAACTCTAAAAGTACGACCGACTCATCCTGTTCCACCCCAAGTATTCTTTTTACAAGATGAATTAAACTTGATTCTTAAGCAGGGAAAACATATTTTTGTTACAAAATTATAAATCAGGGCTACCGGTTATTATTAAAGGTGGCTTTTAAATATGACATTGTTTTATGAATGGAAAGTATACCGTTTCACGTTACCTCCTTCAGCGTTTGCAGGAGATCGGCATTAAGCACCTTTTCGGGGTTCCCGGAGACTATAACCTGGATTTCCTCGACGATGTTATGGATAGTCCGATAAGATGGGTAGGAAATTGTAACGAGTTAAATGCCGGTTATGCAGCCGACGGTTATGCCCGTTTAAACGGTATTGGTGCCGCAGTCGTCACTTACGGTGTAGGAGGATTGAGTATTATTAATGCTGTGGCAGGGGCCTATGCAGAGCATGTCCCTGTGATCGTCATCAACGGTGCGCCACCGGCACGGCGAAGGGAGGCAGGAGCCATGGTACATCACCTCGTTTCCAATTACTACCTGCAACTCGATATTTTCAGGAAAATTACAGCCGATGCCGTCCTCCTGGTGGATCCCAACACCGCCCCCGAGGAGATCGACCGTGTGATACGGAACTGTATTACTCTGAAGCTGCCTGCATACATTGAACTTCCTGCCGATATTACCCATGCTCCATGCCGTGCGCCGGGGGAACCTCTTACTGCTCTGGCATTAACCTCCAATCCGGATAGTCTGGCAGAGTGCGTCAGGGAGGCTGTCGATTTGCTTAACAAGTCGGTAAGTCCTGTGATATTAGCTGGTGTGGAACTTCTGAGGTTCGGTCTGGGAGACGATGCACTCCGGCTGATCGAAACAAGTGAAGTTCCCTTTGCAACCATGCTGAGCAGCAAATCGGTAATACCTGAACTTCATCCTCAGTTTACAGGCATATACCAGGGTGGCTGGAGTAAAGAAGCAGTACGCCACCAGGTAGAGGATTCCGACTGCCTGCTGTCGTTAGGAGCCTGGATGACAGATCTCGACACAGGTTTGTTCAGTTTCAACCTCGACCACAGAAGGATGATAACTGTGGGTGGAGGGCAGGTCCGCATAGGCAGTCATTTTTATCATGAGGTACAACTCAATGATTTCATCCGCGAACTCACCCTGGCAGTGCAGCCCCGTTCTTACCTGGTTTCCCACCCGGCCGAATCCTATCGACCAAGGCAAGCATTCATCCCTGAGCCATCGTGTATACTGACCGCATCACGCCTTTATGCATGCCTGAACTATTATCTCGACGACCAGATGATCCTGCTTTCGGAACCTGGCGACGCATTCTGTGCCACCCCGGAATTCAATATTGAAGAGGCCGAGAACTTTATTGTCCAGGCCTATTATTGCTCCATCGGTTTCTGCACGCCTGCTGCTTTGGGTGTTGCAATGGCACGCCCCGGGAAGCGGCCGGTCGTCCTTTCCGGCGATGGCGCCTTCCAGATGACCGCACAGGAGGTTTCAACCTTGATCAGGAAACGCTGTCCGGCACTGTTCGTGCTCATCAACAACGACGGCTATCTTATCGAAAGACGTCTCCACCAGGATGGAAAGTATAACGATATTCAGATGTGGCAATACGCAAAACTGCCCGGAGTATTTGGCGACAAATCCTTCGTTACCGGTATCAGGGTAACCACGGAGGAAGAACTGGAACAGGCCATAAAGACTGCCGTCAGGGAAAAAGACAAACTCGTATTTATCGAAGTCTCACTACCAAACCGGACTTGTTCAGAGGGACTAGATCGTTTAGGAAATACTTTCAGAAAATCGCAGCAGAAGTAATGACCGTTTACCGGATTGAATCATTGTTTCACGATGATCGATGACGGGTATCGATTTTTCGTTTCGCAACAATTATCCCTGCACCACGGTTCCACGGTCCAATCGTACGACCCTGCCGGGGAATCTTCCGATCATGTTATGGTTGTGCGTTGCGATGATAACGGAAGTACCAGTTTTACTGATGTCGTGAAGCAATTTGATAATTTCAGCGGAGGTTTCCGGGTCGAGGTTGCCGGTAGGTTCATCGGCAAGGATGATTTCGGGCTCGTTGATGAGTGCCCTTGCAATGCAGACGCGTTGTTGTTCACCACCGGATAACTCGTGAGGCATTTTGAATCCTTTTGTATTCATCCCAACCATCGAAAGCACCTGATTTGTCCTGTCGAGGATTTTATCGGCTTTCTTCCAGCCTGTAGCTTTCATGATGAATTCGAGGTTCTGATTAACCGTACGGTCGGTGAGCAATTGGAAATCCTGGAAAACGATGCCCAGCTTGCGGCGCAGAAAAGGAATCTGTTTTGGTTTGATTTCGGTGAGTACAAAATCACTTATCCTTGCTTTGCCATCTTCAACGGGCAATTCGGCATAGAGCGTCTTTAAAAGGCTGGTCTTGCCACTCCCTGTTTTCCCGATAAGGTAAACAAACTCACCGGCGTCCACCCTGAGGCTTAGGTCGGAAAGGATGAGGATATTTTTCCTGTAGACGCTCACCCGTTCAAGCAGGATTTTTGATGCTTCGCTCATGCCGTTAATCGTTAAAAAGCTGTTTATTCATTGCCGGCAGTACCGAAATTCTGAGTTTGCTGTTAAGGGCTTTGTAAGCGTCAAGGCCGGCATCGCTGTAACTGTTGCCCAAACCACTGATGTCGGCGATATTCTGACTAAAAACCATTTGCCCGTCCTTATTTTTAACCATAAAAGTAGCCGTAAGCACCGATGAAAATTTATTATTCCGCTCCGAACCTTGCGTGGTATTCGCAGAAACCGTGATGGTATAATCGGCATTTCCCGGAAGGTTTGCTACCGAAAATCCATCCGAAGTAAGTGTGGCTAACAGACCCGGCCTGGTTTGCGGAACAGCCACATCCTCATTCAGGTTTTTTTCGCTGGCTTCGATATAAAATACTGTGGACATAATGGTTACGGGAAGAATGTATTCGGGTGCCTTGAAATTGCCAAGCAATTTTCGAACAAAAGTATCCTGTGAATTATCCTTCACAATTTTATCAAAATTTACAAGCGATGAGATGTATTCGTCCTTATGTTTCGACTTTATCGTACCGGTCGAAAGCCGGATGCTTCCTGAGGCATCAGAGATCAAATCATCTTTTTTCCCAGGAAAATAGGAATAACTGATGACGACGGGTATGCCGGCCAGGTTTTGCCCGTTTTCGTTTTTAACTGATAAATTCAGGATTTCACCGGCAGGTTTTTGCCCGCTTTTTACATCGATGGATTCTACCGGGTAAACAATCCGGATATTCTGCAGGCAGGAAGTCAGATCGGAAAAAAGCCGGCTTGCATAGGGTGTTTCACTACCGTCGATATTTGCTTTAAGATCTTCACCCAAAAAGTCTTTAATCTTTTCGGTGGCCCGGATGTAAAATTTCATGGCTTCCGCAGAGTTTCCGGTTAGCCTGAAGCTAATGGCCTCATGGTAATCGCCCAGCGATTTTGCCAGGGCCGATTGAATTCGCTCATTTTTAATCCGTTCATAAGTTGCTCTCGAAAGGCGGTAATAAATCCAGTAACGATCCGCATTTTCCCAGCTGTCGACAAGTTCGTAACCTTCCAGGTAGCTTTGGGTAGAAAGTTTGATGTTATCTTTAAAATACTCACTGATCTTTTTATCAAATTCGTACTGGCTGAATACTGAAGATGAGGAAACATTTACCGAAATATTCCCGGCCAGGTCGGAAAGCGCATTTTGTTTGGCTTTTTCACGGAAATCCATTTGTGAAGTTTTAGCTGCCGAACCAACACCATGATAAAACGAAGGGTCGTTTGGACTTTGCTTTACCCATTCCGGAGCACCAGCCATCAGGTCTTCGTAAGAAACCTTTTTTGATGTTGAGCACGAAAACAAAGCAAAGGAAAAGGCAAGGAGGTAAAAAATCTGTTTCATTTTTCTGGATTAAAATTGTTGATATTGCCTGCGATCTTTTGTGAAGACGTTTCAAACACAGAATTGGTAAGGCTTTCGGTTGATGTAATATTTTTTTGGGTGCGGACCAGCATCTGAAGAGCCTGGTAATTCCGTTCATCAAGCGAATAGGTGCCATTCGAATAGGTGGATGGATACAAAATATTCGTATTTCCACCATAGACTGCATATTTTACTGCATCCCTTTTATCTTCGGTAAAGTAATCGGTCAACAGGATTTCACCGGTTTCGGTTGAGATCAGTTTATAATTCAACGTTATGGTTACGGAATTCTCCTGTGAAATTTCATCGTATTTCACCTTCTTGTCATAATAGGAAGTTTCGCCTGCCGGAGTTTTTGTGATAATCCGCTCAAAACCTGCCCTTTCGGTCTTTATCGGTTTGCCGTCATTCCTGTTTAACTCGCTGACATTGCAAAACAAAACTGCTTTCAATCCATTCCTGCCTGCAAGCTGCTGAAGCTGGGCGCGGCTTAAATTGCCTGCATTATTCATCAGCGTCTGAGCGATACCATTATCGACCGAAGAGAGGTCGAAGACTTTTAAAAACAGGTTATTCTGATTGATCATCCTGTTGATGAGCATTGATTTAAAATCACCGGCTTCAGCCGATTTTCCTTTGGGCGCCAACATGGCAACTGCTATTGGGTATTGAGCACATTGGAGAGAATTTTCTTTAAGTCGTACTGCATCTTTATAATTCCCTGCATCTTTAACCACATCATCGAATGCATAATAGGCGGTCCGGCATTTGCCCGCAGAAAGCATGGCATTGCCACGGCGGTAAACCGGTTCGTTCCGGGCTTCGGTAAACAGTGCTTTCACATCTTCAAAACCCGGATCAACACGATAAACCTCGCCCAATGCAGTGGCTGCTTCCTGGAAATTTTCGTTCATCAATGAGAGTGAACCTTGTTTGTAGCGTTCGTTTAAGGCTTGCTGCATCTGATCTTTTACATTTTTAAAGTTCTGATCCTCCAGAAAAATGGAATGCCACTTCTGGTAGGCTTCCATGTATTTTCCTTCCCCATACAAGCGGGCAGCTTCCTGGTAAACCGGTTCAAATTTAGCCTGGTTCAGGTAGCTTTTGGTGTCTTTAAAATTGGGATCAATCTGATAGATTTCGTCAAAAATCGATTTGGCGTCGTCGTAATTTTCTTCGATCAGCGTTTTCTGACCGGCTTCATACCTTTCGGAAAGATAATTATCCCTGGCCTCACCATAATAGCGTGTTGAGGCAGGATCAATCTTCAAATCAAGGCCGGCACGGCTGAGTTTGTCGATAAAGCCCCGTGCCGTAACATAGTCGTAAACAGTGTTTTTATAATCGCCCCGGTTATAGGATTGGGCAATGCTTTCGGACAATTCCTCCAGGTAAAGCTGTCCGCAGCGTTTGAGTGAGATTTTAATTTCAGCTTTTTTCGAGTTTATCTGATAAGCCTGGTAATAGAGGTCTGATGCGTCCTTAAACATTCCTGCCGTCTCAAATTCGGCGGCCTTTTTCATCGTTTTTTTCAGGGTGCAGGCTGGTAATAAAAAGCTAATCAGAACTAAGAAGACAAATGCTTTGCAGTAACCGTGTTTCATATCCAGAGTTTTTCGATGGCTGTAAAAATAATAAAATTCCGGGTTTTACAATCTGTCAATATTGATGGGAAGGTTCCTTGGACACAAATGAATTAATCCGTGCGAGGAAGCAGGAAAAAACGCTGGTGTATTCGCGGAAGAAAACGAAAAAAAGATGCGGTTATATGCTTCAAAATTCATTTCTCAGAAAAGCCGTATGAACACCGAAACCGCAATCATCAGATCGGTTCCCAGAACAACCATCACGTTGATCCCCAGCGCAGGTACCAATTTCTCAAAATTATCTCCGTATTTTATGGCTATCCATGAGGCCTTATAAGCCAGCGGCAGCGGCAGAAGCGCCAGGTAAACCCACATGGTTGAAATTCCAAAGACAGGGAGCAGGAGGATAGTTCCAAAAGTTAATACCATACCCAGAACATATACCCAGGCCGCCTTTTGCTTTCCAAGTTTGATGACGAGGTGGTTGCGGCCCCCTTTTTTGTCGGCTTCAGCATCGGGAAATTCGTTTAAAAACAGCAACAGTGATGTAAGCATACCTGGAGGGACCGATATAAGCCACACTTCAGGCGGGACAAGGTTTAGAATAGACGCACCGGGCGTTCCGTTCATGGCTACAAAGGTGCCAATTACCACCAGTGAGCCCAGGGTAAGGCCGGCAAAAAGTTCACCTAACAGCAATCTGGCCAGCAGTTTCGTATAAAAAACGATGGCAAAAGCGCCAATCAGGCTAATCACCGCGATAAACCAATTCGAAACGATCGTAAAATACACGCCAATAAAGGCAGACAGCATGAGTGTAAAAACCGAGGCAGCCAGGACCGACTTTGGTGTTGTCATTCCTGCCACCATCATGCCGCTTCCGCCACTGAAAGGAGTACGTTGTGTATTGAAGTCGATTCTGGTTCGGTAATCGGAATACTCGTTAAATAAATTTACCGAAGCATGTGCTGAAACGGTTCCAATCACCAACAAAATGGCGTGCCACACATTAAAAGACCCGTTAACCTTATATTTGGCTGCATACACCAATCCGATGGCAACCAATAAAACTGCCAGGATCAGGAAGTTTGCCCGCATCTGGGCCAACCATGCTTTTGTTTTGTTAATTTTTTCCATGTCTCCGGCAATGTTTAATTTTCGTTATGGCTGAGTTCAGTAAAGAAGGCAAAGTTAATCTCCTTTTTGAAGCGGTAAGCAAAGGATTCTCATTAAAATTCATCTTTTTATATGTCGAATAAAACATCAGCATTTGGATGACGGATTTAAACTTTTAGGATTGCCTGAGGTTGAAAATGCAGTCTGTTGATAACTGAATCCTAATGTTGAAAAAAAATAACTGGTTTTGTAATATGCGACATCAAATATGTTACTTTTGAGCATCAGTTTAAATCCATGGCCCCAGCTCAAATCATAGCACAAATTGGATTAAAATATTGCCCGGACAAACTGTTCAATAGGGACAGCCTCAGTGCTAATATTGTTTTTGCAGGGGAAGAGAGAGAGAGAGAGAGAG
>Ga0172371_10002415_pt1 | contig 29640 bp, 35 predicted proteins | sample Lak12m_FD_114543 | JGI IMG/M metagenome (GOLD analysis project Ga0172371, IMG submission 114543) | Freshwater microbial communities from Kabuno Bay, South-Kivu, Congo - kab_022012_12m | ecosystem: Environmental > Aquatic > Freshwater > Lake | place: Democratic Republic of the Congo: South-Kivu...
AACGCTATCCGCGGCCGTTCCATAAGCAATCTCAACTATGCTGGCCTTACCATCCACTGCCCTCTGGATGATAGCGGCCATTTTTTCTTCCATATCCGGAACCACCGGAAAAAGATTAAGCTTTAATTTCATTTTTTATGCCGGGATAAGCTTTCTCTTCTTGAGCGGGGCTGTTGTAAACTACCGCTGCTTTTACGCCCAGGCTTAACAGCGCCTTCGGTTTTCTCCCAGGGTTTTGAAGCACCCCGTCTCTTCTGCCAAGGCTTATCCCCGCCCTCGGTTTTCTCCCAGGGCTTAAGTTCACCTTGGGCTTTCTGAGAAGAAGCAGCCCATCTTGGTTTCTTGCGCCAACGCATAGGATTAACTTTAAATTTACGCTCGGGAACAGGGGCAGTAATACCAGCGGCCAAACGTTTCTTAATGTAACTGATTGAACGCCTTCCCTCCCTATATCTTCCTGTACTTTTAAAAGAAGTCTCCTGCCGGCTCTCAGCTATAACCTGCGGATTAAAACTTTTCTTTTTATCAACACGCTCGCTTCGCTCACTTTTCGGTTTTTTAGGCAAAGCAGCCATAACATTAATCGGCCTACCTAATATTTCCTTCCCGCCTAAAGCAGCAATCGCGGATAGAGCCTCCTGCTCAAGCGGCATCTCAACAAATCCAAACCCGCGTGATTTCTTGCCTTTTTTCTCCATTACAATCGCTACATTAGCAACCGCGCCGAAGACCGCGAAGGCTTTATAGACATCTTCTTCTTTAGCAGAAAAGGCTAAATTCCCTACAAATATATTCATTTATTCCCCGTTCCTTATCATTAAAATAATTTAAGCTGTTAACTACCATATCATAAGTCCTTATCCAGCTCAAGTATTTTAACCTCTTTTACTTTGCATGCTTAAGCTTATTAAATGGGCCAGCGAAATAAAATATTGCCTTATCCCGGCCTTGCTGCCTCCTTTTTTACGCGCCGCAAATACATAAGGAACTTCAACTAGCTTTTTATAGTCTCCTTTTACCAAAACCTCAAGCAGAATTTTGTACCCCAGAGGATTCAATTCTTTGTTATTAATTACTTCTCTGCGTAAAATAAAGAAACCTGACATCGGGTCGCTTACCTGCGCAAGTGTTCTTGGTAGTAAAAACCTGCTGACAAAAGCGCCCGAATTTGAAACAAAACTCCTCCAGATACTCCGGCTGGATACAGCTTCGCCTTTTATATTCCTGCTGGCAATTACAATATCTGCCGGGACTTCTCCATTCAGCTTATTCAATAGAGACGGGATTGTCGCGGGAGGCTGCTGCAAATCACCATCGATTACCCCTAGAATATTTCCCCGGGCTTCTTTCCATCCGGAGATAACCGCTGTTGCCAAACCTTTTTGGCCGCAGCGGCGGATCACTCTTATCCTTTGATCTTTTTCAGAAATTCCCTGGACAATCTTCCAGGTACCATCCGGACTATTATCATCAACTACAATAATCTCAAAATCAATGTTGTTTGCGGATAATTCGCCCACCAATAACCTGCATAATTCCTCTATGTTGGCCGCTTCATTATACGTAGGGACAACCAAGGTCAGTTTTTGATCAGTTTTATTCATACCTTAATGCTTCAATGGGATTAAGTTTGGAGGCCTGCCGGGCGGGCCAGATTCCGAAGACTATCCCGACTATTAAAGAAAAAACCGTAGCCAGGACTACTGAAGACAAAGAAATACGCACTGACCAGCCGGCTATAAGAGATACCAATATGGCCGCGCCGCTGCCGAGGATAACCCCTGCCAGGCCGCCGATAAGCGACATTAATACTGCCTCAATAAGAAATTGTACCATAATATCTTTATTATTAGCGCCTATGGCTTTACGTAACCCTATCTCACGGGTGCGCTCGGTTACCGAGACAAGCATAATGTTCATAATCCCTATTCCTCCTACCAAAAGCGAAATAGCGGCAATCGCCCCCAGCAAAAGAGACATTGTCTCGGTAGTAGCTTGAAGGGTTTTCTTGATATCAGCCATATTCCGGATACGGAATGAATCCTTCTGGGCGTCGGTAATCAAACGGTGCTGTTTTATTATAAGCCTGCTTATCGCCTCCTCTGCGGCATCAATCGTATCCGGGCTGTTTGCCTCCACATAGATAGAATCTATATATTGCTTGCCGAGAACTCTATACATGGCGGTATTTATAGGAATAAGCACAATGTCATCCTGATCCTGCGGCCCGCTTGAACCCTTTGCCGGTAAAATACCGATTACTTTAAAGTTAATCAAGTTTATTTTGATCGTCTCTCCGATTGGGTTGGACTCACCGAAGAGCTCCTTTATTACGGTTGTTCCGAGCAAAGCTACCTTACTTCTCATCCTCACCTCTTCTTCGCTAAAGAATCTGCCAATTGTCGGAGTGGCTGAACGTAACTGCTCATATTCAACCCCAATCCCCTCGATTTTCGTGTTCCAGTTGTTATTCCCATAAACTATCTGGCCTCTCTCCGACACCGAGGGGCTAACCTTGCTGACATAATCACTGATTTTTGCGATCTCCTCGGCATCAGAAAGAGTAAACCGGGTAGTTATCCCGGATTGCAGGGAAACTCCGCCGGATCTAGCTGCCCCGGGGCTGACAATAAGAAGGTTTGAACCAAGGGAGGCCAGCTGTTTTTCAATAGATTCTTTCGAACCCTGGCCGATAGCCAACATCGCGATTACCGCGCCAACGCCGATAAGTATACCCAGGATGGATAAAAACGCGCGCATCTTATGCGAGACCATGGCAGAAATTGCCTGGCGCAAATAATCCAGAAATTCCATCCCCTGCCGGACCGCGCCGCCGGATTCAGATAAAACATTTTTGACCAAATTATCCGGAGCCGCGAAGGCTGCCGCCGGGGATTTTATTTCAGAAGGTGTAGTTTCATCGGAGATAATCCTGCCGTCACGCATAGTAATAACCCGCTTGGCGTGGGCGGCGATCTCATTTTCATGGGTAACGATAACAATAGTTTTGCCTTTATTGTTAAGCTCTTTTAAGATATTGATTATTTCTATTTTGCTTTTTGAATCCAGGTTTCCGGTAGGCTCATCAGCGAAGATTATCGGAGGCTGACAAACTAGGCTTCTGGCAATCGCCACTCTCTGCTGCTGGCCGCCGCTCATCTCATTGGGTTTATGAAACATCCTTTCCTTTAAACCCACCCCTTCAATCTCTTGCATAGCCCTTTCTTTTAAATGCCTTTTGCCGGCATATATTAAAGGAAGCTCCGCGTTTTCTAAGGCCGTCATTCTCGGCAATAAATGAAACTGCTGAAAAACAAAACCCACCAGCTGGCTCCTGACCAAGGCCAGGTCTTTATCGGTTAGGCTGGTTACATCCTCGCCTCCTAAGAAATATTCCCCGGAGTCAGGCCGGTCCAATAAACCCAGCACATGCATTAGCGTCGACTTTCCAGAACCGGATGCCCCCATAATCGCGACAAACTCTCCCGAGGATATCTTTAAAGACACATCCTGCAGGGCCGCGACTTTTACGCTACCCATCTGATAGGTTTTATATAAATTCTTTGCTTCAATCATTCTACATCGGTCCCCCGGTATTTTTCTTCTGTTTAGACATCTTCGGCAGAAAAGGATTGCTTCCTGTGCTGGCTTCAGTTAATACATATTTCTTTGTCGTAACCAGAACAGTGTCATTTGAGTCTAATCCGGAAAGGACTTCGTAATTTTTATCATCCGTAATCCCTATTTCGACAAACTGTTTTGAGGGAGAGCCACTATCCTCCAGGACTAATAAAACATAACTCTTGTTATTTTCCTTGCGTACCGCCCCTACCGGCAACAACATGGCCTTGTCCCTGTTTTCAACAAGAAAATCAATCGTGGCATTCATTCCCGAGCGGAAAAACTCAGGGGTCTCCTCCAAAACAAGATCAACCTTATATATGGTTACGTTATTGACAGTCTCCGACTCATAATATATATGGTCAACAGAAGCATTGATTTTAGCGTCGGGGTAAGCGTCTAAGGTTACGTAAGCCTGCTGCTTAACCTTGATTTTACCTATGTCGGTTTCATCAACCTGCGCCCGGACAATCAGCTTGTCGGACAATACGACTACCGCGATACTTGTTGTAACGGTAGCTCCCGGCTGAGTGGTAGCCACTATGACTTCCCCGTCAATCGGGGCTAATAAAGCTATAGGCTTATAAACTTTTTTCCAGTATTCCAGGACCTCTTCTCCCTGGCCTTGAGCGGCATCAAGAAGTGCGGCCCGTTCAGTAGAACTCATCCAGGCCAACACCTGTCCGGTCTTCACCTTATCCCCTTCTTTAACCAGGATACTTTCTATGCGGCCGCCGACCGGCGGCATAACTTCAAGACGATTCTTAGGATAGACAGTTCCGGTCGTAGAAATATATGTCTGGATTGCTCCTATGGAAGGACGGACCTTTTCAATGATTTCGTTGCTTTGGTCCTTGCCTTTAAATTTTATGAAGATAAACAAAAGGGCAGCCAATAAAACCAATACCCAAATAAATATTTTCGTTTTATTTTTGCGCATATTCCAATACCTCTCCTTTCGCCTGAATCCAATTTGCTTCAGCCAACAGGGCATTAGCCTGGGAATTTAAATAATCGGTCTTGGCGCTGACCAAATTATCTTCAATAATCGTCCAGTTATCATAAGTAGTAAAACCCGTAGCGTATTCTGCTTCGGAAATCTTTGAACGCTCTTCGGTGGCAACCAGCATCTTATATTTGACGCCTACTGTTTCAAGAGCATCCTGCAATAATGCCCAGGTTTGCTCCAAAGCAACAACCAGGCTGTCTTTGGCGCTTCTTGTATTTTCCTTTAATTGATTTAAGTAGGCCTCAGCCTTGGAGACCTGGGCAACCTTCAAACCACCTTCAAATATAGGCACAGAAAGGATGAGCCCAAGATTCCAGTTATCCCCCCTAGGAGTCCAGTGGGTCCCTGCTTTGCTTGCTCCGGCAGAACCGGACAGCGTGGGGGAAAATTCGGCATACGCGGACTTCAGATTGAATTCTGCCGCGTTTTTCTGGGAGATAAGCTGTTGCAAGTAAGGGTTATTTTTAACCAAAGAATCAAAATCCGGTTTTTCTTTTGCTGAATCCATGACTGTAAAATCTGATTGGACGCCCATCGGAATAAAATCTTTTCTTCCCATTTCTTTAGTCAACTGCCTCTGGCCAAGCGCAATATCCCTTTTTGCCTGGGAAAGCTCAAGATACGCTGCCGCTAAATTTGCCTCCGCGTTTAACAAGGCGCCCTTGTGCTCAAGGCCGGATTCATAACGTAAGGTTATAAGTTCATAATTCTCTTTTCTTATTGCGACAATGTCTTCGGCAACCTTGATTAACTCCTGGGCTTTCAATAAATTGATGAAGGCGGTGCGCAAGTTAAGCCTTACTTGAGTCGAGGTATATTTATAGTTCTCTTGGAAGGCCTTAATACTTTCTGAAGCAGCCCGGACGTCTTGAAGAGTTTTGGTACCGTCAAATATTAACTGCGTTCCGGTTACTCCGTAAGAGTAGCTGTCCGCGGTTATCCCGGGGGCGCCGTCAGAAGCAGTCCTTGCAGTCGAGGCGTTTAAATTAGCATTTACCTGGGGATAAAGAGTGCTAGCGGTTATTTTTTTGTCTGCCTCGGATTGTTTCACCTCTTGAACCGCTGCAATTAAATCAGGATGGTTTTTCGCCGCCTCCCGAACGCAATCCTGCCAGCTAAGCGTTTCTTCAGCAAACGCCCTGGCTGAACATATTGACGCGGATAAGATTAATATTGAAAAAACCCTGAAATATTTAACCATTCTAATGGCTGCCTAAGCCTTATCTTACCTGGAGACTGCTTTCTTTAAATTAGTTACGTGCTCTTCAAAAAATTTCAAGAACTTGCCAAATTCTTCCTCGGGAATTATGCTGACCATTTTCTTTTCATGCGGCGGCCCGGACATAATAATCAAATTCCCCCCAGGTTTAATGTTCATCATCCTCCTTACCTCAACAGGAATAACGATCTGCCCCTTTGTCCCCACTGAAACTTTTCCGTAAAACTTTGGAAAATCGCTCATTTTTATGTCCTTTCTTAAATTAACCTGCCTCAAAATACTTCGTAGTATTACTTGTATGAAAAGTATTACTTTCTATACAAAGCATACCATAAGATCTTTTATTGTCAAGCTAAACCTGAAACTCTTTATTGGGATTAAATTAATACGGCCACTTCCAGTTGCGGATTTCCGGCATATCCTCGCCGTGGGCAACAATATACTGTTTATGTTCAATCAGTTTATTATGCAGCCAGTCTTTAATATGCGCGGCCTGGTTCTGAAGGCGGGGTAAACGGTCAATAACATCATCTGCGAGATTAAAACGATCGAGTTCATTTAATACTGTCATATCAAACGGCGTAGTAGTGGTTCCCTCTTCCTTATAACCCCGCACATGCACATTTTTATGGTTTGTCCTTCGATAAAGAAGACGATGGATAAGCCAGGGGTAACCATGAAAAGCAAAGATAACAGGTTTATCCGCGGTAAAGAGGCTGTCAAAGTCTTTATCTGAAAGCCCATGAGGATGCTCGCTCTGCGGCTGAAGAGTCATTAAATCCACAACATTTATAACTCTTACTTTCAAATCCGGGAATTTCTGCCTTAAGATATCAACTGCTGCCAAAGTTTCCAGTGTAGGCACATCTCCGGCGCAGGCCATAACCACGTCCGGTTCCCCTCCATGATCATTACTTGCCCAATCCCAGATACCGATACCTTTAGTACAATGCTGAATAGCCGCATCCATACCCAAATACTGCAAACCTGGATGCTTGCCGGCAATTATAACATTTACATAGTGCCGGCTGCGCAGGCAGTGGTCAGTCACAGAAAGCAAGGTGTTAGTATCGGGAGGAAGATAGACGCGGATAATCTCCGCCTTTTTATTCACCACATGATCTATGAAACCCGGATCCTGATGCGAGGATCCGTTATGGTCCTGCCGCCAGACATGAGAAGTTAAAAGATAATTGAGCGAAGCGATTGGCCGACGCCAGGATATACGCCGCGAAGTCTTTAACCATTTCGCATGCTGGTTAAACATGGAATCCACAATGTGGATGAATGCTTCATAGCAGGAAAAAAATCCATGGCGGCCGGTAAGAAGGTAACCCTCCAGCCAACCCTGGCAGGTATGCTCGCTTAAAATCTCCATCACCCTGCCATCTACAGACAGATGATCATCCTCAGGCAAAATCTTTGCCATCCAGGTACGGTTAGTAGCGTTTAAGACGGCCCCCAAGCGGTTAGAAGTTGTTTCATCAGGCCCGAATACCCGGAAGTTTTTAGTTTTCTGGTTTAGCTTCATAACATCTCGCAAGAAATACCCCATAATCTTTGTTGGTTCTGATTCAACAGTCCCGGGCTTATCAACATTTACGGCATATTTGCGAAAATCAGGCAGCCTTAAATCACGCAATAACAGCCCACCGTTAGCATGAGGATTATCGCTCATACGCAGCTTTCCTTTTGGCGCAAGGCCAGCAAGGGCAGGGATCAGACGGCCATATTTATCAAAAAATTCCTCGGGCTTATAACTTTTCATCCAATGATCAAGAGCGCGGATATGCTCTGGCTTTTCGGCCATTTCCGCAAACGGAACCTGATGCGAACGCCAGTAACCCTCTGTTTTTAAACCGTCAATACTTTTTGGGCCGGTCCATCCTTTGGGGGTATTTAAAACAATCATCGGCCACATCGGACGAATAACTGATTTTCTGTTTTTACGGGCCTTGAACTGGATAGATTTAATTTCTTTTACCGCTATTTCCAGCGTCCTAGCCATAAGCTGATGCATTTTTTTAGGGTCAGAGCCCTCAACAAAATACGGCTTATACCCGGAACCTGTAAAGAATTGCTTAAGTTCATTCTTACTAATCCGCGCCAGGACAGTAGGGTTTGATATCTTATAACCATTTAGATGTAAAATCGGCAACACCGCTCCATCAATCTTGGGATTCAGGAATTTATTGGAATGCCAGGCGGTGGCTAATGGCCCGGTCTCTGCTTCTCCGTCGCCAACCACACAGGCCACGATTAAATCAGGATTATCAAATGCCGCCCCATACGCATGTGAAAGGGCATACCCCAGCTCTCCGCCTTCATGCATAGAACCGGGGGTTTCCGCGCCGACATGGCTGGGTACTCCTCCGGGAAAAGAGAACTGCCTAAAAAGCTTCTTCATCCCTTCTTCATCAAGCGAAACATCCGGATAGTATTCACTATACGAGCCTTCTAAATAAGCATTAGCAACCAAGCCCGGCCCGCCATGGCCCGGCCCGGTTATATATATCATATTCAAATCATATTTCTTTATCAGCCGGTTAAGATGAACATATATAAAATTCAAACCCGGAGTCGTGCCCCAATGCCCGAGAAGGCGGGGTTTAATATGTTTAAGGGTAAGTGGAATTTTTAATAACGGATTATCCAGAAGGTAAATTTGGCCTACGGAAAGATAATTTGCCGCGCGCCAATACGCGTCAATTTTCTGCAGCTCGCTGATTGGTATTTTCTTTGGATTAACGCCTTTCATATGTGCTCCTTGCTTAAATTAAAGAGCCAGCCTTATTTTAAACCTGTTGCCCTAATTATATCACTTCCATTGAAAAATAGTAAAGATTAAAATAATAGCCGTTATTCTCAGCTTTTATTCTATTCCGGGAGGGGTTTTCTTCCAGGGGTATCCCCGCGAGGCTTCCTTAAAACCTAAATCAAATAGTTCCTGCATTTCCGCCTGATCAAAAAATTCCTTAGCCTTAGATATGTGGGTTTCCGGAATATAAGCAAGGTTAAAATCTCTTTTGCCATCCTTAGTAAATACATATAGCTGATAGAGGTCTCCGATACCCTGGGCCTCCGTAATCGCGCCAACCGTACGTTCGGCTATTGAAAAAAGATTGTCCCGGACCTCTTTATATCCGGGATTTACATAACCATTTTTAATAATATAAATCGCGTATTTATTCTTTGAGTAATCAATGCCCTTTTCTTTTAAGGCTTTATCAAGCCCCTGTAAAACATCATGAAGGAAAAACACCTGTTTACTTATCCCCCCGTCAACATGCATCTCATCATACCCTTTCGCGTTAACCTCTGCCTGTAAATATACCGGCGGGAAAGCAAAAGGCACCGATGCCGAAGCCAGGATTACCTTACGAAACAATTTTAAGGCCTGCTCGTCTCCTATTGAAGCAATCTTTCCCATATCCCAGATAATCATCCGCTGGGCGTCCAGGTTAGTTGTTCCCACATAAAGCCTTCGGCCTTTTTTATATTCTACTGCTATTTTCTTCAATAATTCCGCGTCAAAATAGCGCTCAAGCAAAAGCTCCAGGGGCCGGGTGCTGGCAACTGAATTACTAAAAGGAATCCTTACCCGCGGCCAACGCATCCGCGCAACATCCCTTGTAGAATGCCGGGTATATATTTCTTTTAATCTACTGTCATATCCGCTGCCCAAGAAAGCAAACGGGGCGGTGATTGCCCCGGTGCTTACTCCGGTAACTATCTGGAAAACCGGACGTGTTCCTAACCGGGACCATCCATTCAATAACCCGGCTCCATAAGCGCCGTTGGCAGCTCCTCCTGAAATAGCAAGCATGCAGTAAAGCCGGCCGCCTTTAAAATCAAGGAACGAAGGACTGCCTCTTTCCTCCTGCTCTAATAATCTTATAAAATCATTTTTAAAAACATCGCTGGGAATACCGCTAATTGCCCTGATATCCTGCATCCCGAAAATCCGGGCGCTGCTTAATGACTCTGCGGGAACAGCATGCCGGGTGCTGGCGCAACCAGAAATAAAAAAGATGAGTACGCTGAACAAATATAGCTGTTTTCTTACTTTAAGCACAGGCCTCTCCTGCCACATAAACTAAAGCTCATTAAATAACGTTACCTCAACATTATTATACTCAAGATATTATATCCGCACAACTAATTTAGCATACAGTTTAGGCCAATTGTTAATTGATATCTTAAAATGTTACAACTTTATCACTTTCGTTAACAATCTCATGCATATCCTTCATCGTATTAATCGGGCACATTTCGGAGCCTTCTTGGTTGCGGGATTTAATGCAAGTCCCGCACGCCAATATCTTACCACCTGATTTTAGAAAATTATCCGCCTGCTCAACAGTATTAAACTTATCCGTACCGATTATTTGATATTCAACACCCTTCCCCATAAAGAAAACTTTTACTTCATCCTTTTGGCCGAGAGCAAAATTAGCGTACCGCAAAGCGTTCCAACAGGTTTCCGCGTCATTACTTGAAATTATTATACCTATTTTCATTTTTTCTCTCCGGAATTAAATAATCTTCAAGGCATCAACCGGACATACTTTTTCGCATCCGCGAAGCCGGTCGCATTTTGATTCATCGCTTACTTTACATTTTCCGCTTTTTTCGTCAATATACAAGATTTTCTTGGGACAAAGAGAAACACATGCGCCACAACCAATACAAAGTTCTTCATCAATGATCACGATTTTATTCATAGCTCAATAACATCTCCTTCCTTTGCTTGCACAAAACCATAACCAAAAGCTTCGCGCATCGCTTCAGTTGCCTGCTTTCCAGTGCAATGTACCGGAGCAATCTTACAAATACCGGAATCTTGTAACTCTTTTATAATACCCTCGTTTACTTCATTTGTATTATCTTTTAAATGCAAACCCCCAAGAACAAAATAAATCAGTTCACCTGGAAAATGCCTTTTTACAGTATTTACAATATTGATAATTCCGGGATGCGCGCATCCCGTAATAATAGTTATGTGTTTTGAAAACTTTACGGCCAACGCCTGTTCGGAAATGCTCCTGCAAGCAGAAGAGCCCTGGATTTGACCGGTAGAAAATACCCCTTCTTCAATCTCCATAAACGGCTCAACTTCAATAACGCGGACACCAAAAGAGACAATTCTATTTTTTATCTCCTGGTTAAAACCCGGGCAAATATAAACTGTAATGTCTTTCCGGCCCTCTAGCAAATACCACAACCCGGATATATGGTCCCAGTCATCGTGCGACAAAACAATATGCTTGATCTTAGCTAGATCAATATTGAATTTACGCATATTATTTACAAGCACTCCCGGGTCGCCAAAGGCATCAAAAAGCAGGCCTTCTCCAATCAAAAACGAGACCCCCCACCTGCGGATGAACCGCTCCCACTTGCTTGAGCCTATAGCAATAATCTTAATTTTCATAGCCTTAATGATGTATTGCCGCAGCCAAATACATAAACGCCACGCCAAAAATAAAAACTACCATGGAAAGCGTGGCCTTCTTAATATCCTGTTGCTTATGCAACTCCGGTATAAGGTCGCAGCTGGCAATATAAATGAAGCCGCCTGCGGCCATCGGCATAAGTAATTTTAGAAAACCATCCGATACATTGGCAAGAACAAAACCAATCACCGTCCCCAGGATAGCTGTAATGGCAGATAAAAAATTATAAAACAACGCTTTATTCTTATTTAAGCCGCCATAGACTAAAACCCCAAAATCCCCTATCTCTTGGGGTATTTCGTGCATGATAATCGCAAAAGACGTAGCAATGCCAAAATTAATGTTCACTACAAAAGAAGAGCCGATAATAAGCCCATCAATAAAATTATGCACTCCATCCCCGATAAGATTAAGATAAGTAAAAGTGTGGATATCGCATTTGCCTTTGTGGCAATGACGCCAATAGAGGTATTTTTCCAATATAAAAAATAAAATAAACCCCACAATCACTAACGGGTATACCGGCAGATGTCCGCCCTTCTCCACTGCCTCCGGAATCAGGTGCAAGAAAGCTCCGCCAATTAATGCTCCCGCAGAAAAACTAATTAACAAAAGAAGGATTCTATTGAGTAAATCTTCTTTCAAAAACAAGCTAATAATCCCAACAAAAGAAATCAAACTTACTACAATACTAGCTCCCAAAGCCCAAAAGAAATTCATTCATCCTCCCTTGATTTTTAAATGAATAATCTGCTATGATCCGATAAATCACGCACGCCAAAACCTAATTGTTTATGCTTTTAAATAATTTAGCTATAGTAAGCTGCATCAATGCGTTATTCAACTGGGATTCGATATTTTTCATTTCTTGCATTAACAAACATTTCCCGGGCTTAGGACAGATATCTTTTTCAAATAAACAACTAAAGATATCTGTGTCAAGACGGAAAATATTTACTATATCTATAACGCGTATTTTATCCGGCTTGGTATTCAACATAAAACCGCCGCCGCCCCCTTTTAAAGACTTTAACACTCCCCGCTTACTTAACACCTGCAGAATTCTTCTTAAAAAAGCCCTGCGCATATTTAGCTTCTTCACCAACTCATTTACAGAAACTATTCCACCAGGATCCCTGGCAAAATAAAGTAGCGACTTAATCGCGTAATGGATATTTTTAGTAACTAACTTCATCGAAGTTACCTGGATTTCTTCCCATCAACAGTATATTTTACCCTCGGCGTTTGCGGCTATGCAAAGCAATATTTTATCATTTATCTTCATAAGCAAACATGCTAAACTCAGGCTTTATAAACTTCGTTTTAAATAATCTAATCCTTCCTAATAGGCCCAGATAATCAATAATAAGCCTCCCCTTTAAATGGTCTATTTCATGCTGCAAAACTCTTGATAATAATCCCTCTGCCCTGAATTCAACGATTTTGCCTTTTTCATTCAACCCCCGCACAACAATCTTATCCGCCCTGCCTATCCTCACATTCAAGCCAGGCAGGCTCAAACAGCTTTCTTGAAATCGCACAAACCCTCTTTTGTCTAGAATTTCGGGGTTTGCCATCTTTATCACATCTCCTTTGATATCTATAACTATTAGACTTTTATCCAACCCGATTTCAGGGCCAGCCAGGCCCATACCCCCGAAATGACGGACAGTAGAAATCATTTCATCAAAAAGCCTTAGTTCATCGTCAGTGATTCTTTCTACTAAGGCACATTTCTTTCTTAGGATATAATTAGGATACCTGTTAATTTCCAAAGGTTTCATTATTTCTTAAAGTTGCAAATCAACACAATACTGCCTATCTTAGCCCCGCATTCATTTGCGACAATCTGGCATTTTACCGTAAATAAGAAAAAAATCGGCCTTGTTTCATCCGACAGAGATTCAAAATTCCCCTGCCCTTTGCTAATTATCATGTCTGAGTTCCTATAAATCTTCTTAAATTCTTTTGAACATAAAGAAAGAACTGTTCCTGGAGCGTCTGAACCGTTAGAAATTATCTTGGCTGTTTTATCAACCCCGCAAAACTTAGCGTCTTCCAATAAAGCATCATTTATCACTGGCTTTGCCTTAACAGCATAATAAATATCTTTTGCAGGATATATTCTCTTTATTTCTTCAATAAGGATACGGTCAAATACTACCTCTCCGGTATTATCAGCCAGATACAAAATATTATTTGAATTCTTTAGGGCTTGCCTGAATTCTGCATAATGAAAAATAGACTTTTTATAGATGAATCTTTCTTCAAGCGCAAGAATCTTTTTTAACTCATCCTTGATATTCAAATTATTCTTTACTCCAAAATCTATAATATTCCCTGCAATTGCAAGTTTCAACGCTGTTAAAAGCCTATCCTTGGAAAAATCTACCTTATTCCTTAATCTTCCCAGTAATCTTAAGGCAATACGGTTACTTTTCTGCTTTATCTCTTTGTAAGGATCTTTACCCGGGCTTACTTTACTTAAAATACTATAACCAAGCCGGGATATTTCTGGAGGGCTAGTGCGAAGAGAAATTTCCGGTATCTTTCTGGAGAATTCATCTATAATTTGTTTTTGCTGTTTTGAAGTTGCCCGGATGATTCGGCTGCCTTCAAGCGCTTGCCTGAAAAAACAAGGAATGCAGTCTAAATAGGCTTTCATTTAATCTTGCCTCTTCTTTTTAATGTATCCTCATCGCTTATAGGAGAAATAGATTTTAGCTCCTTCTCATCATATACTGAAAGTATATTAATCCCCTTGCAAGCAGAAACAAGGTAATCCTTTATTCTAAAGATTTCTTCTTTCGCCAGCGGTTTAACATTGCAATGCCTAAGCGGGGTGTTAATCTGGATCTCATCCGGGCTGATGCAATTTGCTAAATAGGCATATTCACTGATATTCTGCTTATTATTCTTAATAAACATTACCTGCAATGCCAGTTTCCCCATATAGCTCTTCCTAAAATTCTTTATTCCTGATAAAATACTGCCGAATTCCAGCCCTTTAACCGGCCGGTTAATCTCCTTCAGAGACTCAGGAGAATAAGCGTCTAACTTAACAACGGCTAAATCAGCTAGAACTAACTCTTCAATTACTTCATCTGAATTTATCAAAGAGCCGTTAGTGATAACCGCAATTGGCTCCTTACGGATCAGCTTTACTGCCTGTATCAATTCTCCTAAATTTTCAGCCAAGGTAGGCTCGCCGGCCCCTGAAAATGTTATATAATCTATTTTTAAAGCTGGCAGCATATCCAATTCCGAAATGATCTGGCTAGTTTCAATAAATTTTCTTCTTTCATTGCTAAAAAGGCCTGCTTTGCCAACCTGACAATAAACACAATCAAAGCTGCATACTTTTCTCCCCTTAGAAACAGGGTCTATTCCTAAAGAACTCCCTAATCTCCAGGAAAACACCGGGCCATAAATATATTTAAATGCAGTTTTGGCTTTCATTCCCTGTCCCCGACAAATTCTTTTATTTTCCCAACTATACCTATAAAAGATTCGGCAGATTTTGATTTTATCTGGAAAGAAACAAAGGGAGTCCCTTCATCTCCAAGCTTGACAAACTCCGGCTCAAGTGGAACTCTTCCCAAAAATGGAACTTCCAACTCCTGCGCAGCTTTCTCACCACCGCCTTTTTTAAAAATATTTACTTCCCCGCGGCAATGCGGGCAAATAAATCCGCTCATATTCTCAATAATCCCGGCTACCGGTATCTTTATTTCCCTGGCGAATAAAACGCTCTTGCGGGCATCTAATATAGCAACGTCTTGCGGCGTAGTTACAATGATAATTCCGCTTGCGTTAGGAATTAGTTGGCAGGTGCTTAACGGCTCATCCCCTATCCCCGGAGGAGAATCAATAATAAGATAGTCCAGGCAGCCCCAATTTACATCCCTTAAGAATTGCTGGATAACCGCGGCCTTTGCCGGGCCGCGCCAGATAATCGGCTGATCAGGGCTATATCCAGACAAGGCGATGCTTACAGCTTTTAGATTTTTGCTTACCTCAACCGGTTCTATATTAGATTCGGAAATATAAAGCGTCTGTTTCTCAATCCCGAGCATCTTAGCGATATTAGGCCCGTGAAGATCAATATCTAAAATACCAACAGCTTTTCCGGCAAGAGACAACGCATACGCAAGATTAACCGCGACCGTTGTCTTACCTACCCCACCCTTGCCACTCATAACTATTAATGTATGTTTTATGTTAGACATCTTCTCTTGCAGCCTTTTTTCCTGCTCCATCTGCTTCATTTCCTGAAAACCCATTTCGCTCTCCATTTCTCTTTATCTTCTGTTTATTAAAGCATAATTTATTTTATTGGAATAATCCCTGGCTTTTTCCACTATTGACATATTCCCAAGCTGGCCAAGTTTCTTAAGTCTGTCATAAATGAGCACCCAAGCACAATCCTGCTCAGGATTAACCTCGCACTTTCCTTTGTTAACTCCGCCGCAAGGCCCATTACGCAAACCTTTGGGGCAGCGCGTAACCGGGCATATCCCAGCGGTACTGCCGACAATACACTCTCCGCACATAAGGCATTTTTTCTCAAAATGGTCTTGCTTAGGAGAAAGCTGGAGTATTTCTCCCTGAAACAATGTATTATTGGCAGGATACACGGGTTTTCCTAAAACCTCCGCTATTGCCTGTGTGCCTCCCCCGCAGGCAAGGCTAATAATTGATTCTGCCGCGGATATTTCTTTCTCCTTACGCCTGAAAAGTTTCTTTGATTCTAAAACATAACAGGCTGGATTAAGGATATCCCAACCGGTTACTTTCTTTCCTTTAGCGCTCAATAGCCCCGCCAAAAACTGTACCTCAACCTCTCCTCCGGTTTTACAGGTAGTTGCGCAAAGAGCGCAACCGGCTAAAAAAACAGCTGAATCATTTTTAATATAATCAAAAATCTCATCTATAGGTTTTTGTTTAGTTATAATCATTTCTTAAGCAAATAATCCGCTATTGCCCGATAAAGCGTGCTTACTGAAAGTATCGAACAATGCAGGTGGTCCTCCGGCAAACCTTTTAACCTCGCAATCACCTCTCCGGCAGAAATCGAGAGCGCTTCTTTAACAGTCTTACCCTCTGCCAGTTTTGCCGCCATAGCCGCGCATGCCCTCGTAGCATGGCAGCCATCGGTATAATATTTAATTTCTGTGATTTTATCTTCATCAATCATCAGATAAAATTCCATCGCATCCCCACATGGCCCCTCCAGATAAGAAGAGCTTGTCGGATCATTCATCCTGCCGAGATATTTTGAATCATTAATCAGATCTATTACCTCCCGAGGGTACTCTGCAAAACCACCCTTGTTGTTACTTGCCATTTTATTCCTCCCGCAAAATCAAGAATCCAGCGTAGCCAAACTTTTCTCAGATAAAACCGGTAGTTTTTCCTCACGGAGAAAGCTATTTAAGCTGCCGAGTTTCACCTTTTCCCCAACCGGCTCATTAGATATCAAATACTGTTTTTGTTTGTTCAAACCGGATAAAAGACCGCCTTTATCGGCGTATATAGACAACAGGTTTATCCCATTTTGAGTCAGAACAAATACAGGGATCTGCTTTGAGACCTGTAGCAAAGAAACAGCTCCAATCTTCTGCCGAATTTCCAAAGACGCGCAGCTCCAGACAATATCCGCATAACGCCGGATATTTTCAATTCTTTCCCCGGCTATGCCTGTGGTACAAACAACGAGAATAGTAATCCTGGCTTTGGCGGATAATTCTAACTGGCGGATTTCCCTTAATTTTTCCGAGTTGTGGCCGCTTATGGTAACTGCAATCTTTTTATGCCCATTTGCGATTGCCGCCTGGACACCTCTGGTTTGATCAATGAAACCATTATCAAAAACTACTTTGCAACTTAATTCCTTAAGGCGGGCTATAATTGCCTTAATCGGAGAAGTAAGCAGAATATTATTCATGCGCGCCCCTATTCCCTGAACGAGCTCAGGATTATCCGTTACAACCGTACCTGCCCCATCGCATACGACAACTGCGGCATCTAAGAATCTTTTCTTTAAAGCGCACATAAGCATTTCAGAGGCACCATAGGGAATGGCTGCGTTATTACTCAATAGCTTTCTATTAGCAGTAAAGAATCCATAATCTCTGATCTTGGACTCTATGACTTTCTTAATCTCATGTTTGAGTGTTTCTTTATTAAAACAGTCTATATTTCTAAAACTTTTATAAAGATGGCATGCCAGAGGGCAAAATGTAAGCGCAGGCTCAGTCACATTTATCACTTTCCCATCTGAAATACTGATAAATGAAGAAAAATACCGCAAAACATGTATATCCCGATTCTTAACTTGTATCATCAATTAATCTTTTAACTCCTCCCAAATTCTTTTTATTGCATCTCCGGAAGCGCACTGGATGTAATCAACAACAGTATTTCCCTCGACTAACGCCTGGACAACTGTTTTATCAAATGGAATCCTGCCAATAACCGGCACACCCTGCTGATAACAGGATTCTTCAATAATTGTGGTCATTTTTAAATTTAGGTCATATTTATTCACAACAAGTTTAACTGAAATATTAAATTGTTTCGCCACTTGTATAACACGCTGAGCATCATGCAAGCCCGAAAGCGTTGGTTCAGTCACAATTAAAGCGCAATCAACCCCGGATAATGACGCAATTACCGGGCATCCTATCCCCGGAGGACCGTCAATAATCACATAATCAAGCGCTTGTTTTTCCGCCAATTCCCTGGCAACCTGCCTGATTTTTGCAACCAGCTTACCGGAATTCTCTTCTGCAATCCCAAGCTTTGCATGCACAAAAGGACCGTATTTTGTATCGGAAATAAACCATTCTCCGGCAATATTCTCTTCCATAATAATCGCATTATAAGAGCATACCCGGCTGCAAAGCCCGCACCCCTCGCAAGAAAAACTTTCGATCTTAAAACCGGATGTTATTGCCCCAAACCTGCATGTTTGAATGCACTTACCGCATTCTTTACAGAGATTATTCTTGATAACCGCTGTTGAACCGGCCCTAAACTCATGGCGCTCCTTAATATCAGGATGCAGCAACAAATGCAGGTCTGCCGCATCCACATCACAGTCAACCATAACCTTATTTTTGGATAGGGCCGCAAATGAACCCGTAACAATAGTTTTGCCTGTTCCGCCCTTGCCGCTAATAACCAGTATTTGTTTCATTCTTTCCTTAATAATTCACGATTTAAGAATTCCGCTTTTGCCCAAGAAACTATCCCTATTTTTTTTATAAGCATAATTATCCTAATTTTTATTAATAAGGGTGCCTATCCGCACATACATATCCTGGAAATCACGGTTAAACTCAGGGGATATTGAAAGAATGGTTTTGCCGCATGAATACGCCTTAGCTATCTCTTTGCTAAAAGGAATGCGCATTAATACAATGATACCCTCCTTACAGCAATAATCCTCAACCTTACCATCACCTATATCCGCGCGATTGATAACCACGCCAAAAGGTATCTCTAATTTCCGTAACACCTCTACTGCTAAGATAAGGTCGTTGAGCCCAAACGGGGTAGGTTCAGTTACTAACACGCAGAAATCGCTTCCTTTAACCGCTGTGATTACAGGACAAGATGTGCCGGGAGGGGCATCAATAATCACCGTTCTTGCAGAATCTATATGCTCTTTAACCTGCCGGATTAAAGGCGGAGACATCGCCTCTCCGATATTGAGGCATCCCTGAATAAACTGCATCTCGGATTTTTTGCCAATTTCAATTACGCCAATTTCCTTCTCAACCTCTTTTATAGCCACCCGAGGGCAAAGCAGGCTGCAAGCACCGCAGCCATGGCATAAATTTGAAAAGACTAAAACATTTCCTTTATTATTCTCACTTGCGGGTAATACTGCAATAGCATGGTAGGCGCAAACTTCCATGCATTTACCGCAATAATTGCATTTTAACTCATCAATTTCAGGAACAAGAACATGCGCTTTCTTCTTCTTAACAATAGTGGGTTTTAAAAATATATGCGCGTTTGGCTCCTCAACATCGCAATCAAGAAACTGTATATTCTTAAGCGCAAGGGCTAAATTAACGGCAACAGTAGTCTTGCCTGTCCCGCCCTTTCCGCTGGCAACTGAGATAATCATTTTTTCCTTAAATATACCGGGCGATAATTATTTCCTGGACTCCGCTTTGGGATTCCGCAATTTCAAACCCTTTTTTAGATAAATAATCCTTGGCCTCTTCTAAATAATTCTTAAAATAATCATGCGTTCTTCCTTCGCGCGCATGGCAGGCATTAATTATTTCTAAACCCTTGGGGCTAAAATCACTTAAAATTATCTTTCCTGAAGGCCATAACAGGCGGGTCATTTCTTTTAAAACCATTTGCGGATTTTTAAGATGGTGAAATACATTAACACAAAATATCATATCAAAGCTTTGATCCGAAAAACTCAAATGCTCTGCATTTTCTATCTTAAAAACCGCTTGTTTTTCCAAACCGCAATACTGCAAATTCAGCATAGCTATTTCTTGGTCCTGGCTGGAAATATCTATGCTTATAAAACTATAGCCCCTCTTTGCCAAAGCAAGCGCAAAATGGCCTTTGCCGGTTCCGATTTCCAGGATTTCTCCGGAAATAGGCATGGATTTATCCAGGATAAAGTCTCTTTCCTTTTCTAAATCATAGCCGCTGCTGCGGTAGAAATTGACTCGCTCTAAATACCTTTGATGATTCTCAAGAATTTCCTTCTCCAAGATTTATTCCTTATTCTCTTATCATTCTTACCCCGCATTTAGGGCAATTTATCAAAGCGCAGGGCGTTCCTGGCTGATGAGCAACTTTCGTTCCACAGCCCGGACAAACACAATTTCCTCCTGGGCCTGCGCCACCCCTCCTGGGCCTTCCCATGCCTGGACCTTGCCCTAAAGGGCCTGTTCCGTCTCTTCCTGGCATACTAATCACCTCCTAATCATGCTCATCAAACATTTTATCCTGCACAGGATCATTCTTCCTGATCCATTCTATAAGCATTGCTGCGTGCTCTTTCTCTTCATTCATATTATGCGCAAGAAGCTTCTTCAATGATTCATCACCAGTCGCGTCAACCCGCTCCTGATAAAAATCCACCGCCTCAAGCTCTTCGCGAAGGGATTTTCTTGCTCTTTCTAAATCAACATGCTTGGGGTCCATCTTTTCTCCTTTCTGGTTATTTTCCCGGCATTCCGAATTTTGAACCAACACTCGGGATTTCCGCCAGCTTATATTTTCCTCTTTTATAATTTTCTATTGCCTCTTTAACCGTTCCAGAGACACCAACGAACACACTAATACCCGCAGCAGATAACACCTGATGCGCGTTAGGCCCGATATTTCCAGTAAGAACAGCCTTAGCGCCTTTAGTTACCACAAACTGCCCTGACTGTATACCAGCTCCCCCCTGAAACTGAGAGCTGGAATTTTCTAGAGCTTCAAAATTACCGGTATCCGTGTCAAAAAAAATAAAATTCTTGCACCGTCCGAAACGGGAATCAACAATAGAATCCAAAACATTGCCTTCCGCAGTAATACAAATTTTCATAACACACCTTCTTTCTTAATGGCAGCTGCCTGTATCGCCGTGATCTTTACAGGCGTCAAGCCCGCCCAAGGAATTATTCATAAAATCATCAAGGGCTTTCTGCACATTACCAGAATAACCAAAGACCTCAACCCCTGCCTGAGCGAATTTAGCTTGAGCACCCATACCCATACCTCCGGCGATAACATGAGTGATTTTATATTTTAATATCTCGTCAACCGCCACACAGCCTCCTCCGCCATGCACGGCAGTATTCGGAACAATGCGCGTGCCAGTTAACTTCTTATTATCTTTATCAATATCCGCCAGTAAGAAAAATTTACACTGACCAAAATGCGCGCAGACGTTTCCATTTACACCGCTTTCATCTTCCAGCACGACTCCAACTCTCATATTAATTAGCTCCTTTCTTTTCCTCTAAATTCTGAATACGCGCTTGCATATTCTCAAGCTGATTCTTTACAGAATAGAAACAATTCCTGAAACCCCGGCGGCGGCCTCTGCCATAAAAACCCCCGTTATTACCCAGCCTATTCCCTGCGCCATTTAATGCTACTACACAATACCCCATTCCCCTACCCGTCATCGCACCCTGGCCCCTTGGGCCTGTCCCATCAAAACCCGGCATTTTTCCTCCTTTAGTTATTGGAAATCATTTCCATTAATAGTTAAAAAAATATAGCCCTATTTTTTCTCTCTACACTTATCGCATAAACCATAAAACTGAATAAGGTGATTTGTAATCTTGAAATTATATTTAGCCTCCAAGCCTTTTTCGGTTTCCCTTAAAAGCTCTACTTCTTCATCGATAAAATCCGTATAATCAATTACTTTATTACAAGACGTGCAGACTAAATGATGGTGATGATGCGCTCCCTTTGGCCCTTCGGCCAATTCGTAACGCGCCCTGCCGTCTCCAAAATCAAGCTTATAAACCATCCCGAGATTAGACAAAACATCTAATGTCCTGTAAACTGTGGTAAGCCCGACATTAGGGTATTTCGGATGGACCTTCATGTAAATATCTTCAGCGCTCAAGTGGCCTTCTTCTTTGGATAAAATATCCAGGATCGCTTCCCGGCCTAAAGTAAGCCTATAGCCGCATCCCTGAAATTTACCGTGCCACCAACCTTGTCCCCTGCATTCACCCCTTGGCATATTTGATATTACTCCTTGACTACATTACAGAATTAATGGAAATGATTTCCAGTATCAAATATACACCATACCTCTGCCCTTGTCAAGCTATTTCCAACAAAAAAGCAACCCTCGTTTTCTTAACAGGATGCTCTTCCGTCCCCTGTTTTAGACAACTGTCTTTACCTGTTGACGGAGAAACAGGGCCCTGCTGCAATAAAAATTTAATTATCTTATGAATCTGCCTCTTTCTTAAGCTGTGTCAGTGTTTTCTGGATGAACGAAAAATCTTCCGCATTTGCAAGCACCAGCAATATATCGCCGCCTTCTATGATTGTAGACCCTGATGGTATAACGAATTTATCATTTCTGGAGATAAGCATAATCAGGCATTTCTCGGGAACGTTTAAATCGCGGATCAATTTACCTGCGGCCACTGAATTATACGGGACTATTATATCCATCAACTCCGCATCAATACCTTCTTTCTTCTCGAATTCAATGGGATATCTTGTTTTATTGGTCCAGGGAGCATCCAACTTCAATATCTTGGAAATAGCCGGGATAGATGTCCCCTGGATAAGTACCGAAGTGATAACGATAAAGAAAACAATATTAAAAATAGTATCCGCCTGCGGGATGCCCGCCATGAAAGGAAATGTTGCTAAAATAATAGGGACTGACCCCCTAAGGCCTACCCAGGAAACCATGGTTTTTTTTCGCAGGCTAATTTTAAACGGCAATAGGCACAAGAGCACGCTGACAGGCCTGGCAACCACCATAAGGATAAACGTAAGCAATAATCCTGCACCTATCAACGGAACGATATGCGAAGGAAAAACAAGCAAGCCCAACGTCACAAACATCACGATTTGCATAAGCCAGGCCAGGCCATCGTGAAACCTTACGATCATCTTTTTATTGGGAAACTCCGCCTGCCCCAGCATCAAGCCGGCAAGATAAACCGCGAGTATTCCATTGCCTTTTAAGAAAACCGCGATTACATAAGTCAAAAGAACAAGGGAAATCATAATTACAGGATATAATCCTTCGTAATACAATTTCAGGCGATTAATGAAAAATGCAATAAATCTCGCCATAAGATAGCCTACGAGCGCCCCCACCCCCATATCCAGAAAAAACCTGGGAATCAAAACGAAAACGCTCATATTTTTCACAGTCAAAATACCAATAAAACCGACAGTTAAAAATACCGCCATCGGGTCATTGCTGCCGGATTCAAATTCAAGTAAAGGTTTTAAGGGCTGTTTTAAACTTATTCGTTTAGATCTTAAAATGCTAAATACCGCGGCGGCATCGGTCGAGGAAACTATAGAACCAAGAAGCATCCCTTCCAAAAAAGAGAATTTTAGAATATAAATTGCAAAAAAGCCTGTTATGACCGCGGTCAGCAAAACTCCCGCCGTAGACAAAACAATTCCCGGCCAAACTACCGCTTTGGTATCTTTCCAATTGGTGTCAAGACCTCCGGAAAAAATGATAAAAATAAGGGCGACAACTCCGATAGACTTTGCCAATTGCGCATTGTCAAAATAAAGTTTACCTATACCCTCTGAACCGGCGAGTATCCCTATTGCCAGGAAAAGTAATAAAACAGGAATGGCAAGCCTATCCGAGAGCTTACTTGAGACAACGCTCACAAACATTAATACTGCAACCCACAATAGAATTGTTTCAATTGGCATTTTAAAATAAAAGGGGCGCTTCTAATTTAATACAATTTAGAAACGTCCCTCCTATCCTTGTTGGCGGAGAGGCAGGGATTCGAACCCTGGGAGACTTTCGCCTCACACGCTTTCCAGGCGTGCGCCTTAGACCACTCAGCCACCTCTCCAAAATTTGGGAAAATATTACAGTCTATGTATTTATACGTATAATTTTATTAAATCCTATCGGAGAGTGGAGGATTCGAACCTCCGGTCATCTTACGACGACAACGGTTTTCGAGACCGCCGCATTCAACCAGCTCTGCCAACTCTCCAGAATTAGCAAATCCTGTTTTAGAAAATTATGCCCTCTGGCCGGCAATATCTTCTTCGCTGATATCAGGATGGTGGTAATGTTTCTTGCCCAGGGTAGCTTTCTTATATTGAATAGCCTCCACCGGACACCACTGCAAACAAGCCATGCAATGCTGGCAGCGGTTAAGCCAAATAGGCTTACCGTCTTTTATTTCTATATTAACTACCGGGCAAACCCTGGCGCAACGGCCGCACTTGATACAGGCATCTGTAATCCAGAATCCCCTGGCTGAACCGGGAATCTGCGCGGACCCGGCCCGGTATAATAAAACGTAAATTAAGAAATTAACAAGAAAAGGCTTCTCTTCAAAAATGCCGTATTTACGTTGAGAGACAAATTTGGCTATCTGTTTAACCTTGAGCTTCTCTCTTTGAAACATTCCATCCTGCGTTTCTTTGGAAATAGCGCCATATAACGGAGTATAGTTACCCGGCATAGTTACTGAAAACCCGGATGCCAGTTTAATCCCGCGCCCCTTAAGTATATTGCTAGCTAAACTATGTGCCCTTCCAGGCAAACCTCCCAAGGTAGCTACAGTAAAAATATAAGCACCCGGCCTGATTTTAAGCGTCTTTAAGAAATCAACCAGAATAAGCGGTAAACCAAACATATACACCGGAAAGATTATCCCAACTGTATCAAATTGTTCAGCGCCGTCACAATCAAAAGACTTGGTTATGGGAGCCAGACGGGCATCCTTTAACTCAGATGCGATATCTCTGGCTACCGCTAAAGAATTACCGGTGGCTGAAAAATAATATAAAATTGTACTCATAAAAAACCCCGTTTTAAATCCACTTAGCTTTTAAAATTACTGGCGGTGGGGCAGAGATTCGAACTCTGGGTGGACTTACGCCCACAACGGTTTTCAAGACCGCCGCTTTCAACCACTCAGCCACCCCACCCCTAAAATAAGAAAAGCTGTTTAAAAACAGCGTGAAATATACTGCCGGCTATCCCAAAAGAAACATTGCAGAAATTAACAAATGAATATTCCTTGAAAATTAGGCTAAGCCCTAAAGCAAGCAGCGCCAAGTTAAGGATAAAAATAAACGAAAACCCGAATATGTAATTTCCTTTTAGGAAATCCCCTTTTTTGGTACGGATAGCTTTAGCTGAAAATACCAGATGCAGAATAGCGCTGAAGCCGGCCAAAAAAAGCGTGTATTCAATCAACCAGCTGGATTTAATCATTAAGGACAAAAATCCATAGATAATAAATATTAAAAGCGTGTATATCGGCAAAAGAAATGGGGCCACATTAACCATCGGCTTAAAAAAACTAAACACAGTTTCCAAAAGCTTATGCCCATAATTATAAATGGCTAGCGGCTCCCAGATAAATAGATAGATTATCAAGAAACAAACCGTGCCGTTCCAAAACATTGCCTGAAAATGCCTGTCTATCAGACTGGTTTCATTCAAGAAAGATACTACGCTTGAATAGACAAACGGCAAGATGACTAAGCCCAGAATGAATTTTATTATTCCAAACGCCTTGCTGGATAATCCGGATATCTTCCCGGATAAATCTAAAGAGGCGCCGGATGGTTCCCTGGACAAAGGGCTGTCTTTAATCAATTTTTTATCGGGTAATTCTTTCTTGGCCATTTAAATACGGCTGCAGGGCCTTAGGGATCAAGACCGAGCCGTCCTCCTGCTGGTAATTCTCCAATATCGCTACCACTGTACGGGCTAAGGCAACCCCTGAACCATTCAAGGTGTGCACAAAATCTACTTTCTTATTTTCCTTACGCCGCATCTTTATATTTGCCCGCCGAGCCTGGAAGCTTTCAAAATTACTGCAGCTGGATACCTCCAGCCACTTATCCACGCCTGCGGTATAAGCTTCAAGGTCATAGCATTTGCTGGCAGAAAAACTTATATCCTGAGTGGAAAGCAGAACTACCCTATAAGGAAGTTCTAAAATTTGCAGCGCTTCTTCAGCATTAGCTACCAACTTCTCCAGCTCATCATAAGAATCTTCGGGTTTAACAAATTTTACCATTTCCACTTTATCAAATTCATGTACCCGGATTAATCCCCTGGTATCCTTACCGTATGAGCCCGCTTCTCTTCTGAAACAAGCTGTATAGGCAGTATAATAGATAGGCAACTTATCCTCTTCTAATATTTCGTCGCGGAAAATATTGGTTACCGGAACTTCCGCTGTAGGGATAAGAAAAAGGTCGTCATCTTTAAGCTTATACATATCCTCTTCCAGCTTGGGAAGCTGCCCTGTACCTAACATAGACGCGCGATTCACCAGAAACGGCGGGAATATTTCAGTATATCCATGCTTATTAGTATGTAAATCAAGCATAAAGTTAATCAGGGCTCGCTCAAGTTTGGCGCCCCAGCCTTTAAAAAGGATAAAATTTGAACCGGTGATCTTGGTGGCCCGGTTAAAATCTATGATATCTAAATTCTGGCAAAGCTCAATATGACTAAGCGGCTTAAAATCAAATTTCCTCGGCTGGCCCCAACTGCGCACAACTTTATTATTGGAAGCATCGCCTACCGGCAAGGAAGAATGAGGCAGATTGGGGATACTTAAAAGCAGCTTATTTAATTCTGTTTCCTGCTCTTTTATCTGCGGCTCAAGCTCTCCAATACGCTTAGAAATATCTTTCATTGAGGATATCTTGGCCAAAGCGTCTTTTTTTTCCTTCAATAAAACGCTGATTTCATCATTAGCCTTATTGCGCTTAGCTGCCAATTCCTCAAATTCGCTTAAAGCTTTACGCCGGGCGTCGTCAATCCTGATAAGGGCGTCAATATCAATCTTTAAAGCCCGGTTTTTTACCGACTGCTTAACTAAATCCTTATTTTCCCGAATAAACCTTATATCTAACATTTTCTAATCCTTTATTATCCCCAATAGAATAATTTCTATAAGCCCAAGGCTTGCATTATTATACCTTTAGATTCCAATTCTTTCAATAATATATCCGGATTTGAGATATCCTATAAACTGATAAGAAAGTGTGATTACTTCTTAAGCAAAGCGTTTATCTTATCCAAAAGCACCTTGGAATCAAAGGGCTTGGTAATATAATCATCGGCACCTACTTCCTGTCCAAGCTTCTTGTCCTGCTCCTGGACCCTGGCGGTAAACATAATAATGGGAATTTTTTTATACCTCTCATCAAATTTTAGCATCCTGCATACCTTATAACCGTCTAACTTGGGAAGCATTAAATCCAAAATGATTAAGTCCGGTTTTTCTTTACGCGCCATATCCAGGCCTGCCTGGCCGTCGGTAGCACTTAAAACTTCACAGTTAATTGCTTCCAGCTGAAGAGTCAGCGCATAAACCATATCCGCTTCATCCTCTATAAGTAATATTCGTTTTCTTGGCATAATTTTAACTCCTTAAGTTTTATTAATTAACCTTCTGCAAATGGCTTTTTTGTATTTAGGCTCCAAACTTACAAATTCCAGCCCCACTTTGTATTTATCGGCACCATTCCCGAAGAGGAGCTCAAGTTTCTTGATCCAGGCCACCCGGACCTTTGCTTCAATAATAAATTCCTTATTTTCCGGGAAGGCAAAACTTAACTTTAATAAAGAATCAGTTTTCAGGAGGCGCTTGATGACCAGGCAAATCCCCCCTTCTGAGACATCCACGGATTCAGACAATTCAACTTTTTCCCCGGGCAAAAAGAGTTTAATATTAGTCTTAAAAGACATCCTCTTGAAACGTCTCATCTCCGAGCCTATATATATCTCCTTAATTGAGAAACGCGAAGGAGAAAGCCCGCCATCGTGCGAGAAGACCTTCTGAGAATAAGAAAGCGAGCCGATGGTTATAAAAACATCCTCAACTTTATTGCTGGAAAAATATTGCTTAATCTTAAGCTTAAGCAGGCTGGAGATATCAGCTGCCTGCTTATTTGATGATCCGGGAAGAATAATGCTGAATTTTCCTGCCTGGGGGTTTATCACCGACATCGCCTGCTTATCTTTATCCACAAACCTGGCGCTCTTAAGAGCCAGTTCAAGAATGGCGTGTAAATCTTTAAACAATGAGTTTGAGCCGATTCTCATCCTTTTTCTGAATTCGTTGCAATTTAAAATCAACAAACTGACAAAATGCATAGATACCCCGCTCTTCATCAGCCTGCTCACCTTATTCCTTAAATTCTTGCCCAACATATCAAGGGTATAAAAACGGGGCAAGGTAAAATAAAACTTGCTTCCCAGCCCAGCCTTAGATTCAACCCAGATCTCTCCTTTATGCCTCTCAACCAGCTTCTTGGATATAGACAGGCCCAGCCCTACACCCTTATTTTCCGCACCCGGAAGCCCGGAAACCTGGGTAAACTTATTAAATATTGAAGGCATATCCGCTTTGGAAATGCCGATGCCGGTATCAATAACCCCTATCCTGACCTTTGCCTCCAGGATTTTAACTTCTACCCTTATCTTCCCGCCATCCAGGGTAAATTTTATAGCGTTATTAATAAGATTGGAAATAACCTGCCTTATCCTGTCGGCATCAATAAAAACATTAACCGGCTCAAAAGGATAAATATATTTTAAAGAGATGTTCTTTTCTTCGGCCAGCTTTATAAAAAACCCCTCCGAATCTTTCATAAGGTCAACAATATCTACCAGGGAATAATGCAGTTTAAGGGTATTCCTCTCAATACGCGAAATATCCAAAAGATCGTCAATAATCTTCTTCAGGCGTTCGGCATTATCCAGTGTTTTCTGGAGCACTTCCTTTTGCTTACGGTTGACTTGACCGACCACTTCATTAAAAACAAGAGTAACTAACCCTTTAATTACCGCCAGCGGAGTACGCAATTCATGAGAGACAGTAGAGATAAACTCGGATTTCATCGCGCTGAGCTCTTCCAAGGCCTCCAGTTTCTTTTCAATGCTTAATTTATCTTTTCGTAAGCGCTCAAACTGCATACGCCGGGTAATATCCCTGGTAATCCCAATCAGGCCGACAACTTTGCCTTTATTGTCGTAACGCGGTATCTTAGTTGTTGAAACATAATTATCTATTCCATCCGGCCGGGTCGCCCTCTCAACCTTATCTATTATCGGCTTGCCGGTATTTATAACCTGTGCGTCATCCTGAATCATTTTCCTCGCCCGGTTCCTCGGAAAAAGGTCAAAATCTGTTTTTCCTACTAACGCCTCCGGCCTTACTCCCAGGCCTTTAGCATGGGCCTGGTTAACCATAACAAATCTTCCCTTTTTATCTTTAAAGTAAATGACATCCGGGATAAAATCCATCAAATCCCTGAGCAGCTGGTATTTGTCCTTTAAATCCTTAAATGCCATTTTATCGAGTTGTTTTGTTTTTATTGTTTTATTCATTGCCGTAAGAAGAGGAGTTAATAAACGCTAACGTTTGGAGAGATTATTAAATGGGCCATGATGGAGTCGAACCATCGACCTTGACATTAAGAGTGTCCTGCTCTGCCAATTGAGCTAATGGCCCGCGATTATACAACTAATTTATTATCAAAGAGTTGCGGTACTGCGATTTTCTCCGGCTTTTTGCCAACAGCCTCTGGTGTCCAAAAAGTGTCCATCCGCTTGCCTAAAATGTCAACTG
>Ga0172371_10002421_pt1 | contig 29604 bp, 18 predicted proteins | sample Lak12m_FD_114543 | JGI IMG/M metagenome (GOLD analysis project Ga0172371, IMG submission 114543) | Freshwater microbial communities from Kabuno Bay, South-Kivu, Congo - kab_022012_12m | ecosystem: Environmental > Aquatic > Freshwater > Lake | place: Democratic Republic of the Congo: South-Kivu...
AGTCAATAAGATAAAGTCCTGTAAAGCCATAAATCTGAGGAATAACAAATTTTGCGAACGCCATAAGATCTCTTCTTGAGACAGAATCAAGCGGCAGAAAATAATTCTTTTTTAAAAATGGTATTCTGAGAAGAATCACAATAAAGAGCACTGCTACGTTTAGCTTGATATACAAGCCTGCAGTGACGTCCACGTAATGAAAATAAAAGGCAAGCAATAGGCACAGCTTGGCCACACTAATTCCTAGCAAAAACAGAACGTTCTGCCGGTGTTTTTCTGCGGCGGTAAGAGTGCTGGTAATATGTTCATGTGCGACAAACAAAACCACATTGGCCATCAAGTATAAAACCATTGAGCGGTCGTTCGTACCAATATAACTGAGTAATCCATTTCGAAATAGGATGATCAAGAGGAGTGCCGTGGTGATTAGCGGAAAAATGAGCCATAGTCGAACAGAGGAGGTATGGTTAATGGTCCCCTTGTTAAGTTGCTCTTCTTTCCCAAAACGAATGATCCCGAATGCCGACCAGGTGAATCCAAATGAGAGAAAAAGACTCGCTACCATCTCGAAAAGATTTATCTCAGCGATCTGGGTGTTGGAAAAAACAATCCCATAGATGAGCATGGAAAAGAGTCCTATCCCAATATTTATACCTCTTCCCAGGTAGAGGGCTGCCGCATCTTTTACGATCTTGAGGTTCCAACATTTTGTGAAAAAGGAATTAATATTGAGAAACATATCTCGGTTACCATGGTAAGATGGCGAATCAATTGCCATACCGTTGGAGTCTATGTTGAGTTTCCAAAATTTATCGCAACAAGGCAATCTACCCACTTGACTTTGAGGCAAGAATAGGTTCACAAAGCTTTATTGTACTAATAAATTCAGTGCACAAAGCTATCAGGACATCGCCGACGAACGGAATGGAAAAATGCCATTTATTGTGTAATTCATATGTATTATTTTCAATTTAGAAAAGATAGCTGAATCAATGGGGTTTTTCAACTCATTTTTAATTGCAGCCGCTTCCAGGGGTACCTTTGTGTGGATCGATCCCCCAACAGATCCGCCACGTCCAAAGGGAATTCACTGCGGTTTTCCGCGTCAGGGTTCAAAAACCATTGACAGAGGGATAAAAATTTGGTAATAATACTAATTTAGTATAGCTTCAATTAGCTTTGAGCCAATGGCATGAACATCCCATATAAAAAGCTCTGTGGCGAAATCAAGGGCATTTTTCATCGTCGCGCATGTGGGCGCCTTCTACAGATCGGTAACCAGATCCTTCTCTCCGCAGGCTGCGTAGGTTTCGCCGACCTGAATGAAATCAAATCTCAGGATTCTAATCACCGCACGTACGTTGGATTGCATTTTTCTTCATGGCGCTCGTTGACCGTGAAGAAACCTCACGGTTGAACAAAGGATGCGATGATGGGGTCTTTTCCTGAGTTGAAGCGGGGCCGGATAGATGTTTGGTTCGCCAACATTGACCGGAGGCCGTCTGAGATAAGGGCGTGGGAAGCGGTGCTCTCACCGGAAGAGACAGACCGTGCCAAACGGTTTCGATTCTCGAGTGACTGCTCCCGTTATGTGGCTCAGCACGGCATGTTGCGCTCGCTCTTGTCCCGCTATCTGGGATGCGGTCCGCAGGATGTGGAGATCCGAACCGGGGCTAAAGGGAAACCGTGCCTGCCGGTAGTGGAAGACGAGGTATCTCTCCAATTCAGCATGTCGCATTCGGATGCCTATGTGGCGTTTGCCTTCGCGAGAGATAAGAGCATCGGCGTGGACATCGAGAGAATCCGTGCCCTACCGGAGATGATGGGGATTATTGAACGGCATTTCACCGTGCGGGAAAAAGAAGCGATGCTGGCCTGCCCGGAGGACGGACGATTGGATTTATTCTACCGGTTCTGGACGCGAAAAGAGGCGCTTTTGAAGGCGCAGGGGGAGGGGCTTCTGAAACCTCTGGATTCCATTGAGGTCACGAGAAACGGGGAACCCCTTAGGCCCTGGAAGGTCTTCGTTGTCGGCTGCCCAACAAACGACGGCTTTTGGGTTGCGGATCTCGATGGCCCTGCTGGTTTTGCAGCATCAGTGGCTGCTACTGGATGTATGGACAAAATATCGGTTCATTACTTCCAGACAAGGAGGGAAATGTAGCATGGATAACGCATTTCTGAGTCAGTATCTGGGAACCCCGCCGCGGTCATCCAGATCCCTGGACCTCTTTGATAGAATCTTGAGGAGGATTGTGCCCTGGTTGCGCATTTCGTCCTGTTGGAGGGGCGAGATGGCAAGCATCGAGTCAAGAATGAATCTTTTCCATTTACTGAGCCAGACCCTTATCAACCGCGTAGAGGGCGATGTCGTTGAAATTGGCTGCCACGAAGGAGAGTCCAGCGTTGTATTGCAAGCTGTGATCCAAAGCATTGATCCTACAAGACAACTACACGTCTTCGATAGCTTCCATGGGGTGCCGAACGGTGATGCAGCCGATAAGGGAGTTTACAAAGCAGGGGACATGAAAGCATCAAAAATGCAATTGTATGAGAACTTCGATCACCTTGGTTTGAAGAGACCTCTGGTTCACTCCGGATGGTTTGAGAAGACCCTGCCCCTTTTCTTGCCAGAACGAATAGCTTTTGGCCTTATAGACGCCGATCTCTATCGGTCCACACTTTTTTCACTCAGGACCGCCTATCCCCGCCTGACTCCGGCTTCAATCTGTTTGTTGGGTGTATATTGGGATCCCCAGGCTGGTGTGGTAACGACTACGGACATGAAGTACAGATCACCCGGCGTGAAGCAAGCCTGCGACGAGTTCTTCACGAATAAGCCCGAGCGTATTAGTATTCTCTTAGCTGGTAATTACACCTCGGGTTATTTTCGCAAAATGTAGCCAAAACTTAAGGCGAGTTGAGGTAAAGAAAATGCTGGGCAATCGTGATGCTATACTCAGAATAGATGACTCTACAACTCCGGTTTCTCCTTTCCAGCACCGGGAATGGATGCTATGGAAAATGAGTGATGGTCGCAATGCCCGCATCGTCGCCGCTGCGCGTAAGTTTGCCGGACGGATTGACGACACCGTCGTCAGGGAAAGGCTGAAGGCCGCTGTTGGACGTCATCCCTCGCTAAGATTGGCGTTTGATGCTGACAAGCCGGTTGCTTCCATCGTGCCCCGATTTACTGTACCGCTGGATCTTCGCCATGCTGGTATCAATGAAAGCCTTGCCGAGGCTGTTGCGAGGCTCAGCAGGGAAGCGAGCCATGTTCCCTTTGCCCTTTCTACAGCGCCTGCACTGCGAGCCGTCCTGGTCCGTGCGGGCCAGGGGAAAACAGCGGAGACAGCCCTGGTACTTGTTGCGCATCCGATTATTGCCGATGAGCGTTCACTGGAATGCATCCTGGAGGAAATAGACACCGGTAAGGTTCCGGAGACCCCCGACAACTCCTTCCTAACATGGACTGCCTTGATAAATTCTCGGGAAGGGCAAGGCATGGAGGGCCCGAAGTTGTCATTTTACAAGCAAATGCTCAAAGGAGTTTCCTTTTGGATTGATCTTCCGACGGATTGGAAGCGTCCACCGGTATTCAATTCAGAAGGAGCTGACGCCATTTGTGAACTTCCTGATTCGGACCGAAAGAGCATTGAACGTTTAGCGGGCACCCTGAAGACTCGGCCGGAGGTAGTTGTATTGGCTGGAGTCATCGGCTATCTTGGCCGCGTATCCCGCCAGCCCGATGTTGTTATCGGGTTGGCGAGTGATCTTAGGCCAGCGGATGGCGAAACATACGTTGGGCCTTTTGAAAATACATCCGTACTGAGGATTCCTTTGGAGGATAGTCTTACCGCGCAGCAGCTTATCGAGCGGGTTCGTGACCATCTTGAAGCGCTGGCGCCTCACCGGGACTTGCCCTTCGAGAGGCTGATCGAAACGCTCCAACCGGAGCGAGATGCGAGCCGCACGCCGATCTTTCAAGTACATTTCGCTCACCGCATTCGAGGCGATAGTCAAGCCTGGCTTTCGGCTCCCACAGGGCGTGTGGCTACCGATCTGGAAATCGTTCTCGACCAGAAGAAAAAGACTCTATCGCTCTGCATACGATATCGGACCGATCTTTTTGGGTCTGATACGATTAGACGCATGGGTATACATCTATACGAACTATTAAAGGGCATGTGTGCTAAGCCGGATGAGACGGTGAATTTGATTTCGATGTGTACCTCCGAGGAGCGTGATTGGATTTTGTCGACGCTGGGCGTTCAAAGAAGGTTCTCTGCTGAAACGACCGTCCATAGCGTTGTCGCTGATACTGCTGCTCGATACCCAGAAGCCACGGCTGTTTGCTCAGGTGATGTTCGGCTTTCCTACGGTGAGCTTAACCGGCGTGCAAATCAACTCGCCCATAGACTCTGTCGCTTAGGGGTAAGAAGGGATGTGGCTGTTGCCGTATGCATGGATCGGTCGGAAGAACTCATTGTTGCCTTGCTTGCCATTCTCAAAGCGGGCGGCGTTTATTTGCCCATTGAGCCTGCAAACCCCAGGGAACGTATTGAGTTCTTTTTGGCGGACTCGAAGGCACAGCTCGTCCTTACAGAAGCGGCGGAAGAAGACAAAGTCACTGGTTCCTCGGCGCAGGTCATGGTATTGGAACCGGGAGGTGACGACTTTTCGTCTGAGCCAACAACGAATCCGGAAGAGCTCACCGGCCCCGATGGCCTATGCTACATCATTTACACGTCCGGTTCTACCGGAAAGCCCAAAGGTGTTTTGATCAATCACCGGAATGTGGTGCGGCTTTTTAAGGCCACGCATCATTGGTTTGGTTTCAACGCGCGGGACGTCTGGACGATGTTTCACTCTGTTGCATTCGATTTCTCTGTGTGGGAGATCTGGGGAGCACTCATGTATGGAGGCCGCCTCGTGGTGGTCCCCTATCTTGTGAGTAGATCGCCTTGGGACTTCTATAAGCTTCTCACACGGGAGAAGGTGACCGTTTTGAATCAGACCCCATCGGCTTTTCGTCAGTTGATCCAGGTTGATAAGGAGACTGAGGGGGACGATCTGCCGCTCCGCCTCGTCATTTTCGGGGGGGAGGCCTTGGAGTTTGAGAGCCTGCGGCCGTGGTTTGAACGACACGGTGATCAAGTTCCCTGCCTCGTCAATATGTATGGCATTACAGAAACCTGTGTGCATGTTACTTACCGGCCGGTTTCCATAAGAGATTTGGAGCTCGGGCAAGGGGCCAGCATCATCGGGGTGCCGATCCCAGATTTATGCATCTACGTGGTGGATGAGAGACTTGAGCTGTTGCCAGTGGGGATTCCCGGTGAGCTCGTTGTGGGGGGGGCCGGACTTGCGCGCGGGTATCTTTCCCGGCCAGAGCTCACGATGGAACGTTTTGTGCCCAGCCCATTCTCAAGTGTGCAAGGAGACCGGTTATATCGATCCGGGGATCTTGTACGATTGATGCCGACAGGGGAGATTGACTATCTCGGGCGCATCGACCTTCAGGTTAAGATCCGTGGATTTCGAATCGAAACAGGTGAGGTTGAAGCGGCGCTCCGGAGGAGTGGCTTGGTTCAGGATGTGACGGTGGTGCCTTGGCGCCATCCTTTACAGGGAGACCAATTGGTCGCCTATGTCGTCAGCGAAAGCATGGTGGGCGATCTTCGCAGAGCTTTGCGCAGCACGCTGCCTGAGTACATGGTGCCGAGCCACTTTGTAACTTTGCCGACGATTCCGATGACGATTAATGGGAAAGTGGATCGAAAGGCACTGCCCGAACCGCGGCCCGTTGGGCATATGGAACAGGTGGATGATGCCACTCCCGTTAGCGAGCTCGAGCAGATGATCTCAGAGATATGGTGCGAGGTCCTTGGCGTCGACGACGTCAGCACCCAGGAGAGCTTCTTCGATATCGGCGGCAACAGTCTCGGGGTTGTACGGGTGGCTACCCATCTCAGGGAACGTCTTGGACGTTCCATTGACGTGACAATGCTCTTTCAATACCCCTCTGTAGCCGCTCTGGCAGGGCGCCTTGCACAAAAGGACGGAAGACTGGAAGCTGATGGGAAATTGGTCTATCCGTATCCCCATCATTGCGGAGACGATCCGATTGCCATCGTGGGAATGGCGGGCCGCTTCCCAGGGGCCCCCGATGTGGAAGCACTCTGGACTGTTCTGGTAAAGGGGGCGGAGACCATCACCTTCTTTTCGACTGAAGGGTTGGACCCGAGTATTGACCCGGCGATCGTGGCTGACCCGGCCTATGTAAAAGCCAGGGGGATTCTTGAGGGCGCGGAGCTTTTCGATGCCGCTTTTTTTGGGATGACTCCACGGGAGGCGGAAGTCACTGACCCTCAGCAGCGCGTGCTCCTTGAACTGGCTTGGGAGGCGCTGGAGCATGCCGGCTGCAATCCCTCCATGTTTCCAGGCCTCATTGGTGTTTATGTGGGAGAGTACAATAATACATATTATCTTGAAAATGTCCTCAAGCGGCCAGATATTTTGGCCAATGTGGGCGCATTCCAGGCTATGTTAGGCAACGAGAAGGATTTCGCCGCCACACGTATTGCACACCGGCTCGACTTGAAGGGGCCTGCACTCAGCATCTATACGGCGTGCTCGACATCTCTCGTAGCGGTTGTGCATGCCTTTTATGCGCTTCGAACACGCCAGTGTGATCTAGCGTTGGCCGGTGCAGCTTCGATTACCTGTCCCCAAAGGAGCGGTTATCTTTACCAGGAAGGCGGTATGCTCAGCCCTGACGGACACACTCGTCCTTTCGACGAGGGTGCCAAAGGTACGGTGTTCAGCGATGGTGCAGCGATGGTGGTGCTGCGTCGCCTTTCGGATGCACTCGCTTCGAACGACTCCATCTACGGCGTGATTCGGGGAGCTGCGACCAACAACGACGGGATCCAACGGATGAGTTTCAGCGCGCCGACTGTCGAGGGTCAAGCAAGGGTGATTGGCTCAGCGCTGGCCGTTGCGGGTGTTCATCCTGAAACGATCAGTTATGTGGAAACTCACGGTACCGCGACCCCTCTCGGGGACCCGATCGAAGTGGAGGCACTCAAGCAGGCCTTTTGGCCGCATACCACAAACCGGGGCTATTGCACCCTTGGATCCATCAAATCCAATATAGGACACGTGACCGCTGCGGCGGGTGTTGCCGGACTCATCAAGACCGTGCTCGCTCTCAACCGAGAGCTCATACCTCCGACCATCGGATTTTCGAGGCATAACCCAGAGATCAACTTCGAGAACAGCCCTTTTTTTGTTTCTGCGAAGCTTCTGCCGTGGCCCAGGAGGCCGGGTATGCCGAGGCGTGCCGGGGTGAGCAGCTTCGGTGTTGGCGGGACAAACGCCCATGTGATTGTGGAGGAGGCGCCGCTACCCGTCTCCGGAGGTCCATTCAGAAGTCAGCAACTTCTCGTGGTTTCTGCCCAGACCAGCAGCGGGCTTGAGGCCATAACAGTTAACCTCGCCGCGCACCTGGAAAGGCATCCCAGACTGTTTCTGCCAGATGTCGCTTCCACGCTGCAAAGCGGCCGAAAAGCTTTTGCCCATCGTCGTGCTGTGGTTGCGTCGAGCTCGGAGGAGGCCATCGCGAAACTTCGTTCGGCTAACGACCGGTTCGTCTTCACCGGCAAGGCCTTCGCTCACGATCCATCTATTGTCTTCCTATTTCCAGGGCAAGGCGCACAATACGTCAATATGGGCCGGGATCTTTACGAGGGGGAACCCGTGTTTCGTGATGCGGTGGAGCGGTGCTCGCAGGTTTTAAAACGTCACATCGAGTTAGATCTGCGCCAGGTGATGTATCCTGATGAGGAGAGGCTGGCATCGGCAGAGGAGGAGATCAATCAGACTTGGCTTGCACAGCCCGCTATCTTTGTTGTTGAATACGCATTATCAAAGCTCTGGATGAACTGGGGCGTGAAACCGACCGTCCTCATCGGTCACAGTATCGGTGAATATGTTGCTGCTGTTATCGCCGAGACATTACCTTGGAGGACGCCCTTGCCCTCCTTTCAGTCCGCGCGCGTTTGATGCAACCACTGCCTCCGGGCTCAATGCTCTCCGTCAGGGTGAGTGCCGAGGCTCTTGAAGCCATGCTACCCGAGGGCGCTTCTATTGCAGCAATTAATAGTCCGGTGCTTTGCGCAGTCTCTGGGCCGACAGATGTCATCCAGGACTTCCAGGAACAGCTTGAATCCAAAGGCATAGCAAACCGTTTGCTCCATACGTCCCACGCCTTTCATTCTGAAATGATGGATCCTATGCTCCCGGAGTTCGCTTCTTTCGCTCGACAGATACCCACCCATCCGCCCAAGATTCCATGGGTCTCCACCTGTTTTGGCCGATGGATTAATCTGGATGACCTTGCTTCAGGAGACTATTGGGTGAGACAGGTGCGTCATACGGTCCGGTTCGCCGAAGCGCTAAATGTCGTTGTCGAGGATCCCAAGAACATCCTCTTGGAGGTAGGTCCCGGTCAGACCCTCAATCAGCTGGCCCGTCAGCACACCAGAAAATTCGCCGACCTTAAGGTCGTTTCGAGTTTGGGACCTGTTGCGGATCCGGAGGGAGACCTGACCTCCATACTCGCTTCCCTGGGCCAATTATGGATAGCGGGTGTAACCATATCCTGGGAGTCTTTCGCTGGCGACGAAAAGCGAAAACGGGTTCCTTTGCCCACCTATCCGTTTGAGCGGAAGCGCTATTGGATCGACCCCATTCCAGCGGCGCCAGCCGTTGTGCAGGATTTCAACTCATTTGGGTCAGGCTCACCGTTAGAACATAAGACCACAGAGGGACCTGAAATGCCTATTTCCCATATCTCCCCCGTAGCTTCCACCTCTTCCAGAAAAGATCGGCTGGTCAAGGAATTACTGGACATGTTCCAGAGTTACTCAGGTTCTGACCTCAGCCAGAGTGACGAGAATACATCGTTCCTTGAGTTGGGATTTGACTCCCTGCTATTGACTCAAGCCAGCCAAGGCGCTCTTAAACGTTTTGGGGTAAAGGTTACCTTTCGTCAGCTGATTAGTGACCTCTCCACACTGAGTACACTGGCTGCGTTCTTGGATGAGAAACTGCCCCCTGAGGCAGTGCCTCAGCCTGTCCCTGCGTCAGCACCTTCCTCGTCCTCTACTCCAAGAGCTACAGCCGGAACCACTATGCCCACGACAGCTTCTCAAACTCCGCGAATGTCTTCTCCATCCGGTCGCAGCCTGCTCGAGACGGTCATTCAAGAACAAATGAAAATTATGGCGCAGCAGCTGGAATCACTCCGCCAATCCGGCCTCGCCGGAGGGGCGTTGTCCCCCAGGCCACTCTCGGAGGCAGAATTGTCATTGCCCCGGCATCAGCCAGTGGTTAAGGCTATAACCATGGGCAAGCAAAGCCACTTCGGCCCTTTTAAACCAATCGAAAAAGGGGTGAGCGGAGCGCTTACGGAAAGACAGCAGAAAGCACTGAACACCCTTGTGGCACGTTACAATCTTCGAACAAAACAGTCCAAGGCCCTCGCGCAGGAGCATCGTGGCCATTTCTGTGACCCTCGGGCCGCCGGCAACTTCCGGCAGTTGTGGAAAGAGATGGTCTATCCCATTGTGTGCGCCAGGTCCAAGGGATCGCGCATCTGGGACATTGACGGCAACGAATACATTGACGTTACAATGGGCTTTGGTGTTAACTACCTTGGGCACTCCCCCGATTTCGTGATGCAGGCACTGGAGGAGCAAATGAAGGGGGGGGTTGAGATAGGTCCCCAATCGCCTCTCGCAGGTGAAGTGGCTCAAATGATCTGCGAGTTAACAGGTCTGGAACGGGCCACCTTCTGTAACACAGGCTCCGAGGCCGTCATGGCAAGTCTTCGCGTTGCCCGCACCGTGACGGGGCGAGAGAAGATCGTGTATTTCTATGGCGATTATCATGGGATTTTCGATGAAGTCCTTGGCCGCCCGGCGCTCTTTGACGACGCGCCGGGTGCCCTTCCCATTGCTCCCGGAATTCCCCCTATGAACAATGTCATGATCCTGGAGTACGGTAGTCCATCGGCTTTGGATGCCATCCGGAAACACTCCAACGAGATTGCCGCGGTGCTTGTTGAGCCTGTGCAGTCCCGCCACCCCGATTTGCAGCCGCGGGAGTTCCTGCATGAATTGAGGCGCATCACAGAGGAAAAGGGCATTGCATTGATTTTCGATGAGGTCATTACCGGATTCCGAATTGCCCCAGGCGGCGCGCAGGAGTATTTTGGCGTAAAAGCCGATTTGGCCTGCTATGGCAAAGTGGTAGGAGGGGGAATGCCAATTGGCGTCCTCGCCGGCGCTGCAACATATTTGGATGCGTTGGATGGAGGATTCTGGCGATATGGCGACGATTCCTTTCCCCCCACGGGGGTCACTTTTTTCGCTGGTACGTTCGTTCGGCACCCGCTGGCCATTGCGGCAGCCCATGCCGTGCTGAAGTACCTGAAGGCTGCTGGCCCAAAGCTTCAGGAACGTGTGAACAATATGACCGCCCGGTTTGTTGAGATGACAAATGCGTTTTTTGAGGAGCGACAACTCCCCATGAGGCTGCAGACCTTCAGCGCCATCTTCTATTACGACTTTCACCCAGACCTGAAGTTTGCAGGGCTGTTTTTCTACTATCTGAGGGACCGCGACGTTCATATCTGGGAAGGGCGAGTGGGATGCCTCTCCATCTCACACACGGATCAAGACATGGACAGCGTTCTGGTGGCTTTTCAGAAGAGCGTGGAGGAAATGCAGTCCGGAGGGTTCCTGCCGGAATCGGGGCGCGATGTGGCGCAAGGTGCTTTGGGAAGAGATACGGTGGCATCCCAACCGCCCCCAGATGCTTTCTTCAGATTTCCACTGGCAGAAGCGCAGCGTGAGATGTGGATAGGTTCGCAGATGCGGCCCGAAGCTGCGGGGCCGCATCACGCGTGCACCGGGCTTTATTTAGATGGGGATCTCGACATAGAGATGCTCCGACGTGCCATTTCTGCAGTCGTCGAACGACACGAAGGACTTCGATGCACATTCAGTGCAGATGGCACGGAAGCGATCCTTCATCCGCATATGATTCCGGAAGTGCCCCTTCACGATTTCAGCAGCCTTCCTGAGCCTCAGAAGGAGGCTCGATTGAACGAAATCCTGAATCAGGAGGGGCGGCGCCTGCTTGACTTGACAAAGGGACCTCTCGTCCAGTTTCAGATTGTGAAATTGTCTCAGCAAAAGCACCTGCTGATCTTGACCGCGCAGATGATTGTCTGTGACGGCTGGTCCCATTACGTGGTGTTTGAGGATTTGGGTACATTCTATAGTGCCTTTGTGGCTGGAACAGAACCCTCTTTGAAGCCCGTGGTTCAGATGCGGGAATACGCGCTCTGGGAACAGGCCCACAGTGTAACGGATGAGGCGCGAGCAAGTGAAGCCTTTTGGCTGTCGCAATTTCAGACGGTTCCCCCCCCCATCAATCTTCCTACCTCTCGACCGCGGCCACCCTCTCGCACCTTTGAAGGCGATAGAAGGGAAGTGTTTTTACCCAAGGAACTCTACTGGAATATCAGGCGCCTGGCAAAGGAACAAAAAAACTCCTACTTCGCCGTCCTGCTTGCGGCTTTCCAGGTTTGGCTATACCGCCTAAGCGGGACTCGTGATTTAGTGGTGGGCGTTCCTTTTGCAGCGCAGGGCCCTCTGGACATGGACAGATTGGTCGGCCAGTGCGCCAGCATCCTGCCGTTACGGGTCCAGATAGAATCGGACGAATCTTTTTCCAACGTACTCAGAAAGGCTTGGTCATCCGTCTTGGACGCACAGGAACATTGGGACTTTACGTTCGGTCGCCTGATACCTGAGCTGGACCTTCCGCACGATCCGAGTCGAATTCCCCTGGTCTCCGCGCTCTTTAACATCGATCCCCCCATGGCCAAGGTGAAGTTCAGGGGCCTGGAGCATCGCTTTGTCACCGGGCCGAGGTACTATTTTCAGTATGATCTGGGATTTAACCTGGTGGAAAAGGAAGACTCGATCCAGGTGGAATGCGACTACAATCGCAACCTGTTTGACGGCGATGTAATGCAGTGTTGGGCAGAAAGCTACAAGGCCCTTCTTGAGGCGATCATTTCGAATCCGGAGCAGTCCATAAGGCGCCTGCCCATGCGCCATGAAGAAGAGACCCAACGGCTTTTGGAAGGAGGAATCAAGGCAAGCAGTTCGGACGGACCGGCAGTGACTGTTCATGAATTGGTTGAGAGGCAGGCAGAGCGTACGCCCGATGCCATAGCAGCACGTTGCACCGGAAGGTCTATAACCTATCGAGACCTTGACGAGAAGTCCAACCGAACAGCAGGCCACCTGCGCGCCCTCGGCATCGGACCGGATCTGGTGGCGGGCGTGTGTATGGAGAAATCGCCGGAGATGGTCACGGCGCTCCTTGCCATCCTCAAAGCGGGCGGGGCCTATGTCCTGATTGAGCCATCATCTATCCATGAGCATCTTCTTCACATCGTCCGAGACACCGGTATGCAGGTTATTCTGACAGACCAAAAAACAACATCCTGCCTTCCCGAGACCTCTGCCCGGGTGGTCCTCCTCAAGGAGATGACCGTTGCAAGTGAGGACAATAAAAGCGACTTACCCCCTGCTTTTGTTGGGCCCGAGCGTTTATCCTGCGTCGTCTACAAGCCCTCGCCCGATGGAAAACTTAAAGGCGTCGATCTCACCCACCGATCCATTGCAAATCTGTTGTTGTCCATAAGGAGACAAGCAATGCTTGGTCCGCAGGACGTTCTCCTTTGGCTCAGTCCGCTCTCTTCCCACACAGAGGCCTTGGAGTTGTGGTTACCGCTAACCTTGGGAGCCCAAGTGTCGATATCTCCGGACGTGACGGTCCTTGACCCTGCTGCCGTATGCAGGCTTATGGATGAGAAAGGGATTACCGCAATGCTGGCAACGCCGTCCGCATGGCGACTCCTGCTGGCCTTCGGTTGGAGCGGAAATTCGCAGATTAAGGCCCTTTGCACCGGGGAAGCCTTACGTCTTGACCTTGCCGATCGCCTTGGCAAGATTTGCAGAGAGGTCTGGAATATTTACGGGGCTGCGGAAACATCGGGCTGTTCTATGGCAGGTCGAGTGCGAACCGGTGAACCGGTTACCCTCGGACGTCCCTTGGACAATACCCACGTGATGGTGGCGGATACCCGGTTCGAGCCAGCGCCGGTGGGAGTACCAGGTGGGATCTTTGTCTCGGGGACCGGCCTCGCTCGATGTTACCGCAACCAGCCTTCCTTAACGGATGAGACATTTATTAACGTATTCAGGGGAGATGAGAATCTGGGCCGGTTTTACCGTACCGGAGATCTGGGCCGATACCTACCCAACGGGCAGATCGAATTTATCGGTCATCGTGATGGGCAGGTCAAGATTCGAGACGGTACCATCGAACTGAGTGAAATAGAGACGACCCTGCGTGGACATGCGGCCGTTGGGGATGTGGCACTATCCTTTGATGGAGAGGAACAGGGGGTGGTCGCCTACCTTGTCCCAGACAAGAGGGAAAAGACCCCTCTATCTTCAAATCCTTCGTCGCTTGTCAAAGAACTGCACCGTTTCATGCGAAATGCCCTTCCCAGAAATATGGTCCCATCCCATTTCGTTGTCATGGATGCCCTTCCTCGCAAACTGGATGGAACTGTAAACAGACTGGCATTGCCCATTCCAGAGGACATAGAAATCGATCTGAATGAATATGTCGCTCCGAGAAACAGCACAGAGGAAACCCTTGCCGACATTTGGAAGGATCTCCTCAATCTCCCGAAGGTGAGCGTAAAAGACAGTTTTTTTGATTTGAGCGGGAAGTCCCTCTTGGCGGTCAGGCTTTTTGTCCGGATGGAGGAGGCGTTCGGACGAAAGCTCCCTCTTGCCACCCTGTTTCAGGCCCCAACCATCGAGCAACTGGCTCGAAAACTAACGGCTGCCGATGATTCAGGATCGGAATGGCCTTCCCTTGTGCCGATACAACCCAATGGCCGCAAATCACCGCTGTTTCTCGTTCACGGAGCAGGCGGGAACGTCCTCCTCTACCGGTCACTGGCAACATATCTGGCGCCGGATTATCCGCTGTACGGACTCCAGTCTCAGGGGCTGGACGGCAAGAGCCGGCCGCTGGAAACTTTCGAAGAGATGGCAGCCCATTATCTTCGTGAAGTGCGGAAAATCCAACCCAGGGGCCCCTACCTCCTGGGGGGCTATTGTCTGGGGGGGACCATCGCGTATGAAATGGCCCAGGGTCTGTTGGCTGCAGGCGAAAAGGTCCCCATGGTGGCCATGTTCGACACCTACAACTTCATCCGCGCCCTCAAGGCGAGCTTCCTGTCGTTCTTGATTCAGAAGATCCGATTCCACTGGGGCAATATCGTCCACCTGGGACCTATCACCCTGTGGCGCTACCTCAGGGAAAAGAGCCGCATTGCGGGAGACGGGGGCTGGGCACATATGGGGACCGAAAGACCGGGATCGGCCCTTGATGAGGGAGTGGCCCGGGCGGAATCCGGCATTGAAGCATCCGTGCAAGAGATCAACGACCATGCCGGGGACATTTATAACCCCAGGCCCTATCCGGGCGTTGTGACGTTATTCAAGCCGCAGGTTAATTACAAGTTCTACCCTGACCCCCAGATGGGATGGGGTGATCTGGCCCAGGCGCTCGACATCGTTGAACTGCCAATGAATCCCCATGCCATGCTGACTGAGCCCTATGTTCAGGTTCTGGCAAGAGAATTGAAGGCCCGCCTGGACCGGTTAGATTCACCGTGAAAGAAAGTCGTCCTCACCTGTGGCAATAGTGAAGACGGGATATGCGCCAAGCCCTCTTGACGGCCGAAAACTCAGGATAAAAGGATCCGGAATTCTTTGCTCATCTGGGTGGTCCTTCTCTAGACTGTCCCGTGCTGGTGAATACATCGTTCAATGTGAGGGGAGAACCGATAGTGTATTCACCTGAAGATTTTTTTCATTGTCTGATGGGTACCGACATTGATTTACTAGTTGTCGGAAACTGCAAATTGGAGAAAGAAAAGCAAGATACCAATCTGGTGAAAGATTATAAAAATGCTTATGATTTGGATTAAAGAATCAGTTATCAATATGTTGGTGGTTTTTATTTCCATTTTATTGGTACTGATTGCCTTGAATACAGCATTTAAGGCTTTCGCACCACATATAGTAAATCAAAAGTTTTTGCCGCGCGCGCTGATTGGCTATTTGGGCGACCATTACAAAACATTTTACCCATCGGTAAACGATAAATCATTCAAAAACTGGGTGGCTGTTCTTGGCGATTCTTGCGCGGCTGGCCAAGGCGATGCTTATTTAAATAATGACGAACTTTATGGCGCATTTCATTTTTTAAATCAAAAAAACAATCATAACTATTATATTTTTGCGAGAAGCGGCTTTGGAAGCATAAGCTCGGTAAGAGAATATCTATTAACCCTTAGTGAATTCAAAGATGGTTTTTTTTATCAAAGAGTCGAAAAACCCGACAAGATATTATTTTTGTTCTATGAAGGAAATGATCTAAATAATAATGTCGAACACTATCGGCGGGCGAAACGTGAGCAATCGGTGAAAGATTTCGTCGAGCAGGAGATTGAAAAGACTCCTCCGTTCAAACGCTACAAGGAAAATTATTTGCCTATTTTCGATTTGATATCACCCAAAGTTTTCAGAAATGTTTTTTTAGGTAACGTATTGGGTCAATCTGAACAAAACGAACCTGCGCCCCCAGGTGAAAATAAAATTGTCTTATCCTCCGGGGTGGTTGATTATGCTTCATTGCCGCAATCAGCCGCTATGGAGCTCGAGAGTAAAGAGCTGAATACGGCATTGCAGGTGCTCTTCGAGTCTCTCACATACTTACGAAAACAATCTGAACATATCCAAATCGAAATAGTCTATATTCCTTCAGTTGTCACAGCTTATACTTGGCAAAACCCTGTCAAGATCCAGACTTATCAAAATAATCAGGGCTTTTTTGTTGACCAGGAACAGAATTTGGAAAGAAGTCGCTATATTAGAAATAAGTTAAAGGAATTTTCCGAAAGTAACGACTTAATTTTTGTCGACACTACTGAAACAATAACAAAGCAGGGAAAACAGCAGATTTTGCATGGAATAAAAGACCCCAAGCATTTTAATGCTGCAGGTTATAAACTATTGAGTGAACTGATTAATGGTTAAGACCTTTCATACGTCAACAGTGCGTAATCCCCCGGGGTGTAAGAATTTTTGTAATTGAATGGACGCCCACTACTCTAAACGGTATATATTAGCCGTCTCATAATCGTATTGACATAGTGAAGTTCGTCTTTATCCAAAACAAGCTTGTTTTAAGCTTGTGCCGGAAGTGCTTGTGCAGTTATAATTTTGAGACGGTTAATAAGTGCAAAAGAATTGAAGGCCCGGCTGGACCGGTTAGATTCGCCATGAAAGAAAGTCGTCCTCACCTGTGGCAACAGTGAAGACGGGATACGCGCCAAACCCTCTTGACGGCCGATAACTCAGGATAAAAAAATCCAGAATTTGTTGCTCATCTGGGTGGTCCCTCTATTGGGTACCCACAAGAGGAAGGACGTCTATGTTTGCGCTTCATTCGATTGATTCATTAGTAGCCTTTTATATAAATTCAGTAGTATTACGCTCTGCGATTTCCACGTATACTGAAGGTATACCTTCCTTCCCCTTTCGACGATTTCCTGTGTCTGAGCTGGGTCATAATATACTTCCATGATTTTCCTTGCTAGATCTTCAGCATTGCCAGGCTCAAAAAGAAATAGGGATTCTTCATTAAAATAATCGAGAATTCCCTGAGTGCGGGGCGCAATGACCGGCTTTCCCATGATTAAACATTCAAAAATTCTAGTAGGAAAATTCAATTCCGTGAAGGGGTTACGCTTGTTTGGAACAAGCCCGATATCAATTGTTGCCAGCGCTTGAGCGATCTGTTCTATGGAAACTGCCCCATGAAACAAAACCATATCCTGAAGGTTGAGCTCATTGACAAGACGTTGCGCATCGTTCAAAAAGCCTCCATCCCCGTAAACATGAAGCATTAAATTCGGGATAGCATTCCGCAAATAAAAGACTGCTTTGATTGCTGTGTCATGGCCTTGTCTTTCTTCGATTGTGCCATGAAGCATTAATGCGAATGATTTCTGATCCGGGGCCTTTTCAAAGTTGTTGGGAGACAAGTTCTTCTGGAAAACACTCTCTTTTGGGGTATTCATGATAATGTCTATCTTGGCAGCGGGGCAGCCGCGAGAAATGAATAGCTTGCGGAAAGAGATGTTGGGTGTGACGACAAGGTCGGCAAGTCCGATGCTGATGTTTTCGAGCGATTTAAGGACACGAATCATTCCATGGTCTTCGGGCACCGAATAAATGGCTCTGAAAAGTTCAGGCATCGGGTCGTGTAAATCAAGGATTATTTTGGCCCCTGTCAGTTTCGGGAGAATGGCGGAAACGATAAGGATATCAGGCATATTGTGTACATGAACAATCCGGTATGGTCTCCGGATGTGCATTCGAGACACCATTAGGAAGGCCCTAAAAATAAACCAAGAGTATTTCCACAGGTATCTCAGCTTGCCAGCACGTGTGCGTCTGAGATCAACTCTATGGATCATGACCCCGTTTATTGCCTCCCATAATTTACGAGAAATCCCTCGAAGACAGATGACATCCACGGACATCCCTGCATCGACAAGGGCCTCAGCCTCATTTCTTACCCTAACATCTTCAGGGTAATAAGAAAAGACGACCATGCATACCCGCGGTATTGTCTTGTCGCTTCCCATGAGCTCCATTTCCAAACGGTGAGACACTTTTCAGTTTTTCTTGGCTACAAATAATCGAGTTGCTCTTATCACTGTAAACCGAAATCATAATGACGGATAACAACCTCGATATAAGAACTTATTTATGGGTGAGCCCTTATCCCCCAGCAATCCTTTTCAAAACCCTGCTGGATCCAGTCGCTTTTCAGTATACTAAAACAGTGTCGCGATCTTTTCCATGAAAACACCATACTGTCAACTATCCGATAGATCCGTCAGCGAGAAAAACCCCCGAGTTTATAGGCAGTGGCGGGCAGGCCTGAAATCCGAAAAACGAATTGAACCGCCAAGGTGTTACGGTAATTGGGTCAGCCTCTTCTTGTCGATCTTTCCACTCTCGAGCTTGGGTAGAAAATCTCTCAATTCAACGAACTTCGGAACCATGAACAACTCCATGTTTTCTCTGCAATATCTCAGGATGCTTTGCTCAGTTATATCGGTATCATTGGCTAAGATGAAGACTTTGATGGCCTGCCCGAGGATTTCATCCGGCACCCCGATGACCGCCACTTCCACGACTCCCTGCAATTCAATCAGCGCGTTTTCGATCTCTTTGGGGCTTACCCGTTCACCTCCCGTCTTTATCAGATCGTCTTTTCGGGCGACAAAGTGGAGGTACCCATCCGTATCCTTTCGAAACAAGTCCCCTGTATAGAGAAGGGTCTCCCCGCGGTATCGTCCTGGCCGGAAGGCTTTGGCCGTTTCTGAGAGGTCATTCCAGTATCCCTGCATGACATTAGAGCCTCTGACAACCAGTTCGCCGGTCTGACTTTGGTCCAATTCTTGTCCGTTTTCATTGACCACTAAGACCTCTACATTTGGCATCGGAATGCCTACAGATTCAGGCCTCATGTCTATCTGATCCGGTGGAACATAGGAAACGCGCTTGCACTCGGTCAGGCCGTACATGGAATAGATTTTCACATGGGGAAGCCTCTGTCGAAACCCCCTGATATGGGGCACAGGAAAGGGCGCACCCGTGCTTGAGATGTAGCGCAGGAGGCTGAAATCATCGTTCCACACTGTCTCCATGCGGAGCAGAATGGCTGCGATCGTCGGGACGATGGGAAAGCCGGTTACCTTTTCCTTTACCAGGATTTGAATGACCCTTTGGGGATAACCAAACGACTTTTCAAGGATGACCGTGGCACCCACTGAAAATGCCATGAGGATCTGATACAGCCCGTAATCAAAGGAGAGCGGTAGGACATTCAGAATGACATCCTCTTCGACATTTTCCAGATATTGGGTAATGCTCTGAATAGCTGAGACCATATTATAATGCGCGGACATGACCCCTTTCGGATAGCCGGTTGAACCGGAAGTGTAAATGATAGCTGCCAGGTCTACGTCGATGGCTTTCTGAATAAAATCCGAACTTAAAGCCGCATCTGAAAGCACCTGACTCCATGAGTGATGATATACTCTGGGGATAGAAGATGCGGCAGTGGCGGAATTATCATCATCGATCCAGATGATATGCTTCAGGTCATGTGCGTCAGCGATGGCGTGAGCGATCACTTGCGACTTGGATGCATCGGCAATAAGAAAACGGGCACCTGAATCTTTCAGGATATAGTTGAGTTTTGCTGCCTTCAACTGCGGATGGAGGATGATGAAAATCGCCCCTGCCTTCAGAATGCCGTACAATGAAATCACCGCCTCAGGCGAATTCTTCAGGAAGATGACGACCCGGTCCTGACGCCTGATGCCCATGTGGACCAGTGCAGCAGTGAACTGATTTGCTGAATCGTTGACCTGCTGATAGGTCAAGCGCTTGTCGCCGCAGATCAACGCGGTTTTGGCTGGCAGACGAGCCGCAGCGTTTTCTAAATATTCTTGGACTACCATGGGGTTTAGGGGTTCAAAGGTCCAGCGCTAAGTTTTTCACCGCCAAGGCGCGAAGAACGCAAAGTTTACTGTCCGGTTTTTGATATTAATTCGCCCTCGATATAGCGGTGAATGATCCCGGAAATGAGGGTTTGATAGGGGATGCCCATTTCCATCGCCTTTTTCTGGATGCCTGTGTAATCGTGATCGTAAAGACGTATCGTGATTCGCTTGTCCTTTTTGAATGTATTTTGTGCTGTCGCCTTGATGGCCTCAATTTCATTTTGCGATGGTGTAAAAAGTGCCATTCTTCCACTTTCATAAGCTTCCAGAATATTTCTTTCTTCCTTATCATAATCATATTTCATGTTGTTTCTCCCGCTTGGCATTTCCTAAAGTCTTTGGTGGCTTTTCTGCTTGGGATGATTGTTTTTAGAAATATATTATCCTTTTCAATAACGTAGGGTATGAGATAAATATAGCCGTCAACAATGACAAAATAGATCTTTTGGTCTGGATATTTTTCTTGATCAGGATGGTCGGCTGTTTTCCAGATATCACCTTGGGATAAGTGGAAAATTATCTGTTCAAAAGAGATATTCCTTTCTTTTTTCAGCCATTCATTCTTTTCAGGACTCCATTCATATTTCATGTTATTCTTGTACATCATTTGCATGTACGAGACAAGAGAGAATTATGTTCAACTATCAGTTCTAACGCGGCTGACAAATCTCTTTCACAGACTCAAGGGCAATTGGCGAAGGTGCCATGTGGCGTCCTCTTTGGCCTTGAAGTCTCTAAAGACCCTTTGGATTTGGCCATGATCAAGTCCCAGAACCGAGACGATGTCATCAGGGCTTATGGTATTGTGATATGCGTACAGAAGCAGGTCCAAGAGGTCGTAATCCAGACAAAAATAGAATTCCTTATCCGTCACCGGAAGGCTGTATGTGTCCGGACTGGGTGGGCGACGGATAATTGCCTCGATAACGCCTAAGCTCTTGGCAAGCTGATAGACTTGACTCTTGTACAGGTGGGCTATAGGTTCCATATCAACCCCGCCGTCCCCGAATTTAACGAAAAAGCCCTGTGCCAGTTCCGACCTATTGGTTGTCCCTGCCACCAAATAGTTGTTCTTTTCAGCAAAATAATACAATTGTATCATTCTCATTCGTTGCTTCATGTTCTGACAGGCTGAAATTTCCAACCAGTCCGACGCCGAGATCCTCCTGCTCTTCTTGTTCCCATTGGCGTCTTCAATCGTGATGGAATGATAGTTTATTCGATCCTTTTCCAAAAGGTCCTGGGGCATGGTCACGTGGAACCGGCAGGAATCGTCAAATTCCGGGAAAACCTTCTGGATGACGCTATTTCTCCTTTCATAGACCTTCAGAGATTCCAGGTTCTCTGTGATGTCCACCTTTATGGTCTCGATGCTCAGCTTCTTTCCCTGTTGTAACCCATATTCCAGGCTGATCGGGTTTGATTCCTTTTCCGGAAGCAGCAGCCCAAAAACCCTCTCCTTACCCAGGGCGAGCACGCACAGTTCCCCCACAACCGCAGAATCAACCCCACCGCTCAGGCCTATGACCGCGCCTCTGCGCCTGAATTTCTTTAAGACTGCCTCAAAAATGAATTCAGAGACACGAACGATTTCCTTTTCAACGTCTAACTCCAATATTGCTCTCGAAAACCTCACCTTAGCCTTCCATCTTACTTAGGACATACCGCTCTACGTTGGCGATGCAGTCCAGGTTTTCCGGGATGAGTTCTTCATCGGCAATTTGAATTTGAAAGGTTTCTTCTAAGAAGGCCACCAGCTCCAGGATCCCGGTCGAATCTACGATGCCGTCCTCGATAAAGGAGGTATGGTTGGTCAGGTTTCTGTCGTCTCCGAAAAGAAAGTACTCGACAACAAATTGTCGAATGGTTTCTGATACATCCATATGATTACCCCATTTTACATACAAAATAACAGGAGGAGAAGACACACAATGCCTGTAAACAGGATGAGGGGACTTTAGATCCATCCCCTCATGGGACATCAACACCAAGATGTTTGGCCACCCATTCGACCATCCGTGAGTCGGGTGGGGTTGACAATTTTTTTAAGCCTGCCTCTCGGGTCATATGCCCTTCTCTCACAAGTCCTGCAATTTCAAATGCGTAAGGATGAAAACCAAAACGCTCCTGATGGACCTTGGCGGCAAAGGCATTGAGGAGGCAGTTCGTCGAATTCGTATCCGTATCTTTCGGCGGTTTCCAGCCTAACCCTCGGATCTCTTCTACAATTCTATCTTCATCGTAATCCGAGAAGGCCAAGGGCGATACGTTATAAAAAGCGTGTCTATCGCCGTTACCTCTGTTTGCTGAGAGTATTTCCAGATGCCTCTTCTGCAAGAGAAAAGGCCTGGCATCGTTTCCCATGATTTTTTGAATGCAATGCGCTATCGCCCACTGGTTTTTCTGCACCATCTCCCTATTCAAACCCATGACAGAAGATCGTATCGGTATCTGGCCCGGAGACCAGCCGTAGCTGATCATGGGTATGGCCATTTCAATCGCTTTTATCAACACCAGTGATTTGATCAGATTCATACAGACGTTGCATATGGCGCTTGCCCTTTGTAAGGCCGTAGGGGGAAAACAGTCCGCATGAATGGCGTTTCGGAATGCACGGGTTAACGCCGTTGGGTGAGGGGAAACCATCAAATGGTCGATATCCAAGGCACGGCGCACAGTGTTGATGTTGGTTAAGGCCTGGGGGGAGAGGAAACCATGGTTAAATGTGACGGCCAAAACTTTCAACTTGAATTCAGCCGATAAGAGCTTGAGGGTAGAAGAGCTATCCTTGCCGCCACTGTAAGCCATGATGGCGTCGTAAGGTCTGTCGCGGTAGGAATCGCCTCCCCGGATGTCGTCCAGCAGATTCAGAAATTTCTTTCTGTATTGCTCCTGACTTCCGGCCTTATTCCTCCCTTTACCAAAGAATTGCCGACAATAATTACATGTCCCTTCCGTATCAAATTTAATCCCTGGAAAGGACTGGGGGAGAACGCAGGTGGCGCATATTTTCATGGCAGATGCCGCTTGGTTTTGATAATTCCAATTAGAGGGGGCTGCCCAGAGAATCTAAAAGGCGGTTTTTTCAAAGCATCCGTTTCGTGATGCCGAGAATCTTATACTCCCGCACCATTTTTCGTATCGTAAAGCCCAACTTAATGAACTCATTCAGAGAAGCGATCTGATTCTTTTTAATGTAGACGATGGCGTCTTTATACCCCTGATCTCTCGCCAAGATCAACAATTGGGCGCTGACAGCCGGCAGCAGACCCATTCCTCTGAATCTGGGGAATGTGAAGGCGTTTTCGAGCATCACCTGCCCGGGCCTGAGGGGGTAAAATTGACGCGTAAAGTGGTTGGCGATGACTTCGTTTTCCTCCGGGTAGATTAGCCACTGCATGTACGTGGTTTGACCATTGGGTAGTTTCGCCAGAAAACAGTGTTGGAAACCTGCCTGGTGGAAAAACAGCCTCGCAAGGAGTTCCTTTCTGGTATTCAGGTCAAATTGGGGAAGTTGATCCATCAGGGATTCGAAATCGCTGTCGTCTGCTGTCCTCAGTTGGTAACTCAACCGGCTGTGTGTTGGCCTCTTCATAAAATACAGATGCAGATACAAGACATAGTAATGGTTGACAGCAAAGAGATTTCTGACCACATAGTCAAATATGTATGTGTAACCTAACTTGTAGAGGGAAAAGAGAAATTGCCGCATCATGCGGCCAAGCAGAGTGTTGGAGCGGGTATCAATGTATATTGCCAAGAATCAGTCACCCAATCAGAAAATGAATGTAGAAAGCCTTGCACGCCGGCATGGAGACCGTATCTTAAGCCGCCTCAATCAGCTATTACAACGCGGCCATCAAATTCAACCATTCCCTGCCCATCGATGGTCAAGGACCGGATCGTTGAACTGCCTGAAAGCGTTGTAAACGCGGAATTCCATCCTCCTTGAAGGGTTATTTTTTTAACCTCATCAAGAACAATGTCCTCATTATATATCCCTTCCTCTACCTTTATCGTAAATATCTGACCTTTCCAATCAATTCCGTCTTGTATATCGGAAAAACACGGCGTGTGACCGTTACAAAAACCATCACGTGCGATGTAAATCGTTCGCTCAGAAAAATGTACCTCTCCCTCAATTACATCGTTGTCACAATTACCGGTTCCCCACGCCAAACCGAGGCTGTCCCACTCCCCTGAACTATTAAGGCCTTTCAAGACTACATCGATTCGATAGGTGGGATGGGTGGTTCCCAGGTCAGTATAGGTAATTTCTGCTTTTCCAATATAAGTTCCAAGCCTCATCCAAGCAGGGGGGGGGGGCTTTGGATAATCAAGATCGTACCTGCCGGCATAGCCAGGGTGATAATAATGGATATCTTCAGGTATAAACCAGGCATAAAAGGAATAGATATTTCCTTTTACAAAATGGTCGGCTGGAAGGCCATATCCTGGCGGATTGGGATTGCTGGGATCTGCAGGGATGGCGCCGTGATCAATCAGGGGTATTCCCGTCTCCCATACGCCGTCAAGGTCCAAGTCAAACACCAGGTCCGCCAACTGATAAAGTCCGCCGTGAGTATATCCGCAACACGAACCATCCAGGTAACCCGTTTCAGGGAAATCGGTAAATATCTGAATAAGCACGTCACCGCCCGACCAAATCACATTGATTTGGAAGGTATCAAATCCGGCCCAGCCGGCGATATCATCCCATCCTTCAGGGGGAACCCCTCCTGGATTGGGTTCTCCCAGTTCCCATCGCTGTACCCAGGTTCGGGTATTGGTAACGAGAGGATCATCCAGGATTGTTGCTGTCCCCTGCTGAACGCCGATAATCCTGTCCAGTTTCACCTGGTTTTCAACGACGTATTTTGAATTGATTTCATCACCATATGGGATTCCCCCGGAAACTGCCCTGTTTTTCCATGGACCGGGGGACCAAAAAAGCAAAATGAGACCCATCGTGAATGCTGCAATTTTCATCGTTTTTCCTATCGGTTGAAGCAATAGGGCAAATTGCCCTCTAAATCCGGATTATCACCCCATTACATAAGACCCTGCGTCCCGTCCGCTTCAAAAAGCCGCACCACTCTCCAAGTTGAGGTTGGGGCAAAAATTATCTCAAGACCGTTTTCAATATAACTGCAAAATTCTTACCATTGATCAAACATTTTGTCAACTGGGGCCTTTTGGATGTTATGCCAAAAATGAGCCATTTCTCTTGGCAGCGCATGCCAATATTGATTTTCATACTCAAATTTAATGTATTGGAGAAATTCTTTGTAGATTTGGTATGGGTATTCATCCGCTTTTAGCGTTTTGCCTTTAAAAGCCATGTAATCAGGATGGGTATTCAACAGCGCCATCCCCCCCCTTTCTGCAATCCAGTCCAGTTTTTTCCTCCATATACCGATGTCCTTTTTTCTCATAAGGATAAATACCGTAAAATCCTGCGGCAATGTATATGGAAGTTCGACATAGCCGCCCCCCCCCCTTCTAACAACAAAGGGAAAGATCGTCCCTACGCCGTCTGACTGGGGTTCAAACGGATCCGTGTCAAATGTGGATGCGTCATATTTTATGTTCAGGTCATGAATCCAATCCAGGTTGTGATGCATAGCAGGTGAACGGAACCCGACGGCTTCCCACTCAGCAAGATACTGATTGATGCGGGTTGCGCGTCTATTGAATATTTCTCTCGATTGATAGAGCCTTCCGTCATGCAGCAGCCCATGCACCCCCACCTCAAATCCGTTGTTGGATAGCCAATGCCGGAGGCTGGCAGAAACAGGGTAGCGTTCAGGGACGAAATTGAAAGATGAGCGAAACCCTAAATCCTTTTCAAGAATTGCAAGGTCGCGGCATCTTTCATGTCCTCTGGCGGTATCGACGTCATGCGTCAGGACGAGGACAAAACGCTTATTGTCCGGCCAGCCAGACCACCCGGGCGGTTTTTTGTTTGCCGTTTGGTCTATTGGCCAGATATTTCCGCACGACTTGAGTTTTCGAAGTGCAATATATCTCCGTAACGCAATCTGCAAAGCGCGTGGCATCATCGGTTTGAGTGCATAGAAAATCCTATTCAGAGACATATCGTTAGCCGATCATAGGTTCAGATGTTCAAGATGTGAGGGTCTCCCCTAATCTGCAGCGAAAATTATCCAACATGCCTGTATAGAAGAGACCCAACCAGGTTCAACAGCGGCGCCGGCATTTTTCTAAAGATAGGGGAGAGCCTTCCGATATTGGAATGATCAGCCACATAGGAACCCTCCCGTAAATCATACGTGTAATACCGCAAAACCGCTTCTTGGGCGCCCCAGCCCCGCTTGAACTGCAAAAGCCCGTTGTTTTTAGGCTCGGTCCTGCCGAAGCTGAGGCTTTCAAAACCTTTTTCAGCATACCATTTGATCGCTTCCCACATGATTCGGTTATTGGGTCTTTTGAATTGGTATTCCCTTTCCGAGGCCCCGTACTTGTAAATAGCCTGGCTGCCGAAATGGAAATAGACAGCGCCCGCGATATATCTCCCCTCAGACGAGGCCAGAACAACAATCCCTTTTTTTTGGGAAATGATGTGTTTATGGACATTCCTGAAAAAGGAAAGGGGCTGAGGGGGAAGGCCATGCAGTTTTCTCGTAAGGGTGTTCAGCCTGTAGAACTCCCGAACCGACTGCATTGAATGGGAGAAATGAACCCGGACATTTTCCTTGATAGCCTTTCTGATATTTCTTCTTGTGCTCCCTTTGAAGCTCCGGAAAGTCCGGCCGCTTTCCCGTTCAAGCGCCAAGGTATGCCCATAAAACCAAGTCGCCGGACGAATGCCATCAAAGAAGGCATTCCCTCCCCTCAATTCCACCGTTTTCCATCTCTTTTCCTTACCGTAGTCAATGATATGATTCATCAGGCTGTCAAAGTGTCCTTCTTGGTCGATAATCGGCTCGCACTCATCTGTAAAGGGAAGGGAGACGCCTCTCCGTCCTGTCAGGATGCTCCTGACCTCCATGAGAGGGATGAGACCCAGCAGCCGGTCATGATAAAAGAGCGTGAAGAAAAGGGGTCTGTAGCGGTATGATTCAGATAATACGGTTGCCCAGGCAGAAGAATGAAAGAAAGAGTACTTGTTCCCTGAAAGCAGAAGGTCGTCCCAATCAGGGCGCCGTGTGGGATCGATGATTTGGAGCGCAGGATTCATGATACACGGGAGGGATTCAAGCCGTTGTGCCATAAATGGAACGTCGGGACGCTAATGGCGGCACTGTAAAGGCTCATGACAAACGCCTCATCGCCGCCGCGCATGGAAATAAGCCGGTTTGAGCTGCTTTCTCGCAACGACGCTCGAGGCTGGAAAGCCTCTCTCACGGGATAGCAAAACCTGTTGTCTATTCGTATCATTCGTGTAATCCATAGTTCGACGCCCTGTTTTCATGCTGGGATCAGGGCAAACAATTCTTCAATGAGTCACTTACAAATCTGATCTGTTCCTCAGTCAATTCGGGAAACATGGGTAGAGAGATCAGTTCCCTCGCGCATTTTTCCGATGCGGGGAAACTTCCCTCCTCCAGGGGCATAAAATCATACGCCTTCTGCCGATGGATCGGCAGCGGGTAATGAACGCCGCAAGAGACGCCGTTTTCAGCGAGACGGCCCATCACGCTGTCCCGCTCCTGGGCGCGGATGGCATAGATGTGAAAAACGTGTTTTGCATACGCGGCCCTGACTGGAGTGATGACGCTTTCCACTTCTCCGAGCAGTTCACTATAGGCGGCCGCGTGCCTGATGCGCGCGGCATTCCAGTCCGGCAGATGCCTCAATTTGACGCAGAGGACAGCACCCTGCAAGCCATCCATGCGGGCATTCCAACCGATGCGGTTGTGATAGTACTTGGTCGACTGACCGTGATCACGAAGCGACCGGACAATCTCTGCCAGTGCAGGGCTATTTGTCACTATGGCCCCGGCTTCCCCATATGCACCCAGGTTCTTTCCGGGATAGAAGCTGAAACAACCGGCATCGCCTATGGATCCTGCCGGCCTCCCCTTGTATTCAGCTCCATGGGCCTGGCAGGCATCCTCGATGACGGATAATCCATGGTCTTTGGCAAACGCCATGATGGGGTCCATATCGGCTGTCTGGCCGAACAAATGGACCGGAATAATTGCCCTGGTCCTGGGGGTCACAGCCGCGGCCAACAGATCAGGACCCATCGTGTAGGTCTCTTCGTCAATGTCCACAAATACAGGTCGGGCGCCGCAGAAGGTGATGGCCTCGGCCGTCGCTATAAACGTGTTGGGAACCGTGATTACCTCATCCCCCTCTCCGATGCCCAGCGCCAAGAGACTCAGCCAGAGTGCCTCGGTGCCGCTCCCCACACCAACCGCCGCTTCACATCCGCAGAACTGAGCGAATTCCTTTTCAAACTGGTCTACAAAAGGACCGCCGGCAAAGGCGCAGCTCTCCATCACCCGGGCCGTTGCATCCGATATTTCCTCTTTGATGGACTCGTATTGGGTCTTGAGATCTAAAAACGGAACCTTCACCTCTCCTCCTCCAACGTCCTGATGATCTTTGCAGGATTGCCGGCTACGATGGTATATGCGGGCACATCCCTGGTGACCACACTCCCTGCGCCGATGATGGCGCTTTCGCCGATGGTAACGCCGCTCAGCACCGTCGCGCTCGATCCAATGGATGCCCGTCGCTCCACATGGGTCGGGATGCAGGCCCAGTCTTTATCTGTCTGAAGGTCTCCATTGGGAGTGGTGGCACGGGGATAGGGATCATTGATAAAGGTGACATTGTGGCCTACAAAGACCTCATCCTGTATGTGTACCCCTTCACAGATAAAGGTATGACTCGAAATTTTACAGCGCTTTCCGATGATCGCCCCCTTCTGAATTTCCACAAAGGCGCCGATTCGGGTCTGCTCTCCAATCTCGCATCCGTAAAGATTGACAAAATCATAAATCGTGACGCCTTGGCCGAGCTTCACATCCGGGGCAATCCTTTTCATGGTTCTTTACCCAGATCCCTGATTTCGATTTCGCGGCCCCCGCTCTTCAGCGACTGCGAAGCGGCCTCCAGGACCTGGACCACCCGCAACCCCTTCAACCCGCTCGATTCGGGTTCATCTCCCGTCCTGATGCAATCCACAAAATGCTGGCATTCCATCTTCAGGGGCTCGAACTCTTTCAGGTAGGGCGAATACATATCGCCGTAATGATAGGCGTAGTGGAACTCCGCAAAGGTGTCGTAGTGCGGAGGGATTTCCACGCGCTTGTCATAGATCTTGATCTTTTCAATGGGCTCCAGATCATCGTAGAGGAGCATCTTTTTGTTCCCTACAAAGGTCATTTCACGGACTTTATTCGGATCGAGCCAACTGCTCTGGATAGTTGAAAAGCCGCCACGGGAAAGATGGAGCGTCATATTGGTGACATCTTCGATCCCTTCGGTAAAGTGGGCCTTGCCCTGGCAGTTGACGGACACGGGAATTTCATCCAGGACATAAAGGATAATCGATATATCGTGCGGTGCAAGGTCCCAGGCCACATTGATATCTTCCTGGAAAAGCCCCAGGTTCAGGCGCCGAGAACTGATGTAGAGGATGTCGCCCAATTCCCCGCTTCGAATGATCTCCCTGATTTTCCTCACAGTAGGGGAATAGATAAATGTATGACCTACCATGAGGGTCAGTCCTTTGCCGCCGGCGAGGATGGTCAATTCTCTGCTTTCAGCCGTCGACATGGCCATAGGCTTTTCAATAAATACCTGTTTTC
>Ga0172371_10002422_pt1 | contig 29604 bp, 27 predicted proteins | sample Lak12m_FD_114543 | JGI IMG/M metagenome (GOLD analysis project Ga0172371, IMG submission 114543) | Freshwater microbial communities from Kabuno Bay, South-Kivu, Congo - kab_022012_12m | ecosystem: Environmental > Aquatic > Freshwater > Lake | place: Democratic Republic of the Congo: South-Kivu...
CAAGGTTCGGGCTCTGTCGAGACCCTCAAAATACCAGAGTTGGGTAAGGTGCCGCACTTAAGACTGATATTGTAACCGAGAGCAAGGCTCTCTATAAAAAAATACTTGACAAGAACAAACCAGTGCACAGAGCACTGGGAGGGGGATAAGAGGGAATCTCCGTGAACTCTGTGGTTCTATGTAGGGGTCACGTATAGTATGGACGAGAAATGTGAGGAAAGTTTCCGCAAAGTGTTAAGAAAGTGTAAATTTCAGAAAAATTCACCGGTGCTGCCGTTTAGATACAGCCCTGGAATGATTTTCAATGGCCCTGACCGGCCGGTGATTTTCTGTGCTGCGCGCAGCCCCTACTGTTTGTTCCCTTTGCGCTGCAATTTTCCCAGTTTCATTGTCAGCAGGGTACTGGTATATTTATAGGCCTCTGTCTTTGCTCTCAGCCCGCTCAGCTCGGACAAATCACTATCCTTCAGCCGGTCATCGCTGTGCTTCTCCATAAGCTCAGCCTGGTCCCAGAGAAACTTCGCCAGCTTCTTCAACTCATTAAGCTCGTGCTGTGTCATGTATCAAGCTCCTGCTGTTAATCCCGGCATTCTCAATCAAGCATTACCTGTCAGCGTCTGAGAATGCTTTCATTTTCCAGAAAGCCAGGCTCGAGGTCAAAAGAGCCGTCGCAATCGAAAGATCAAGAGCGGCAACAAAACACAGATAGCCGAAATTTCCCGCTGCGGCCCGGGACATCCACGCCCCGGTGGGAATAATGACCGCGAGGAAAATGAGCATCCCCGGCCTGAAAAATTGCCAGATGCGGGGACTTGGCAGCGCCCTGATCCGGATAATGTTTTTCCTGCAGGCATGATTAAAGATGAACCGCGCTTTAACAAGGCCAATAATAATTCCCAGTACAGGCGCTCCATACGCCCATGCAGACTGGGCATCGATGGCATAAGCGCCCTTTACCAGGGAACCGCCTTTAAACAGCAATGCTATCCCCCCCGCATACCAGACAAAAGCGGCAATAACCATAAGCGTCAGTTGCGAAACCATCATAAAACACTCCTCGACCAGGGTTCACACATAATGCTGCCCTGAAATGCCCTGCTCTGATAAAAGACGGACATGCCAGGGCGGCAAACAGATATTCCTACTGCGCTGCCTATTGAAAACTATGTTTTACTGCGGGGGATATTTATAACAGGAGGATCGTTGCGGAAAGTGATGTCAATGAAAGCGCGCTATACCTATTGTTAGGGGCCAAAAACAGCGGTCCGGTCCAACAGCAGGAACGAGAGATTTTGCCGCTGAAAAGCTTCTGCACAAAGCCAAGCACGTGAATCCGGCACTCACTTTTACTGTATCTTTTCTTGATACAGCACGCGGGATCTTCGTCAAGCAGCCCGGCACATAATCCCTGCGCCAACGGGCATGCCATGGCGAAAAGTAAAACAAACAGGACCGTAATGACTTGTGTTATTCTTTTGCAATACATGGCGTTTTGTTTTTTCAATGGTGCAGGTTCCTCAGCCCCGGCGCGCCGGTTCCCTGTGTACTGTTTAATTGTGCATTATAATCTTTGTTCATGTCAACAGGGAATTTCCGCGCGGGGCAATAAATCCTCAAACAGCAGCTGTCCTGCAGGTTCTTGGAAAAGCAGTTTTTCCCATGGCTAATGCGGCAATCCAAAGATATAGTAAACGCTGCAAAGCAGAGCCAGAACCACGATGCCCCAGTTCAGTTCTTTTGCCCTGCCGGCAAACAGCTTAATCAGCGGATATATAACCAGCCCCGCGGTGAGGCCGTTGGCGATGTTGTAGGTAAACACCATCATCACGATGGTGGCAAAGGCGGGTATCAGCTCCGTCAAATCGTTGAAATCAATTTTAGTGATCGAGCCGATCATCATGACGCCGACTGCGATCAAGGCCGGGCCATAGGCATAGCGCAGGTGCTGCAGCGGCTCTATAAGCGGGATGAAAAACAGCGATGCGGCAAACAGCGCCGCGGTAACCACTGCCGCCAGTCCGGTACGCGCCCCCTCGCTGATGCCGGTGGCTGATTCAATATAGGCGCCGCTGGTTGAGGTGCCGATCACACCGCTGAACATGCAGGTGAGCGCATCCGCCATCATCGGCCGCTCAAGCTCGGGAAAATTCCCCTTCTCATCCAGCATGTTGCCGGCAGCCCCCACCCCCACCAGCGTGCCGAGAGTGTCAAGAAAACCCATTAAGAACAGGGTGAGCAGGATGGGAAGAAAGCTGAGCTTGAAAACACCGGGGATATCGAGCTTGAAGGCGATTGCTCCCAGGTTATAGTCCCCGGTAAACGGCAGCGCCATCAGGGCCCGCGGCGGCTGACCCATCCCCACCATATACCCGAGCAGCGCGGTAAGGGCAATGCCCAGCAGAATCCCTCCCCGCACCCGGTGATACAGCAGCATGCTGATAAGAAGGAATCCGAACAGGGCCAGCTGCACTTCGGGGCTTTTCAGGTTGCCGATTTTTACCGGCACATCCGGGGCATGCAGCACCGTGGCCTTCGGGTAAAGCAGTGCCTGCGGCGACATGCCGGTCACAAAGCTGGTAACTATGCCGGTCTCATAAAGGCCGATGAACGCCAGGAACAGCCCGATGCCGACGGCAAAGCTGTGCTTCATGCTTGCTGAAATGGAGTTCGCCAGCCAGGAGCGGATGCGCAGCAGCGTTATGGCAACGAACCCGCAGCCGCTCACAAAGACCGCGCCGAACAGCTGCGGCCAGCTGATGCCCATGGGCGCCAGGCCGAAGGCAATAAAGGCGTTTTCCCCCATGTACGGCGCCACGGCAATCGGCCGGTTGGCGTACAGCCCCATAACGAGCGAGCCGAACACTGCGGCAAGTATTGTGGCGACCGTGGCGGGCCCATGCGGGATGCCGGCAAAGCTCAGTATCGCGGGATTGACAATGATGATGTAGGCCATGGTAACAAACGTGGTCGCGCCGCCGAGGACTTCGGTGCGGACCGTGGTGTTGCGCGCGCTCAGCTTAAACATCCGCTCAAGAAATCGTTTTGCCATAGGTAACCTCCGGCTGGATGTGTTCGTGTATGCTGTGCTGCCTTCGGGACCGGCTGCACGCACGGCGGCGCGCCGTACCGGCGGGGCGGGGTACAACTATGGGGAGGGCTGCGTGTCGGCAGGTCCTTTTTCTACCATGAGATGGACGCTGCCGCCTGCTTCAGTGCTGCGCTTTTCAAACAGCCTGCGCACGAAGGGATTAATGTAGAGGCCCTCAATATCAAATTCAGCGAGAGCGTCGATGAGCACGTCTATTTTTTCGGAAAGATGGAGGTGCTTGTCAACGATGATCCGGGGTTCACCTCTCACCTTGCACAGGCCGCTTTTCAAGTTGTAATAGTCCTTGCGCAGGTTAACCTGCTGGACCTTGATAGCAAGCTTTTCCGCAATCTCTTCCAGGTGCTGTAATATTTCTGATTCTTTCATGATGCCGATCCTCTACTCCGGACAAGCCGGAAACAAATTTAAACTGAAAAAACCAAAAAAGACACAAGAAGATTAAATTTGGAACTCAGGAACTCACAAAGATAAAAACCAAATAAAATTCCTGATTTCTTGACTTCCGGATTTTGTGCCATTCATGCAAAACTATTAGCCTTGAGAAACTAAACAGCCGGCACCCTGTTCTGCCATATCTGCTCAATCATTTTTTTTCCGCTTTGCAGGAACACCGGCGCCACTTCCATGGTCATGGTACGGTCATAGCCGCTCGCCCTGAGGGAGCCAAGTATTGCCGCAAAATCCACCACGCCCGCTCCCAGGGGAAGGTGCAGGTCATCCTCAACCGTATCGCCGCCGCGGTTATCATGCAGATGAACATGATAAATGCGCTGCGGCCAGCCGGCGGCAAAGTCATAGGCCGTGTTTCGCGTGGTCAGAAGCTCGCCGTGGCCGACATCAAGGGTCATCTTCAGACCGTCAATGGCGGCAAAGGCCGGGGAAAAGTCTGAAACCTGCTCACTCAGGTTTTCCAGACAAAGATTTATACCGCGCTCTTCAGCGTAGGCCGCCATGGCTTTTAGAATTTCAAGCTTCTCAGCCGCGATATCCCCGGCAACGAAGCGCCGGTCAATCCAGAAATGCTGGGTGAAAATCGCTATTGAGAGCTCTGCCGCACAGTCAAGCAACTGCCTGATCAGCGGGAGAAAATCCGCCTTCAGCTTTTCCGGCTCCCAGGGGTTTACTTCCTCCGGCCCGTGGGCCAGATAGAAAATTTCGAATTGGTCCTGCAGCCGCCTTAATGATGCCGCATGTCTCGTGAATTCCCCGACATCGCGGATGCTTATCTCGATAAAGGGAAAGCCTGCCCGGGCTATGAACTCAGCCTCTGCAAGTGTGTGCGCCCGCCCGCCGATAAGCACTGAACCGCCCTTGTGAAATCATGCTCAACCCCCCGGCCGTCGCGTTGCAAGGCCGGGAGATTAATTTTCTGAAAAAATGGCGGGCGATGGGCGACTCGAACGCCCGGCCTTTGGCTCCGGAGGCCAACGCTCTATCCAACTGAGCTAATCGCCCGCTTGACCCAATGTTATTATGTATCCCTATCTTAGTCAAGCCATTAATAACAGCCGCTGTGTGCGCGGGTCATTGGCTTTTTGCCTGCTTTCCATTTCGCATGCCGCATTCCCCTATCCCCGAATCCCTGTACTGCCTTCCTTCTGCTAAGCAATCCCATAACCCCGATAATAAAAAGCCAGATCGGTACCATGCTTACTATGGTTTCCGGCCAGAGAAGACCGAATTCAAAGGCTCTCCGGGAAAAGGGAAACAGCAGGGTGTAGCCCGGCTGCATATGTTTCTGGAACAGGTCAAGAAAAAGATGCAGTGAAGAGCCGGCAATAAGGCTGACAAACACCTGTTTTCTCTCAGCTTCCACAAAGAAAAAACTGAGCAGCAGGCACAGCAGCACTGCTCCCAGCGGTGTATGCAGCGGATCCAGGACAAACCCTGCAGGATGATACGGTATGGAAAAAGTCCGGGTAGCAAGGTCCGGCAGCACTGCCCCGACATAAAAGAGCGTGCTGTTTCTGAAAATCCTGAGCGGTTTATTGATACAATAACTGATGGACAAATGCGTAATCAGGTCCGGCATCAGAAGCGCTCCATAAACTGAAAACCCCGGAGAGTAAACCGGTATCTTCTCAAAAACAGTCCGGCAACAATCAGCGCGGCGGCAATGGATATGATAATTTTAACGCCCCGCAGTTTTCTAATGTGCAGTTCCTGAAGTGTTATGTACCCCTGCCGGTGAAAGATTGCCCGTATCGCTATTTCATCACCGGGGGAAAGTCCCTCTGCCGTGCCCATGACCATTATTTTTTTACCCTCCTGCTCTATTTCAAACCGGTCTTTTAAAACACTGCTCACGGTAACATAATTCTCCAAGAGAATTTCTTTCCCGTCAAACTTCCCTGCATTCGCAAGGCATATTTCAAGGTCTACATATATTCTTTTACTTTCCCAATAGCTGTACAAGCACAGGACTGAAAGAATAACTATAAGCAGGGATATTTTTATATATCTGTGGTTATCACTGAACATAGTGAAGTTATCCAATAATAAAAAAGGACTTGCAAATAAAACTTAAGCTGCTGCAAGTCCCTCCTAAATCTACAACCAAAGCTTTTCTGTCTCTTCCACACGTTATCGCGCCGTTGCTAATCGCCGAAGCCAACTTCTATTCTTGTTCCTGAGTCCAGTAATCAGCCAGCAATTCAGCCTGATCCAACACTTTCGTCACAGAAGTTGTATATTCACCAGTAGCGGGATCGTCCGGCGGATATTTATACTTACGCAGGATGCGCTTCACGAGCACGCGTAATTGCGCTTGCACGCTTTCTTTGAGTTGCCAGTCAATCGAGGTGTTTTGTCGCACCTTCTCCACCAGTTCATGGGCGATTTGCGCAAGCGTCCGGTCTCCGAGCACTGTTTCTGCTTTGGGGTTGTCGGCAAGAGCATCGTAGAATGCCAGCTCGTCAGGCCGCATGTTCATCTTTTCACCGCGCTGGTCAGCAACGCGAATATTTTTTGCCAGTTCTATGAGTTCTTCAATGACGCGGGCGGAGTCTATCAGTCCGTTTTGGTAGCTTTTGACCGCCTCGGCAAGCATGTCCGAAAATTTTCTGCCCTGCACCAGGTTCATTTTGGCGCGGGTTTTAATTTCGTCATTGAGCAGGCGCTTGAGCAGTTCCAAGGCCAGATTCTTGCGCTCCATGCTCTGAATGTCTGCCAGTAATTCATCCGAGAGGATGGAAATATCAGGCCTTTTTATGCCTGCCGCATCAAAGACATCGATCACTTCGCTTGAAATAATAGCATCATTGATGATTTGCCGTATGGCGGTTTCAATTTCCTGATTGGTGCGGGTTCTTCTCTGGTCGTCAAATTTTGCAAAGCGGGCCTTGATGGCCTGAAAAAACGCCAGATCATCCCGTATTGCAAGTGCTTTGGCCTGCGGCACCGCCAGCCCGAAAGCCTTTTGCAGGCGGATGACATTTTCTTTAAACCGCTCCTTGCCGTTGCAAACTGTTTTGCCGTCTTTTACTTCCGAGAGTTCGGCAATATAATTTGCCGCATCAAGAATGAAGCTCAGTTTTTCTTTGGGGGTAAGTGCAAAGTAGCGGCGATAATCAAAGCGCGCGAACATGTCCACCACCACCTCAAAGAGTTCCAGCATCTTGGCAACGGCTTCCTCCTGGTCAAAAGTAATTTTGCCTTTGCCCTGGCTGGCGGCATAGACCAGCATGGCGTTTTTCAAGTCCTGGGCTATGCCAATATAATCCACCACCAGCCCGCCTTCCTTGTCGCCAAAAACGCGGTTCACACGGGCTATTGCCTGCATGAGGGTATGGCCGTTCATGGGCTTATCAATATACATGGTGTGCAGGCTGGGCGCGTCAAAGCCGGTCAAAAACATATCGCGCACAATGAGGAGGCGCAAGCCATCCGTGGGATCCTTCAGCCGGTTGCCGATGGTTTTCCGGCGGTCTTTATTTCGTATGTGTTCCTGCCACTCAAGCGGATCACTTGCAGAGCCGGTCATGACCACTTTGATTGCGCCCTTGTCGTCGTCCGGGCTGTGCCAGTGGGGCCGAAGGTTGATGATTTCGCTGTATAACGCCACGCAGATGCGGCGGCTCATGCAGACAATCATGCCCTTACCGTCAACCGCGCTCAGGCGCTGCTCGAAATGCCGGACAATATCCGCTGCAACCTGCTTCACGCGGCTGGCGCTGCCCACCACGGCTTCTTTGCCTGCCCATTTGGCAAAACGACGCTGCCTTTCGGTCAGTTCATCATCTTCTGTGACCTCCTCCACCCGCTCATCAAGTGTTTTCCGGTCTTCATCAGATAGCTCGATTTTTGCCAGGCGGCTTTCATAGTAGATGCGCACTGTCGCGCCGTCTTCCACGGCCTGCTGAATGTCATACACATCAACATAATTGCCAAATACCGCCTGGGTGTTCTTGTCTTCTTTTTCAATGGGCGTGCCGGTAAAGCCGATGAATGAGGCATTGGGCAGGGCATCGCGCATGTGCCTGGCGAAGCCGTCGATAAAATCATACTGACTGCGGTGCGCTTCATCAGCAATCACCACCACATTACGGCGCTCGGTAAGAAGGGGATAGGTTGCGCCTTTTTCATCAGGCAGAAATTTCTGAATGGTAGTAAAGATAATACCGCCAGACGCCACCGAAAGAAGCTTTTTGAGGTCTTCCCGGTTGGCAGCCTGCGCCGGAGTCTGGCGCAGCAGCTGCTGGCAGTTCGTGAAGGTTTCAAAGAGCTGCTGGTCAAGATCATTGCGGTCGGTCAGTACGACAATGGTGGGATTGTTCATTTCCGACGCAAGCACCAGCTTGCCGGCATAAAAGATCATGGAAAGGCTCTTGCCGCTGCCCTGTGTGTGCCAGACCACGCCTGCGCGCTTATCGCCCTTTGGCTGTCCTTCGACACTTGGCAGCCCATAGTCTTCAGGGTGTTCAGCGACAAAATGCCCGGTTTCTCCTGATGCGGCACGGATAGTCGAGGCAATGGCTTTGTTAACGGCAAAATACTGATGATAGGCGGCAACTTTTTTCTGAGTTTTTTCTTTCGTCTCTTCAAAGACGATGAAATGGCGGATCACATCAAGCAGGGTCTTTTTATTAAGCAGGCCCCTGATAAGCGGCTCCATCTCCGGCTCATGACGTGAATCAACCGCCCGCGCTCCGTCAATACTTTTCCAATCCATAAAGCGGGGATAATCGCTTGAAATAGTCCCTGCCTTTGCAAACCAGCCATCGCTCACAATAAGAATAGAGTTTGTTGTGAACAAAGAGGGTATTACCTGCATGTAGGTTTGCAGCTGTTGAAAGGCAGCCTGCACATCAGCGTTTTCATCGGCAGCGTTTTTAAGCTCAATTACTACCAGCGGCAAACCATTGATGAACAAAATAATATCAGGGCGTTTATTGCTGTGCCCCTCCACAACAGTAAACTGATTGACCGCCAGAAATTCGTTATTTCCCGGATTTGCAAAATCAACCAGCCAGACCTTATCTGTGCGCGACTTGCCATCGCCCACGCTGAACTTAACATCAATGCCCTCTGTCAGCAGCCGGTGAAAGGCCTCGTTGTTGTCAATAATCGTCAGTGCAGGAGCGCGTAGGGCTTTCTTGTATGCCTCTTCGCGGGCTTCCGCAGGAATTAGAGGGTTAATCCGATCAATGGCAGAGCGCAAGCGGGCTTGAAGAATAACGTCCGTAAAAACGCGCTCCGAATTTGCACCTTCAACAAGGTCAGAGCCATACACAATGGTATAGCCTGCCTCGTCGCGCAATAACTCCAAGGCAAGTTGTTCGATTTCGGTTTCGTACAAGCTGCTACTCATGTAACCACTCCATGAGTTTTATATTGGTGTCAGATTCAGTTGTCCGGAAATTCCAAACAACTGAATCCGCCTCAGGGTTATCGTAATAATTGCGTTGCCATACGGTTTGGCCTGAATGATTTTTTTGAAACCATTTTGTTACGCCAATATTAAAATCAAGCACAATCGACCCGATTGTTTTTGATGTGCCGTTTGGTCTTTGTGATTGTACCCGTAGGGGCGAATAATTATTCGCCCCTAATTCGTCGCGTAGAAATTCGAGGGCAAATCGGTCAATTTCGGTTTCATATAGGCGATGGGTCATTTCTTCCCCTCGATTCTTTTAATTTCCCTGTCAAAATCAGAAATGTAGTTTTTATCCTGAATTTTCCGGTAGGCTTCATATTCCTGCTCAGCCTTGAGTTTTGCCTCCAGGGCGCTGACTTTGCCTTTGTCTTCAAGAATAGGATAATTGGACAACTCAAGGAAACTGTCCAGGAATTGTATCCAATCGGCCATTTTCGTCAGTATCTGTCGCGCAGCCCGGTTTTCAGATAGGTCAAGGTAAGCTGAAACAATGCGATTCAGCTCTTGTATGTGTGCTTCACTAAGATAGTTTTTAGCAATAACAACATCCGACTTTAAGATTTTTCTGTCCGGCGCCTGCTTCCAGCTTGTTAAGCCCATGTAAAGCTTTGTTGCGTCGGCTGAAGCATAAATAATTTCAGCGGCGGTTTTTCCCGTGATGGCCCAATGGAGCTTGTTCTGTACGGTGGCAAAAAAATCTTTCGTCAAGGGCGCGTCTTTATCGTAATCGGCAGAGAGGGCATAGATATCGGTAATTTTTTGGTAAAAGCGGCGTTCGCTGGCGCGGATTTCCCGGATGCGCTCCAAGAGTTCATCGAAATAATCCTTGCCGAAAATTTTACCCTGTTTGAGGCGTTCATCATCAAGAACAAAACCTTTTATGATGAATTCTTTCAGGGTTTTTGTCGCCCAAATGCGGAATTGGGTTGCCTGGTAACTGTTGACCCTGTAACCGACAGCGATAATAGCATCAAGACTGTAAAAAGCCGTAAGGTAGCTCTTTCCGTCAACGGCAGTTGTTCGAATTTTTCGAATAACTGAATCTTCCGCTAACTCCCTGGTTTTAAATATTTCCTTAAGGTGATAATTAACCGTATTTACCTCTACCCCAAACAGCTCTGCCATACGCTTTTGCGTAAGCCAGAAGTTCTCATTCTGATAATAAACTTCAACTTTTTTATTGCCTTCCGGCGTGGTGTAGAGAATGATTTCGTTATTTATGTTATCTGACGTCATGGCACCACCAAGTTAATAATTGCATCTTTTTCTGACTCAAAGCGTGCCTGAAGATGATCAAAAGTCTTTTCAGTTCTTATTTTGACTGGCTCATACCAATACTTGCTATCTTTTTTACCTTTATAAAAACACAGATATGTTTCATGTCCAGTTGCATCGTTTAAAAAGTGGAGAAATGGGGATAAACTAAATATTTCATCATTCCACTGTGCAAATAGTACTTCTCCGGGACAACTCATGACATAGCCTAATTTGCCGAAATCGATATCGATTTCTTCATATTCTTTGTTCAGATAGTGCCCCTTAAATGTTTCAAATCGGCATTTGGCAGTGAAGGATTCAAACCGAGTAATGTTGACATTTTCTAAAAATCGCAATTCTTTTAGAACTTTTTCGAATAACGGCTGGACGATTCTTAATTCTTCTTCAGCCTGTTCTTTGGTGGGTGTTGAGGTATGGGAAAAATGGTTGCGATTGTCCTGTAATTCGTAAAGATAATCTAAAACTGGCAGGCTAATTTGTTCCGACTTAAGTCCCAAAGAATTATCGATTGAAAACTTAACTATTGCCCGTATGTTTTCAAGTCTTTGCTTCAGTTCATCTGTACGAATAATTTTTGCAGTGAAATGCAAATTCGGGTTACCGCTATGGTAAACATTGGCAGTTTTAAGATTAATATTTTTTGATCTAATTTCACCAAAAGCCAGAGCATTTAAGATATTTATTGCGCCTTCCCAAGCATCTTTGAGATGTAAAAATTTTTTGACAGGATCATTTGCACCGGGTCCACGAACTGACAACCTGTAGTTATAAGCTATTAAAGCCGGAAAACTATCAAAAACTAATTCTTGAAGATCTTCAAATTGTTTTTCCAAAAATTCAGTAAGTGCAATTCGATAAGTTTCTCTTTTAAATTCATATAAGACATAACTCGGTGAAAAACTTTCCCCATATATTTTTATTTCTCCAACTTCATCATCTATTGCTTGATTGAAATCTGGATAGTCAGAATATATTAATTCTTGCCCTTCAGTCATACTTCAATCTCCCCACTTAACAATTTAGGCAGGAGTTCATCTCTTAGGGAAATTAAAGCGTTTGTTTCATGGATGTTATTTTGAATTTTTTGAAAAACAGGCCGAATTTGAAGATTAAATTCATGTATTGTTTGAGCATCCGGAATAATAATTTTAAATGGCCTTAACATTTCTTGGTTTACATTTTTTAATGTTGTTCCATTTGCAAGACTCTCAAGTTTGTTTTTTATATTTTGAAAAATAAAAAACAGATATAAAAAACATTGTTTGTCATTTAGTCGATAACGAATCGTAAAACCAGAATAAATAATCCCATCTTCTGACTGAAGTAATATCGCTGTCTCTCCAGGACTCGCACTTCGGACAATTAATATATCGTTTGCTTCTAAAAGATAGGGCCGCCCTTTTTTTTCATCTATCTGAATCTTATCAAGATGCTGTTTGTCAATAAATTTACTCTCAACAATATTGCGGACGTTCACAATATGAAATTCTGCATCACCATTTTCATCCCGTGAATAATTGACACCATTTTTAAAATCACCTTCTTCTCCCAATATGCTTAACCGCCAGCCACGCGGAATCATGCCCAACTCGCTCTCCACCATCTCGCCGGTCGCGCCGGGAAAATTGGAATCCACAAACCATTCCTTGAAAATAGCTTGGGCAGTTGCTTCGAGTGTAGCGTTGGTCTGGTGGTTAAGTTCGATTTTGTCATCCAGCACGGAGAGGATGGAAACAATGCTTTCCATTTCCCTTTCAGATTCTGGAATTAAAATCGGTAATGATCGAAGTGCGCCAAGGGATAAATATGGCTGGGATGTCCCACTTTTGAGCGAGGCTAAGTAGTTTTTACCTTCCGGTGAGTTTATAAAATAATAAAGCCAGTCAGCTTTTGTTTTATTTCCAGTCTTTAAAAGACCAACATTTTTTACCGCATAATCAATTACTGGATTCCTCTCTACATAGCAGAAGCCACAATACTCACCTATCATGCTGATTATGACATCCCATTGATCAACTTTGCTGCGTTGATTTATCTTGTTGAAGTCTTCCTCACTTATAAAGTAAGCATTCTCAAAATCAATACTTCTGCCTTTTATATGCTTAGATGTTATCAAGGGTTTCCCAAATTCCTTTCTTTTTGGGCTATCATGTGTTCCATCAGTGACTTTAGTGCAAAAAGTCGTAGCATCAATATACCTCCACCCCTTGCGACTCATGCCTGCTCCCCTCCCAACTCCGCCTCAATCTGTTCTATAGTCGGCAGCATTTGGTCAACAGGCTGTTGGCCTTTTGGCTCGGTGGTCAATTGTGCAACAGGCTGTTGCACTTTTTGCACTCCCGGAAATTGCGAAACAACTTGTTGCGCAATTTGGGTTTTATATAAATTATTGAAGGATAGTTCAAAATTCATATCCGTTCTTTTCCTTAACAGCCAATAACCCAGACAATGTCTGGGTTTTGTGTTGCAGATAAATGGATATCAAAACTCATACCCGATCCCCTTCAGGTTCTCGCGGATGGCAGCTTCAAGCTCCCGGCCCCTGGCAAACTGCGCGGCAAGCTTTGCGGTGAGGGTTTTCATCTTTTCATCAAAGGGGATGCCGTCGTCTGCTTCTTCTTCCGTGCCCACGTAGCGGCCCGGCATGAGCACATAATTGTTATTCTTCACCTCTTCAATGGTTGCCGATTTGCAAAACCCGGCCTTGTCTTCGTAGCCGCCGCTTCTATTACGCCAGCTATGGTAGGTGCCGGCAATAAGGGCGATATCTTCATCGGTCAACTCCTTGTTGCGGCGGTTGATCATCACGCCCAGATTGCGGGCATTGATGAAGAGGATTTCATTTGAGCGGTCGCGGAATTTATGATTGGTCTTGTTGCGGGCCAGAAACCAGAGGCAGGCCGGTATCATGGTATTGTAAAAAAGCTGGGCAGGAAGCGCCACCATGCAGTCAATAAGCCCAGCTTCAATCATGTTCTTGCGGATGTCGCCCTCGCCGCCGGTATTGCTGTTCATGCTGCCGTTGGCAAGCACAATACCTGCTGTACCGCTGGGGCTGAGCTTATGAATAAAGTGTTGCAGCCAGGCATAGTTGGCATTGCCCACCGGCGGCACACCGTATTTCCAGCGAGCGTCAGTGCGCAGCTGCTCGCCGCTCCAGTCGCTGACATTGAAGGGCGGATTGGCAAGGATGAAGTCGGCTTTCATATCGGGGTGGCGGTCATTCAGAAAGGTATCGCCCAGTTCCAGTTGCGCATCAATGCCGCGAATGGCAAGGTTCATGCGCGCAAGGCGCAGGGTAGTTGGATTTGACTCCTGTCCGAAGATGGAAAGGTCTTTGATATTGCCCTGATGATTGAGCACGAACTTTTCGCTCTGCACGAACATACCGCCGCTGCCGCAGCAGCCGTCATACACGCGGCCGTTGAATGGCTCAAGCATTTCAACCAGCAGCTTGACAATGCTGGCGGGAGTATAGAACTGCCCCCCCTTTTTGCCTTCGGCATCGGCAAACTGGCCGAGGAAGTATTCATACACCCGGCCAAGCAGGTCTTGCGACTTGTGAGCATCCTGTTGAAAGCCGATGGTGCCGATCAGGTCGATTAGCTCACCCAGGCGCTGTTTGTTCAGCTCCGGGTCTGCGTAGATTTTGGGGAGTACATTTTTCAGCGGCAGATTGATGCGCTCGATGGCATCCATAGCGTCGTCAATCCACTTGCCGATTTCCGGCTGTTTGGCCCGATCCTGTAAATACTGCCAGCGGGCCTTTTCCGGCACAAAGAATATATTGTGGGCCAGGTATTCATCCGCATCTTCTGGGTCTGCGCCCTCAAATTCGCCCTGGCCATCTCTTAGCTTCTGATACAGATTATTGAAGGCATCAGAGATGTACTTGAGAAAAATCAAGCCAAGGACAACATGCTTATACTCCGCTGCGTCCATGTTGGAACGCATTTTGTCCGCTGCGGCCCAAAGGGTTCGTTCAAGTTCATTGTTTTCTGCCATTTCACTCTCCCGTTATACAGGGCAGAAAGCCCTTTAATGGGACACCTTGCTGTTTTATTTTCTTTGATAAAACAGATGGCGTCAGCGCTTATTTTAAAAATAAAATACCCCCATCAGCACAAAGACTGATAGAGGTCTTGATGTTCAGTTAAGCTTATTAATTATGTCGCCCCGAAGTATGTCCACGGTAAGCCCTCTTTTTGAGAAAGAATCATATAAAATTAAAACTGCACTGTCAAGGATGTAGCAAAATGAGGACCAGGGGGTTAAAGAGTGGGGATGAGTGACGTTTGTTTAGTTTTAAGTGTAGAGTAAAGAAAAACCCCTGCGAGCAAGCAGACTGACAGGGGTTTTATGTAATGCCATTACTATCTATTCCCCGGCGAACAGAAACTCCCTTAGATACCGCTCACCCCACTCTTCTCCAAAATGATGCTGCAGCGGGGCGCTGCCGGGATCGTAAGTGATATAGTCATGCTGGTAGTCTTTCAGGTACTGGTTGCGCCGCTTGCGCAGGACAGGGTCTGTGAGCGGCTCTGCATTCTTAATGCACTGGCAAAAAGCCCGGAGGTAATCCCGGAACGCCTCTTCCACGTTCGGCACATACTGCGGGTCGCACCAGCGGTAGAGGGCACAGCCTGAATCATACTTTTTTGCCCAGTCATGCACTGCCGAGCGCCCGCCCTCGGTTTTGGGAATCCAGGCATATTTTTGCGCAATAGCTTTGAGCGGGGCAATGTATTTTTCGGTATATTCCCTGTCCTTTGCAACCGGGTGCAGATCAAGAACCGCTATTAAAAATTTACTGGAATTGGCAAAGGTGTAGCCGAATACCGGAAAATCATAATCACTGCCCGGCTGCACGCTGCCGAAGTGCACCAGCATGGAGCCGGCAAAATCCATGGCGCCGATGCGGACGCCGGAAGTCTTGTCGCATGCCAGCAACTCGTTTTTGAGGCAGACGCTTTTATCGTCTCCCGCATATTTAAGAGCAAAGTCCGGATCAATCGGCAGAGATTTCAGCGCAAAAACCTTTCCCATTTCTTCCCGAAGTATCTCATTAAACCTGATCGGCAGCGTCTTCTCTTCCATAGATGTCTCCTGATTAAAAATCAATTGCTGATTGTAGATTTCAGATTGCAGATTTAACTAACCTCTCATTCCACCTTTTCACTTTCCACGTTCCACTTTTTCACCGAGTCGCCCGAGTCCCGAACCCCGAAACCCTAAATCCGAGCGATATTAATCCAGCACCTGCTTTCCGGTTGCAAACAGGGCCCAGACAAGAGCGCCAAACATCAACACCCCGGACGCGATATAGAAGATGAGGTCCCAGCGGTTGTATGCTGATACGATAAAACCTACCACCACCGGAACGACAATGCCAGCTATATTTCCGGCGGTTGTCTGCATGCCCATGATGATGCCGGCGTAGCGCGGGCCGATGTCCATGGCATTGGGTCCGGTAGTGCTGCCGGTCATGGAAAGAAGCCCCAGGGCCAGGGAAACCAGGGTGATGACGGCAGTCTTTGTTTCAGCACCTGCCAGATAGATAAGCGCAATGCTGCCCCCGGTCAGGCTGATGGTGTGAAACAATTTTCTTATGCGTGTTATGTTGCCGCTCTTTTTAATGCAGTAATCAGCCAGCCACCCGGCGCCATTGCTGCCGATCACCATGGCCAGGTACGGCAGCATCGAGTAGAACCCCATCTCCTTAATGGAAAAGCCGTGGGCCCTGACCAGATAGGTGGGAAGCCAGGTCAGGAACATGAAAAATCCCCAGCTCACGCAGAAATGGTTTATCACCAGGGCCCAGACCTGAACTTTTGAGAACAGCAGCTGCCACGGAATTTTTTCCACCGGCGGAAGCGCCGGCCGGTTCTCGTTGATATAGGCAAGCTCCTGCGGATGTATGCCCGGGTGTTCCTCGGGCCGCTCTGCGGCGCAGCGGTACCAGAAGACAAACCAGACAAAGCCGAACAAGCCAAACACATAAAAAACATAGTGCCAGCTCAAGCTTGTCATGATCCACGTGGCCAGAGGGAAGGCAATAATATTTCCCACGGAAATGCCGGACAGGATAAAGCCCGATACCCGTGAACGCTCGTTGATTGGAATCCACTTTGAGGCAAGGCTTTGAATGGAGGGGAAGTTGACCCCTTCTCCCAGGCCCATGAGAGAGCGCATGATTGCCATTGAGCCGGCAGTACGCGCCAGCGGCGTTATCAGGGTAAAGAACGACCACCACAGCACCCCGATGCTTAAAATCCGTTTTCCGCCATAGCGGTCGGCCAGCCAGCCGCCCGGTATCTGCAGCAGGGTGTAGCCCCAGAAAAAAGACGAGAGGATAATGCCCAGGGCGGCCTCGTTCCAGCCCAGCTCTTTCATGATTACCGGAGCGGTCACCGCGATATTGATCCGGTCCATATAGCAGATGAGATTGCAGGCAAAAAAGAGCAGCACCAGGTTCAGGCGCCGGGGCATCCGGGGCGGCTGCAGCTGCTGGGCGGGCACAGAAGGGGCGGCATCACTCATAGGCAGGCTAAAGGATGGTGCTGGCAAGGTCTGCGAGCTCCGAGCGCTCGCCTTTTTCCAGGTTCACATGGGCATACAGATTCTGCCCCTGCATTTTGTCGATGAGATAGCTCAGGCCGTTGGAGTAACTGTTCAGATAGGGATGATCGATCTGGAAAATATCCCCGGTGAATATCACCTTGCTGCCCTCTCCGGCGCGGGTGATGATGGTCTTTACTTCATGGGGCGTCAGGTTCTGCGCCTCGTCGACGATAAAATAAATCTTCACCAGGCTGCGGCCGCGGATATAGGAGAGCGGCGCAATCACCAGCTTACCCTCATCGCGCAGCTCCCGGATGCGGCGGTGGCTGGGATCGCTTTCCTGGAACTGGTCCTGAATGACGCCGAGGTTGTCAAACAGCGGCTGCACATAGGGGTCAAGCTTTGACTGGATGTCGCCCGGCAAATACCCCATGTCCTTGTTGCTCAGGGGCACAATGGGCCGGGCAACATAAATCTGGCGGTAGTATTTGCGCTTTTCAAGGGCCGCGGCAAGCGCCAGCAGTGTTTTTCCCGTGCCGGCTTTGCCGGAAATGGTGACCAGCCGGATGTCGTTGTTCATCAGCGCGTTCAGGGCGAATATCTGCTCGGCGTTGCGCGGGGTTATGCCGTAGGCTGAAGCCTTGTCAATGCGCCGGATGGTTTTATTGAACTGGTCATAGGTCGCGAGGGCCGACTTTTTTTCATTGCGCATGATCAGGTATTCATTGGGAATCAGGGGCGTAGCAAGCGGAAGCCCCGCCGCCTCGACCTGGAAGGGCTCAGCATACAGCCGGTCTATCAGGTCTTCCGGGACATGCTCTGCAATGCGCCGCCCGGCGTACAGCACGGAAATATCCTTCACATGGTCGGTGGTGTAGTCCTGCGCCATCAGGCCTATTGATTTTGCCTTCATGCGCAGGTTGACATCCTTGGTGACCAGGATCACGCTCTGCGCGGGATTATCCTGGGAGAGCAGATAGGCGGTGTTCAGGATGTGGTGGTCGGGCTTGTTCGCGGGATAGTTAAACGCGATTTTTTCGTGGAAGGCCTGTTCAAGCTTTATGGAAATTCTGCCCCGGTTGGGCCCGATCTTGACGCCGCCGTTGAAGAGCTTGTCGCCGCTCAGAAGGTCGAGCGCGCGGACGAACTCGCGGGCGTGAAAGTTCAGGGAGTCATTGCCTTTCTTGAACTGGTCGAGCTCTTCGAGGACGGTTATGGGAACAACGACGTCGTGCTCCTGGAACTGACAGATGCAGGAGCTGTCGTGAAGGATGACGTTGGTGTCGAGGACGAATAGCTTCTTTTTTCCCGCAGCCAAATTTAACCCTTTGTCACAGTTCGCTACCTTGAGTTAGAAAACACCTTAATGCAAAACCGCCTGCCCGTCAAACTAAAAATGGGACTTCACAGAAGAGCCGGCGCATGATAATTATTACCAGTGAGAATGAATTTGCAAGCGCTTCTCTTCGGGGCGGATGCACTAACGATACAGGAGATGATTTACATGGACACGCTTGCGCACGGGCTCTGGGCAGCGGCTGCCGCAAAAACGGCCAACACCGTGGTGCGGGAAAAAATCCGCACCGGATGGATGGTCTTCTGGGGGGTGATGCCGGACCTGGTCTCCTTCACGCCGGCGATATGCTGGATGCTGTGGCTGGTGCTGATGCAGGGCGTTCACTTTTCCGAAGTGCCGCGGCCCGAGCTGCTGCCGCCCGAGGTGCGCGCGAAGTTTTTCATCTTCCGCCTGACCAATGCCCTCTACCACCCGACGCACAGCCTGATAATCTTTTCCTGCGTATTTTTTCTGGTCTGGGCCGCGCGCTGGTACCGGCTCAATTATTATCGGGGCGTGAAATTACCCGTGGTTGCAGCCACTCCCGCAACACCGCCCCGGGAAATGTTCGGCTGGCTGCTGCACATCCTGATTGACATACCAAGTCACACCTTGCGGCTCTACCCCACTCCGTTTCTCTGGCCGCTCTCTGATCTGAAGGTTGATGGCATCTCCTGGGGCCGGCCCTGGTTCATGGCGCTGAACTACGGCGCGCTCCTGACCGTTTTTATCGTGCTGAGACTGCGCGCGGTAAGGAAGCAGCGGGCGGCGGCCCGCACGGCAGCAGAGGCAAGTTTCAACTAACAGGTTTTTAAAAAAGTAGTTTTCCCCAGGCTGGTCAAAAAATATCCGGATGCAGGGCGCGCGAAATCGTGAGGAATGAGGCGTACGTTACCGTACGTCGCAATGACGTAGGCTGAGCGCAACGCAGTAAACGGGTGTTTTTCAACAGCCTGCTAATTTCTTGCTACTGATGCTTCTCCAGCGGCATTTATTACCGGTGGAACCGGCGCTACCTCTGAGGAAGCGGGCCATGAAGACTGCTCAAGGGCGTGGAGCTTCATAAGGTAGATAAACGTCTCGTGGTACTGGTTGGTTTTAAGCCACTGGTACTCAAGCTGCTCCCGGTGGGTCATCTTCTGCCGTCCCGAGAGAATGGCGCGCCGCTGCCGCGGGTTGAGCCATTTCAGGCCGAAATGTTCAAGCCCGAATTTCACCCGCTCCGGCCCGCCATTGTATGCTGCTGCTGCAGCATATTTTTCAAATCCTGAACCGAGCAGCTTCGGGTGTTCTCCGGCAATTTCTGCCAGATACCGGTCAAGCAGACAGATTTCCGCCTTGATGGCGCTCACGTGCTCGCTGGTCGCCTTATGGAAGTTGCTGCTGATCCCTGATGTCGGATAATTGTCCCATACCACCCGCATGCCGATGGTGGTAAACTGGGTAATGCCGCGGGCGCCCGCATAGTTGCCGGTAAAGCGGTAGGCATCCTCCCGGTTCGCGCCGATAATTACCAGGATGCGCTCTGCGAGGCGCGCGAGTTCGGCGTTCTGCTGATGGCTGAGGTGCACGCTGTCAGAAACTATCGCATAGAACCGCCCCGGGTCCATCTGCTCGGTAACGATCACCGCAAGATAATCTTCCGGGGTAAAGGCCGGGCTGCTGGCAAGAGACCTTCCGGGGAATGCCTGCGAGGCGATATGTTTGAGCTCCTGCCGGGCCCTGGCTATCTTTTCCAGCAGATAGTTTTTCCCTGCCGCCACCAGCTCGGGCTGCATAAGCGCGCTTGAATAGGGCGTGTAGAGGATGGCGTTTCTGTTGAAAAAACTGCGGCGCGCGGGCTCCAGCGCGTAGAGCACGGCAACCACCGCCGTGTGTTCAGGCTTCAGGATATTAATTGCTGAATTAAAACCGTTCCACCATTCTATCTCAAAAACAACATCCCCGTCGTTCAGGAAAAGGTTCTCACCCCTGATCCATCCGGAAACAATCCGTACCGCACCGGTTTTAAGATTTGCCAGTGCCAGCTTCACCTCGCGCTTTTCTGCATGGCTCCTGGTCCATGGCGTATAGGAGACTTTCTCCGCCTTCAGCAGAGACCTGCCCTTCTCAATAACCGGCAGCAGCGGCACTTCGCACCTGACCCGCGCCGGGCTCAGGGGCGGCATGGGATTGCACAGCGGGTTTACGCGCGCGCGCCTGCGGGAGGGTTTTTTTGTTCTGGCTGCGGATTTTTTCTTTTTTATCTGGACTGCCGTGACAGCCGCCGGAGTTTTTTTTCTTTTAGCCGCGGCCTTATTCTTTATTACCGGAGCTGTCGGGGCGGCCGCAGGAGCTTTATAAACTGCTGCCGGCGACGGTTTGACCGCGGCACGCACGGTTCCGCTGGACAGCGCTGCGCTGATAAGGACAGAAACAAAAACCAGACAAGCGGGGATAGATACTTTTTTCAGAATCATGGGCGGCTGAAGCACCGTATGTATTTTATGATACGAAGTGAAAATAAGAGACCCGAGACGCGCAGAAGTAATCTACCTGAAGATGCTGACAATGTCAATGCGGGACGCCAAATACTTTCTTTTTGCCGCAGTCTTCATGATGCTAGGCATCACCCATAAAACAAGAAAATGGTATTTTCAGAGCGGATATACTGAATTGTTTTCCTGCCGCCCTGCGTATGCCTGCGGATGAAGATCGCCCCCCGTCATTACAGACGGATAATGTCACCCTGAAAATCAAGAGAAATAAAGAGCAGCAAATAGTCCCGGATATGGCGGGTGATGAGGAAATTATTCTTAATGTGCTCCCTGCCGTTGCGGCCAAGCCGCTGCGCATAGTCCGGCTCATTCAGTAACTGCTTGACATAGTATGCCGTGCCCTCGATGGAGCGCGTGAGTATTCCCGAGTATTTATGCGCTATCTGCAGGGGAATGCCGCCCACGGCAGAGGCGATTACCGGACGAGCCTTCCACAGGGCCTCTGCAACGGTCAGGCCGAACCCCTCCTTCAAGGATTTCTGCAGCACAACCGCCGACGCCCGCTGCAGCGCGTTTATTTCCAGATCGCTTGCCGGCGGGAGGAAAATGACGTGAATGTCCGGGTCACCTGCAGCTGCGGCGGTGACGTCTTCAAGCACTTTCATTCCTTCGGGGTCGTCGGTGGCGCCGCCGCCCGCGAGAACCAGCTGACAATCAATATGCTCTTTCACTTGCTGATAGACGGCAATCACGCCGACCGGGTCCTTCAGATAGTCAAACCGCGAAATCTGGGTGATGATCGGGCGGCCGGAATCGATGGCAAAACGTTCAAGAACCGACGTTATTGTTGCCGTATCCAGCTCTTTGTTTTTGTCGCTGAGCGGGTCTATGGACGGCGCGATAAGCACCTGGGGGATGCGCAGCTGTCGGGAAAATGCGGGCGCGGAAAATACCGCGCTGTCATACTGCTCGATGTAGTTTTTTAAAAAATCAAACACCGCCTTATCGGGGTTTGTAAAATCTATATGGCAGCGCCAGACCCACTTGTTGCCCTGATCGTGCCTGCGCTCGACGAGGCCGATCGGCTGCGGGTCGTGCACAAACATGATATCGCCGCCGCAGTCCATCTCCCGCGCATTGGTGCGGTTCACCTCAAGAAAATAATCCAGATCTTCGCGCGTGACCGGGGCGGCAGCGCCGTGCAGCGCATTATGAATATTTTTTGTTATGGCAAAATATTTTTCATCGCCCCTGATGACGTCCCAGTGCGCATCAACTCCGAGCTGCTTGAGCAGGGGGATCATCCGGGTCAGAATCTCCGCAACCCCGCCCCCCACCGCGGTGGAGTTTATGTTCCGGACAACCTTGCCCTGAAGCCGCCGGGCCAGGAAATAGAGCTCGTCAATGGTGTTCTGACCGACGATGGATGCATACGCATTGATGTCAAACATATTTCTTCGCCGCCCGTATGATTTTTTCCCGCAGCCCCTCAAGCGTTATGGTGTAGGGGTCAAGGCGCGCCACCTCTCCGGCCAGCCGGTCAAGACCCAGATCCTTGAACCACCGGGAAAAATCGTTTTCCGCTTTTTTCAGCCGCAGCCGGGCCTCAAACATATGAAAGTAGAGGGAGTACGGGCTGATTTTTTTCATGGTATCCACAAATTCCGCCAGCGTGCGCGCGGCATAGGGAGTGGGCATGACAAACGTCCTGCAGCTCATAAAATGAAATTCCTCCCCCGGCTCACACGCGGCGCTGAAACCGTCCCGGGAGAGGTAGTCGTCCAGGACGCGCGTGAACGCGCTGCGCAGATCCTTCAGGTGGAGAAAATGGATAATATCAATGCTTGCGAGCCGCTCGCCGAGCGCTTCCAGACCGAGGACAGCGGTTACCCAGTAAGCAAAATCATTGGGTGGCTCCGGGGACAGGTAATGGTGCTGCTGCAGGAAACGGTGCGTGTGGTAGTAGATGGAAGAAGCCGGCACCTGCTTTATGGACTGCAGCAGTTCCGCCGGCGTGCGCGCCTTTATTCCCAGCAGCTGTATCAGATGCTGTTCGGTAAAGAAATAAAATGGCTCAGGCATTGGCTAAACTCTCAATCAGGGCCCGTGCTTCCTGGTGGCTTTTGACGCTGAAGCGGGCAAACGACGAACCAAAACCGACCTTGATGGTGTAGGCAGTGCCCGGCAGTGCCTTGAACAGGTCTTCGTCGGTCCAGTCATCGCCGATAGCAAAAATAAAATCACAGGAGCCCGACGCAAGCAGGTGTTTTGCGGCAGTGCCCTTGTCCGCCCCGGCGTTGCGCAGCTCAACGACCTTGTTGCCGTGCAGCACGTGCACATTGATGTTGGAGGTGAATTCAACCAGTTCATCGATGAGCTCGATCGCGCGAATGGATGCCAGCTCGGGGTCAGCCTTGCGGTAGTGCCACGCGATGGAAAACTCCTTTTCTTCAATAAAAGATCCGGGCACCCCGTCAGTATACATGGTAATCAGGGGGAGCACCTGCGGTTTCCAGTCAGTGGCGGAAACTGCCGCCAGCTCCCAGGAACCCCGCGCTCTTCTGATCCATATGCCATGCTCTGCCACCAGTCCCGCACCCACACCGCCAAACCATTTTTCCAGGGTTTCCCGATCCCGCCCGCTGATAATTACAACCGACGTGTCCGGCCGGTGACTCAGATTCTTCAGGGTCTTCAGCAGCGCCTCATCCGGCGCCGCCTGGCGAGGCTCATCAGCAAAGGGGATCATGGTTCCGTCATAATCCAGAAACAGCATGCGCTTGCGGGCCGCGGTAAAATCCCGCGCCAGCTGCCGGCGCCCGTCATCACCAAGCGCCTTGACCAGAACACGCTCCTTTTCACGCGACAGCGCCTGCACGGTGTGCAGAAAATCGCTCGCCCACCTGATGACGTCGTAGCGTTGCAGGCGCTCCTGCATGGCGCGCATGCGCCGCGTCTGTTCCGCTTCGGGGAGTTCCAGCGCCTCCCTGAGGGCGCCCGCTATCTCCTCAATATTATTGGGATTGATTAAGATGGCCTCCCCGAGCTCTTTTGCGGCCCCCGCCAGTTCGCTCAGGATCAGCACCCCGCGGGTCTCGCTCTTGGAGGCGATAAATTCCTTGGCAATAAGATTCATGCCGTCGCGAAGAGGCGTTACCAGCGCCACATCGCTGATGTTATATAGCGCAACCAGCGGCTCAAAGTCAAATGACCGGTATTGATAGAGAATGGGGGTCCAGTCCAGCTTGCCGAATCTGCCGTTTATTTTTCCTGCCAGCTCATCTATCTGGCGCTTCATCAGTTGATAATGCTCTACCCCGACGCGGGAAGGAACCACCACCAGAATGAGCAGCACCCTGCCGTGCCAGTCAGGGTTTTGCTCCAGGAACAGTTCAAACCCCCTCAGCCGATTAATAATACCTTTTGTATAGTCAAGCCGGTCAATGGAAAGTACGACCCTGCAGGCGCCAAACTTTTTCCTGAGCGCAGCCAGTTCCTCCTGGACGGCAGGGCTGCGGGACGCGGCAAAAAACCGGTCGACATTGATGCCGATGGGGAATGTTTCCGCTTTGACAATCCGGTCGCCCAGCATGAGCGTTCCCATGTTATGCTCATACCCGACCATGCGCAGGACACAGCGCAGAAAATACTGCGTATAGTCATGGGTATGGAAACCAATAACGTCTGCGCCCAGCAGGCCCTCAAGAATTTCCCGCCCCCAGAGCCGCGGCAGAAGCCGGAAAAGCTCATACGACGGAAAGGGGATGTGAAGAAAAAAACCGCAATGGATGTCCGGGTATTTTTCCCTGATGAGCCGGGGAAGAAGCATCAGATGGTAATCGTGGACCCAGACCGTATCCCCGGGCCGGATAATTTCCTCAAGGGCGTTGAAAAATATCTGGTTTACATATTTGTAGGATTCCCAGTAGTCAGCGTCATAGCTCACATAACTGGGAAAATAGTGGAACAGCGGCCAGATGGCTCTGTTGCAAAAACCGTAATAGAACTTGTCCATCTCCTTTTCAGTAAGAAACACCGGGTATGAGTTCAGCTTAGACAGCAGGTGCCGCTTGACCGCCCGCTTATTTTTTTCCTTGAGGGTGGTGCCGGGCCAGCCTACCCAGGTGTAGGTCCCGCCCTTTTCAGTGAGCACCTCAAGGTAGGAGCTTATGCCCGATACCAGGCCGCCTGAACTCGGCAGAAATTTAAAGTCAACTTTATCTTCGATAACAGTAACCGGCAGGCGGTTTGACACAATATACAGCATGGCGGTTTTACCTCCTGTTCCTCTGTTCTTGAAGATGTACCGTTCTGATCGGGAACGGGATCTGAATCCCCTCCGCCGCGTACCGGACATGCAGGCGCTTGATAAACTCGTGCTTCAGCAGATACTGGTCGGTAAATTCCCGGCCGCGCAGAATCACCGTGAAGTTAACGCTGAAATCCGCAAAGGTATGATAGCGGATGAACGGCTCAAATCCCGGCACTCCCCCCTGGACCTCGCGCATGACTTCGCGTCCCACCTCCATGGTAACCCGCTCCACCCGGGAAAGATCGCTGTCATAGCTTACCCCGACCTGCACCAGCACGGCCATCTCCTGTTCAGGAAAATAATAGTTGGTTATGATGACCGAGGCCAGCTTTGCATTGGGCACGATAATCATGTTGTTGGGGAGCGCCCTGATGGTTGTATTGCGCCAGGTAATATCAGTGACATAGCCCTGCTCGCCGCTGGCAAGCTGTATGTAGTCGCCGGGCCTGATCTGGCGAGAAACCGTCATGGACAGCCCCGCAAACAGATTTGAGAGCGTATCCTGAAGAGCCAGGGAAACGGCAAGCCCGCCGATGCCGAGGGCTGTTATGAGCGGGGTAACGGATATGCCGAGGGACTGCAGGATAACCAGCAGACCGATAACAAAAACCGCCACCCGTATTATTCTGGTAAAAATTGAGACCGACGGCAGCAGCCCCTGTTTTCCCCGCGCATAGAGGGCGATAAGCCCAGCCCCGGCCCGCGCGATGAAGACGGTTACGGAAAAAATAACGACAACAAGCAGGGCTGTTTCCAGCCTGGCGCTACCTTCTCTGCCGAGGGGGGTAATGGTCACGGCGACATAGGCTGCGGCGATAACCGCCCACAGGACCGGCAGCCGGCCAATGGCCTTCAGGATAATTTCATCGCTTTTCCATGGGGTTGCGGCGGATAGGCGCCGCAGACGCCGGAAAATTATTGTTTCAGCGATAAGGCCGGCAAGCAGCCCGAGAGCGATAATGCCCAAGGGTATAGCAAGCTCTATAAAATTGTATCTAAATACCATGCCCGTGTTCCCCGGATATACAGTGCCGGCAGATCCCCCGGGAAGTGCCGAAAAAACGGCGCTGCTGTACGAGGGGCGGTCATAACTGCCGGCTGCGGGCATCCATTGTTTACCCGTGCCGGCTTCATTCGCTCTATGCTGAAAAGTATAGCGCAACCAGACACAGATTAAAAGAATTGATTGCAACCGGGCAGGCAGGCGCGCATCAGCCGATTCTGTTTAACAGCGCCTGTATGCGCGACACCATGGTGTTCAAAAAGCCGAAGTTAAGCCGGTTCAAATCATATTTAACCGCCGAAAACTCCTTGTCCGCCAGTTCCAACACGCCGGCGAGCCGGTACATCCTGCGCTTGATCTCCTGGGGAAGCGGGGTGCTGTTTTTATAACACAGGTCATGTTCAATCTCAGCCCAGACGTGCTGCAAAATCGATCTGACCTGAACTTCCAGCTTAACGGTGTGCGAGTCCCGGTTCTGCTCGCCGGTTATGTGCGCCGCATTCAGCACAATCACATAATGGGCGGACAGGTACCCAAAGCGGTCAGCCGCAAGCAGTTGCCTCTTGTCAACGGAGTTTTCACCGTCGGTGGTAAATTCTTTTTTAATCAGGCTGACAACTTCATCAATTTCATCTTCAAAATAGGTTATGATGCGTACTCCGGCAATATCCGTTACATCGCTGAGCGTTTTATAAAAAGGCTCTGCAGCGTGCAGCTTATGTTGCAGGCTTTCCCGTGTTTTTATGCGGGTGCTAACTGAGTGTACTTTAAGGTCTGCATCAGTAAGCATCTCCTTGATGCGCTCCACTGCGCTGCGAGTGACCGCGTCATACAGTCCGGCAGATTCGTCAAACTGATGCAAAATAGCATCAATGCCGTTTTCTTCGGCCCGCGCATATAAAACCCTGTTTATTCGTGAAGACAGATTCATGCAGACTGCTCCATCTCGTGAAAACGCCCCGCACTATTTTTAGACCGCATCGCGGTCACCGCCCGCGAAGGGCCGCCGGATGAACGTGAATGCAGACCGCTGTCCTGGCAATAAGCTGTAATGCTTATAGATAGAAATAGAAGCGGGGCGCGTTCTTATCCAATAAATCCCCTTTTGTTGTCCCTGCTGCGTGGTGCTCTGCCCTTTCTGTCAGCGATGGCGAGAAATACATACACTGCCGCCGCTGCCGCGAGAACTAAATATGCAGACCAGTGGATTAAATTTCCCATTATGTACCATTCCTCCAACCTGCGGTAACACCGCACAGCGCTGCACAGGCAGTTAGTGCATCACGAAAAAGACAAGCAAGCACTTTTTTGCGCATTTATTTTCTGCCCGGGCGTGTTTTATCAATCTCTTTTTTCAGCAGAATTATTTCCTGAAGTTCCTGCGCTGACAGCGTATCAAAGTGCTGCAGCAGCTTGTTAAAGTCTCTTTCAACCTGTTTCCGGGCCAGCGGGCTTTCCCGCTGCTTGAGCATCTTCCCGGTGTTCTTCATTCTCGTCTGCAAATCCCGGGTTGTTTCCGCTTTGATGCGCGGCGGTTGCTTGGCGGCAATAGTTTGGGCGGGCGGCGGCAGCGCTGTTTTTTCCCGCGAGCGCTGGGGCTTGTCGGCATTCAGCATCAGCGTGCATTCATCATTCAGCGCCTGATTCGACAGCACCACTTTTTTTGGCTCTATTTCTTTCACCAGATATCCCTGAAAGTAATCTCCCGTTGTATATAGTTCCGTGTCTTTGCGGGAACCCCGAGAAGATGTGCTGATGAGTGCCCGACGCCTCTTTGCGGTTATGACCGTACCGATGAGCTGGGCTTTTTTCGGGTCAAGCCGGGGAATATTCTTCGGGACATTCTGCGGTTTTTTCTGTGCTTCATCCATAAACCATGCGGTCCGGTTGGGGCTGAATAAATTTTTATTCACTATGAGGGCATAGGTTGCCTCTTCTGCCTGCGCTGTCAGCGACAAGACGATGCCGGCGCATACGATACTTACAGCTGATAAACAGAGCTTATACATCTGACGGCAAACCTCCCTGTTGCTGTGGCCATAGATTTTCATCCGCGCGCCGCTCAAAACCCGCTCGCGCTTCTGGCACAGTAAATGTGCGTGTCTTTTTCCATTGCTCAAGGCATTCCATAGCGTGCTGTGCAGAAGTTTTATCGCCCTTGTCCATAAACTCAAAAATGCTGTTGTGCGGCGCGCCGTTGGCGTCATCCCAGTCAACAATCAGGCAGTAATTTTTATTCCTTTTCGACGCGGGGGGAATGACCTGCTCACAGGCAATGACCTCACGAACGGTTACATATCCTAAAACTTGAGACCGCGGAGCAATGTTGATCAGGTTGATGGTCGTGCGGGGAATTCTGCCGATCTCCCGGCCCCGCCTGCCGCGGGTAAACACAAAATCATGCTCGGTAACCGCGCAAAAAACAACGGGGGCAGTGTTGTTTGAACCGGGGAAGCCGGTCAGGTACCGCCCCATGCAAAACTGCGCCAGCGCTTCCATTTCCGCAGGGGGTTGTGCACTGCTTTCCCGGCCATCGCGGACGCGGGCTATGATACATATAAGCCCTCCGCCGAGGAGTATAAAAATCGCCGGAAGCACATAGGGTATATAATTTTGCATGCTTCCCTCCTTTCTGAAAATATTTTCAGTCGCCTTGGTTTTTCTCATAGTGACGTGAAAAATACGGAAGCATAAACGCCCGGGATATCAATGTCCGGCAGGACCACATCTTCCCTTTCCCTGGAAATCAAAGTTCCCGTAAAGGTATGTTTCTGGGGCCAATTGCAAAAGTCAAATTCATTGCGATTGCTTCATCGCTACACTTCTCTCAAAGACCGCAAAGGCGCCAAGCATGCATTCTCATGCTTTTCATTTAATCCATAAAAATTTCTTATGAATCCAGGCAATCCCACCCCATGGATCCATAATATTCACCCAGGTGCCTTTTGTCTGTAACACCTTATATGTGTAATATTTGCCGCCGGAGACCAATGAACTTTTAGGGGAGTTAGTACCTGGCCCTTTTCGCAGGTTAACGCCTTCTTCCTTTATAACCGCAGCACGATATTTCTCGGTAACCAGTTTTTTATAGATCCAGTGAACGTCGCCATCGACATCGCGTACCGCATACCACTCACCGTCCAAAGATGTGCCAACTTTGACAAATGGCATATATTTATCTACCGTCCAGGTTATCGGATATTCCTTGCCAGGACCTGCACGTAAATTAGCGGTGGGGACAGAGACACATAATGCATAAACATAACGTATTGTGCCGAGGGTGAAGAGTAGTATATAAAGCAGTACCACTATTTTTCTCATACCAGCTCTCGAATTTTTTGTTGCTGTCTAAGGATACGGATGGAGTTGTTTTATATGGATTCTATAGAGCCCATTGCAAAAGTCGAATTTATCGCGATTGCTTCATCGCTACACTTCTCTCAAAGACCGCAAAGGCGCCATTTGTCTTTGCGAGCGAAGCGCGGCAATCCCATTATTGAATACTTTTGCAATTACCTCTGTTATTTAAATAAATAAATTGCCTGCTGTGATAATGCTGCAGGCAGCACAATAAAAAACCGCTGCCTGAACGATTACTGTTCAGATAGCGGCCCGACTATCAATTGCCTCCGGATATTATCTCATATCCGGAC
>Ga0172371_10002423_pt1 | contig 29597 bp, 14 predicted proteins | sample Lak12m_FD_114543 | JGI IMG/M metagenome (GOLD analysis project Ga0172371, IMG submission 114543) | Freshwater microbial communities from Kabuno Bay, South-Kivu, Congo - kab_022012_12m | ecosystem: Environmental > Aquatic > Freshwater > Lake | place: Democratic Republic of the Congo: South-Kivu...
CCTGACCTCCAGAGACGCTCGTTCGGCATAGATACACGCCGTGTTTGCGCGTCAGCATGCTTTTTGCCTGCATAGAGGCACTGTTTGGCGGACTATCGGGCGGATCAGCTGCGGAACGCCAGCCTGGGGGAGCGTGACGCACGCCGCGGCCGGTGTCCGGACAAGGTCCGGACGAGCGTCATCAGCCCAGGAAGCCGCGCTGCTCGAGGATGTCGGCCACCGTCGGGCTGCCGATCTCCTGCAGGTCGTACCGGACGCGGACCGCCGGCAGCTTGATGTCGACGATGCGGCGCAGGTCGATCGGCGTGCCGATCACGACCAGCTCCGCGCCGGAGGCGTTGATCGTCGTCTCGAGGTCCCTGAGCTGCTGGTCGGAGTAGCCCATCGCCGGCAGCAGGACGCCGATGTTGGGGTACTTCTCGAAGGTCGCCTTGATCTCGCCGACCGCGAACCCACGCGGGTCGATGTACTCGGCGGCGCCGAGCTGTCGTGCGGCCACCGTGCCGGCGCCGTACTTCATCTCGCCGTGGGTGAGCGTCGGGCCGTCCTCGACGACCAGGACGCGCTTGCCGCGCACCGCTTTGGGATCGTCGACCGTCACCGGACTGGCACCCATGATGATCTCGGCGGTCGGGTTGACCGAGCGCACGGCGGCCAGCTCGGCCTCGATGCCGGCGCGGTCGGCCGAGTCGATCTTGTTGAGGACCACGACGTCGGCCAGACGCAGGTTGACCTCGCCCGGGTAGTAGACGAGGCCGTTGCCGGGCCGATGCGGGTCGGCGACGGTGAAGTAGAGGTCGGCGGCGTAGAAGGAGAAGTCGTTGTTGCCGCCGTCCCAGAGGATGACGTCGGCCTCCTTCTCGGCCTCACGCAGGATGGCCTCGTAGTCGACTCCGGCGTAGATGACGTTGCCGGCGGCGACGTGGGGCTCGTACTCCTCCATCTCCTCGATGGTGCAGTCGTGCTTCTTGAGGTCGTCGATGGTCGCGAAGCGCTGCACGGCCTGCTTGGCGAGATCGCCGTAGGGCATCGGGTGGCGGATGGAGACGATCCTCTTGCCGGCCTCGCGCAGCATGGTCTGGATCTTGCGTGCCGTCTGGCTCTTGCCGGAGCCGGTGCGCACGGCGCAGACGGCGATCAGCGGCTTGGTCGACTTGACCATCGTGTACTTGGGGCCCAGGAGGCGGAAGTCGGCGCCGGCGGCGTTGACCATCGCCGAGCGGTGCATGACGTACTCGTAGGGCACGTCCGAGTAGGCGAAGACGACCTGATCGACGCCGTGCCTGCCGATGAGTTCCTCGGTCTCCGACTCGTCGTGGATCGGGATGCCGTCGGGGTAGAGCGTGCCGGCCAGGACCGCCGGGTACCTGCGATCGGTGATGTAGGGGATCTGGGTGGCCGTGAAGGCCACCACGTCGTAGGCCTGGTTGTCACGGAAGTAGGTGTTGAAGTTGTGGAAGTCGCGGCCGGCGGCTCCCATGATCAGGACCTTGATGCGTTCCGGCATGCCTTCTCTCCTTTGACTTCGCGGGTCCCGCGCCACGGCAGACCAGGCCTGCGGGCCAGCGATCGTGACCGTCTCTCACTTCCGGGCGGCCGGGCCGCCTGTGAGCTCCTTCTCGATGTACGGCGAGGTGAATGCCTGCAGCACCGAGCCGTACCCCGGTATGAGCTCCACGACGTCGCCGACCTGCGGTGCCGGGGCGACCGCTTCCACATCGACGATGAGGTGGTCGCTGCTGGCGCCGAGGACCTCCACGCGCCGGTCGACCGGCGTGAGCAGGTCCGGATACGTGTCCTGGCGCCCCAGGGCGAGGATCGCGCGCCGGTGCTCGCCGCGATCCTCATAGACCGGCCGGTTGCCGAAGGCGTCCTGGGCACTCTCGCCGCGTGGCCGGCTGGGCTTGACCAGACACTCGATGATGGGCGCTCGGAGCACGAACGCGTCCTGACGGAGCCCCGCCAACGGCTCACGAGTCAAGGTGTCGAGACCGAGCAGGATCGTCTCGCCGACGCGCAGGCTGGTGATGCCGGCCGGCAGCCGCCCGGACAGCGCCAGGCCGAGGCTGCCCGAGTTACCGCCCGAAACGACGATCGGCCGGCCGAGAAGGCTCTCGACGTCGGCCGCCAGCCGCACCAGCTCGCCGAGGTTCTCCTCGCTCGGCACGATGGCGCCGTAGCACGTGAGGTTGACGCCGATGCCGGCCACGCGCACGTGCTGCAGTGCCGCGACCTGCTCGACGAAGGGCAGCAGGTCGCCGGGCAGCACGCCCTCCCGCAGGTCACCGAGATCGACCATGCAGACGACGCCGTGGACGAGGCCGCGGACGCCTGCAGCCGCGTCGAGCGCCCGCACGGTGACCAGCTCGCTCTCAAGTGAGATATCGGCGAGGCGTACCACCTCGTCGGCCTGTGTCGGGGTGGGTGCCCGCAGCAGCCACAGCGGGACGGTGATGCCGGCGGCACGCAGCCTCGCGAGATTGGCCGGGCGCGAGTCGGCGAGCGCCGTCGCGCCGCCGCGCAGCATCGCGCGACCGACGGCGGGATCGCCGCAGGTGACCTTTGTCACCCCGACCAGATCAAGACCGGGCAGACGCTCCGCAAGCCGGCACGTGTTGGCCTCGATGGCGTCGAGGTCGACGACGATGGTCGCCGAAGCCAACCTCGAGCCTGCATCGCCCTTCGCCACCGGCCTGGACCTCCGTCCCCTGCATATTCCGTATGCAGCATGCTACGGCACCGTGTCGGAGTCATGCAAGTATGCACTCACCCGCCTGACAAGGCGACGGGTCCCGCACCATCGCGAACGGGATGCCCGGCGCCGGAGGCCGACTCGTCGTCCACAAAGAAGACGAACTTTGCTAAGCTTTCTTGGTAAGGTGACGTTACAGTGAGCGGCGACCCGGGCCGACGTTTGGGAGGCTGCCCAGGTGCCATCTGTCCCGACACAGAGGGAGGTGCGCGTGAAGAACCATCTGTCCCGACACAGAGGGAGGTGCGCGTGAAGAAGCTGGTCATCATGGTGGCGGCGGTCCTGGCGCTCGTCGTGGCCGTCGCCCCGGTGGCGCTCGCCGGGCCCGGCAAGGCCAAGCCCGGCCAGGGTCAAGGCGACAAGGTCGGCTCGAAGCAGCGTGCCAGCAAGAAGTTCACCGCCAACGGTGTGGTCCGGTCCGTCGCCGCTGACGACGGGACCTTCACGATGAAGGTGTGGAGCGGCGGCAAGATGCGCAGTGAGCGCGGCAAGTCCGTGACCATCAAGATCATCGATTCCACGAAGATCTTCCGTGTCGTGGCCGGCGAGCGCAGCAGCGTCGAGCTCGCGGACATGAAGGCCGGTGAGCGCGTCTGGGTCCAGGGCACGTTCGTCAAGACCGACGACGGCCGCGACTACACGGCCAAGCGCGTCAAGCTCAAGGGTACCTGGCCGTTCATGGCCAAAGGCGTCGTGACCGGCACCGATGTCGGGGCCGCCACGATCACGGTCAAGGTGACCCGCTCGATGGTGGCCATGCGCGCCTGGCTCGGCGAGGAGATCACCCTCCAGGTCACCGGCGAGACCCAGCTGCTCAAGCGCGTCGACGGCGTCACCGGTCCGATCACTCTTGCGGACATCGCGATCGACGACGAGGTGACCGTCAACGGACTGGTCGACAACACACAGCCGACCGACAAGGAGTTCATCGCCAGGCGGGTGCTGGTCAGGGACTGAGCGACCGCGGGACGGGATGACCGGCAGAGGCCGGATCGACCCAGAGCATCCATCGGACACCTCTCGGAGGGCCCGCCGTCAGGCGGGCCCTCCGCCATTTCCGCGCGATCTCGCCTGCTCTCGTCGTGCGATCTGCCGGTCGATGGGGCGAACGACCACGCCGCTCGCCCAGAACACCATCGCGACGGTCGGATCGATGAACGCGAGCGGGATCGAGATCAGGAAGACGGCGTGCTGCAGCAGCCCGGACCGGGTGAAGGCGCGGATCTCCTCGCGGCTCAGCTCGTCGTCCAGGAATCCCTTGCGCGCCGCGTACCACCAGATCGCCGTGCTCGCCGCCCCGGTCACGACCACCGTGGCCGCATACAGGACGACCGCCACGACCTGCGTCGAGTGGCGCCCGAGCAGCTCCGTCGGATACGGCAGGAAGGCGATGCACATCATGAGGAAGAGATCGAGCGTGATGAGCCGATGGTCGTAGGCGCGGATGTAGCGGAACGTCTTGTGGTGCTTGAGCCAGAAGACCCCGATCACGTAGAAGCTCACCACGTACATGAGGAACGACGGCAGTCTGCGGATCAGGCCCTCGCTGAGGCCCTCGCTGAGTGGCGGCACGCTGATGCGCAGCACGAGCAGCGTGATGGCGATGGCGAAGATGGCGTCGCTGAAGAAAGCCACCCGGTCGATGTCTTTCTCGACGCGCTGCCGTATCTCGGCACGGCGCACGTCGTCGATCGGCTCGCGCAACGCTGTCACCGATCCCGGCAGCTCCACGGCCATCGTGCCTCTCTCCGTACGTTCTTCGCGGGTCGACCCTGACCGCGCTGCGGCCACTCCGGTCGCGCACCGCGCCGCCCGAAGCGCCCCCTGAATGTACGAGACGGCGCGCCCGGAACCTTGTCGGTGCTGGCCGCCGAGGTTCAAGAGACACGGAGCTGCCGTGGCCCAGGCTCTGGCCGGGCTCGACTCAACCGAACGCGCGGCAGGTCCCCTGGGCCGGCGTCAGCGTCCGTTAAGTGCGAAGGCCGCCTGATGGGCGGCCTCGCGCGTCGAGTGCGTACTCGAGCGTGCTGACGGCATTCTCACCGCCTGGTCGACGCCGTGCAATACCCCCGCCGGTAGACAATCGCTCAACCTTCGCTTGCATGTTGCCGAGGCTGTAGACACGTTGCGGCTGTAACCGCGGGCAGTCTCACGACGGCAAGAACCACCCCGCACAGCGGTGGAGGGGGTAGAGCGATGTCCGGACCATGGAGACGGCGTCGACAAGGGCTGCGCCCCGCGCTGTGCTCGACGCCGGTCGACCGGTCGGCGAAGCGACCGTTCCGGGGCGCGGGGACCCTGCTCCTGACGGTGGCCCTCGGCGCCCTTCTTTTCTGGGCACCGGCCGCTCTCGCGGCGCCTCAGACCGACGTCGGCGCCTCGATGACCGGCACGCCGCTGCTCGGCGGCGAGGCCACGTACACCGTCACCATCACCAACACCGGCGACGTCAAAGGCTACGACCTCGACGTCACGACCGTCTTCTCGAGCTCCCGGGAAGGTTCTCCGACCGCCAGCGCAGTGACCGTCGTCTCCGCGCGCGATGCCGACGGCGCGGTCTATCCCACGTCGGTGAGCACCGATCCGGTGAGCGGGGACACCACCGTGACCGTCCTCAACATCCGCGACCTGGCGCCCACCGAAAGCTACACCCTGACCATCGTCCTGGATCTGGGCGGCGACCCCTCCTGGGCGGTGGGCGACCTGCTCACCGGGGATGCCACGGCCGCACTCAACGACATGCCCGACGGCTCCGGCACCTGGTACCAGGGCAGCGCGTCGGCGAGCGGTGAGGTCGTCCCCATCAAGCTCGTCACCAAGTCCGTGGCGCAGTCGACCGCCGGCGAGCAGGCTACCGGCACCCTCGACTGGCCGTATACGTACACGCTCGACGTGCAGAACAACTACGTCGCCGACACCGAAGAGGTCGTCATCGTCGACACCCTGCCCGACGGCGTCGAGTTCCTCGGCGTCACTTCGGGCCCGGCGCTCGACCCGGGCTACCCGCAGCGCGACGCCGCCACCGGCGAGACGACCCTCCAGTGGACACTCGGCACAATGACGCCCGGACAGGCGACCAGCATCACCTACAGCGCCGGCATCCGCTACGACTACTACGGCACCGACAACGGCGGCACCAACCGTCCCCACGACGACTTCTCCGGCACGCCGCCGCTCGGTACTCCGATCCCCGACGACACCGCGTTCGAGAACACAGCCGATCTGACGGCTGTGTTCCAGGACGAGCCGGTCACCGACCAGGACAGTGCCTCAGTGACCGGCTCCTACCTCACCATCAGCAAGGGCGGCACACCATCCACCGGCGGCAACGGCACGGTCGTCGCGTACACCCTGAGATACTACGCGTCCGAGTACTACGACATCGTCGAAGCAGGGCCGTCGATCACGGTCGTCGACAGCCTCCCCGACGGCATGACGTACAACGACGACGCTTCCCCTGCCCCGTCGTCGTGGGCCCACGACCCGCTCAGCGGCACCACCACCATCACCTGGGGGCCGGACGTGCTCGGCGACTTGCCGCACGGCACCTCCTCGGCCATCACCTTCAGCGCCACCGTCGACGACACCTGGGAGGGAGCGCCCTACACCGGCGACTGGATCGTCGGCGGGGACTTCATGAGCAATACCTGCACGATCACGGGCATCTGGGACGACCTGCCCGACCCCAGTCGACTGGAACAACTGACCGGCTCCGCATCCAGCGCCGGCTTCAGCACCGTTCTGCCCGGAGTCGAGAAGGACATGCAACTTCCCGACACCAGCGTGTGGGTCTCTCAGGGCGCCGCAACTGTGGGCGACGAGATCCGCGTACGTGTCCGCTTCAACACGAACGACGGCGCGACGCCGATCCGCAGTGACATCCGCTTCGGCAACATCTCCGTCGTCGACTGGCTGCCGCCCGGGTGCACGTACAACGGCGACGCGGTCGAGGTCCACTCCGGCGGCGGCGACTTCACGCAGCCGTCCGACCCGTCGTTCCCGACCATCAACCCCGACGGCCCGCCGGCGACGGCCACGATCGGCAGCCTCGAAGGGGTCGAATGGTACCTGGGTGATGTCGCCAAGGGCGGCTGGTGGGAGGCCGAGTTCACCGTCACCGTCACCGACGCCGCCGCCGTCGCCGACGGTGTCCAGGTCAACAACCTCTGGAAGCTGACCGGCGTCAACACGTTCGGGCAGCAGTACTCGGATCGCGACGCGACGGCCATCAGCTACGTGGAGCCTCACCTGCTACTCGACAAGACGGCCTCACCCACGACGAACCTGAGGCCGGGCGGCACGGTCACCTACACGGTCACCATCGACAACGACGGCGACGGCGCCGCCCAGGACGTGCGCTTCGTCGACACGATCGCAGACGGCATGCGCGACACGGCCCCCGCTGTCGTCTCCGTGACTCTCGACGGCTCCCCGCTCGCCGAAGGCACCGACTACAAACTTACACCCGCCTACGACCCGGGCACGGGTGTCTGGGGCATCGACTTCCACGACACGGCGGCGCCGGCGGTCGACACGCCGATACCGGCCGGCGGCACACTCACCATCGTGTACCGAGGCGTCATCGACAGCACCGCCGTGGCCCGCGCTACGCTGACCAACATCGCCAGCGTGGGCTACAACACGCAGGCCGACGGCAGCGGCCGGGAGACGCCGCCGAGCAGCGATCCGGCCGACGACAACACCGACGACGCCGCCGTGCAGATCGCGCCGTTGGCCGTCACCAAGTCCGTGAGCCCCACGGGGCCGGTCACTATCGGCGACACTCTGACCTACACCCTGCGCGTCACCGTCCCGGCAGGACTCGTCGGCTACTGGCCGATGCTGCGCGACACCATCGATTGCGACGGCTTCACGTACGTGCCCGGCAGCGCCACCCTGACAGACATCAGCGGCACGCCGACGAGCGGAGCGACCCTCGATGCAGCGATCGTTCCCAACCCCGCCGCCGGCGGCAGCGCCAGCAACACGACCGTCACCTGGTTTTTCGACGACCCGATCGACAACGGCGCCCAGACCACCGACTACGTCTTCGAGGCCAGCTTCCAGGTCCTCGTGGACGGCCTCGAAGACAGCGGCGCCTGGGAGTTCTGGCTGCCGACGGCCACCGACCGGGTGCGCGACAACGCGCGCATCTACTGGAACACGACCGACACGCCGACCCGGCCCACGACTCCGGACCAGTTCCGCCAGTCGGCAGACGTCTACACCTCGATCATCCAGCCGCTCCTGCGGCTGAGCAAGGACACGACGTACCCCGGCCCCTTCTGTCCCTGCGCCCCGATCACCTACGTCTCGGTGATCTCTCATGACGCCGAGCGCAGCCGTTCGACCGCGTTCGACCTCTCCTGGAAGGACGACCTCTCGCCGCTGGTGGAGACACCGCAACTGGTCTCGGTCATCCGCAACCAAGGCCAGCCTGACGAACAGACCCTGCAGGAAGGGGTCGACTTCACAAAGGACTTCGCCGGCGACCCGATCACGATCGACTTCAGCGGCGGCACCACGCACACGTCGCTCGACACCGACGACACCATCACGGTCACGTACAGGGTCTCCCTCAAGCCCAATACCGTGGCCGCGGCGCAGATCACGAACACGGCCGACGTCGATTGGGCCAGCCTCGACGGTGCTCCGGCGGGATCGCGCGTCTACACCGACCCCGAACCGTCGCCGGGCTGGCCCTACGACACGGCCACGAAGACCGTCTACGTGAACGCGGCGACCGTCGTCAAGTCGGTACAGCCCGCGGCGTTGACGATCGGCGAGACGGCGACCTACAAGGTCCGGGTGACGGTGCCGACCGAGACTGACCTGCATGGTCCCACGCTGTCCGACGCCGTCCATACCTCGGGTATGGTCTACGTGCCCGGCTCGGCCGCCGTGACCTACGTCTCGGGCGATCCGGTCAACCCGGCCGTACTGGCTTTCGTGATACCCAATCCTGCCGAGACCCGCCTGCCGGGAAGCTCCACACTCCTCTTCACCTTCGACACGCCGATAGGCAACAGCGACCCCGGCGGCCAGGGTGACGAACCGTACGTGTTCGACCTGACCTACGACATGCTCGTCACGGGGACCAACCCGGCGGCGACCTGGCTCTGGGACCCGACCACCCCGCCGAACGGCACCGACGACACGGCGATGCTCACCTGGACCAACGGGTACGGCTATACCAGCGCGTCGGACGATGCCGAGCTCGACATCGTGCAGCCGTGGCTGGAGCTCGACAAGGAGTTCGACGCCGCGACGCTCACGCAGGCCCAGCCGGTGAGCTCCACGGTCGTCATCCGCAACAAGGGCGAATCCACGTCCTATCCGGTCCCCGTGGCGGCCGGTTTCGACTTCGTCGACACCGCTCCCAACGGCTTTCTCGCGCCCACCGGCATCTCCGTGGTCTTCAACGAAGGTGAGCCCGATGAGGAGACCCTGGTCGCCGACACCGACTACTCGACCGACATCAGCGGCAACGACCTGCGCCTGCGCTACCTCTCCGCCAAGACGTGGCTGGACCCCGCCGACACACTGACCGTCCGCTACACCAACGACCTCGATCCGGCGGTGGCCACGCCGGGCCGCTCGTTCACCAACGACGCCGTGTCGATCTACGCCAGCCTGGCGAGCGGCAGCGACCTGCGCGTCTACGGGCAGGATCCCGATCCGTTCACCGACGACCGCGCGCAGGACAGCGACACCGTGACCATCGTCAACGCGGCGGTGGTCAAGACCGACGACACCACCGGCGGTACGGCGACGATCGGCGAGACGTTCAACTTCCTCGTCGACCTGACCATCCCGCAGGGCACCCGTGTGTACCGTGGGACCGTAGCGGACGTGGTGCCGGACGGCCTGACGGTCCTCGACGCGAGCGTGACTCACGGCAGCGTGGTCTACGCCGAGCAGCCGGACGGCACCACCGAGGTGGACTGGACCCTGCCCGATCCGTTCTCGCAGGCCTCCACGCCACCGCTCACCGTGCCGCGGCTGACCATCCAGGTGCGCGTCGACGACACGTTCACCAGTGGCAGTCCCGTCGGCGGCCTGCCGCCGCAGAGCACCTTCACGAACACGGCCGAGCTGACCTGGTACGGGGAACCGTCCGGCGGCGACCCGTTGACGGCAGACGACGACGACCTGGTCACGGCGGTCGAGCCGCGTATGACCATCGACAAGCAGGTCTCGCCGACCTCGGCCGCCGCCGGCGACACCGTCCGCTACACGGTCACGCTTGGCAACACCGGCACGTCGGCCGCCCACGACATCGTGTGGGAAGACGCCGTGCCCACCAAGCTCTTCGATCCGCCGGGCAGCCCGACCCTCGTGTCCGTCACCCACTCCGCCATGGGGCCGCTCAGTACTCCCGCCAGCTACACAGCCGACTTCTCGATGGACCCCACCGTCATCAGTCTGATCGAGGCGGATCACCCGGCGCCGGTGAGCCTGACGCCGACCGAGACGCTGACCGTCGTCTACGACTCCACGGTTCCCGGCGGTATCGCCGACGGCCTCTCCCTCACCAACACGGCCGGCATCGAGTACGACTCGCTGGCCGGCTCCGCCCACGCCCGCCACTACGGGCCGACAGAGGACTCGGCCACGGTCACGACCCTGGCGCCGGAGCTCACGGTGGCCAAGCGCGTCACCGCCGGCCAGAACGTGAGCCGCGGCGGCACCGTGAGCTTCGAGGTCACCGTCACGAACACCGGCGACGCGACGGCCTACCAGGTCGACGTCACCGACACGCTTCCCGGCGCGGCGTTCACCTACGTGAACGGCACGACGGCTGCGTCGTGGCCCGGCGGCTCCTCGACGGCAGACCCGAGCGGCGCACCGGGCCCGGATCTGAGTTGGGCACTCGACGCTACGCTCGATCCCGGCCAGAGCATCACCCTCACGTTCGACATGCTCGCAGGGATCGACGCGGCGCTCGGCACTCACACCAACATCGCCTCCGCCACCGGCCGGGATGGCGGCGGCGGCGCGATCCCCCGGAGCGAGGCGCCGGCGGACTTCAACGTCGTGCGTCCCGGTGATTCGCAGATCACCGTGGCCAAGAGCCTGCACGCCGGCCAGGCAGACCCGGTGCGTCACGGCGACCCCGTCGTCTTCGACATCGTGATCACCAACAGCGGCGCGGCGAGCATCGTCTCCCTGCCCCTGCAGGACACCTTCGACCCGACCTACCTCACGTATGACTCGGCACTGCCGGCGCCGGACAGCGTCGGCAGCGGGACGCTCGAGTGGACCGATCTGCTGGCCGGCGAGGCCCCGCTGGCACCCACCGAGAGCATCACCGTGGAAGTGACGTTCACCGCGGTACTGCCCGAGGGCGAGACCGGCGCCACCACGACGAACACCGCTCTCGTGAGCGGGGCAGTCGATGAATACGAGGAGGTCGTGCCACCGTCGGACGGCGAGCGCGACGTCGGCATCATCCCGCCGGTGACCGATCCGCGGGTCTCGGTCGCCAAGACGCTGGCCACGGGGCAGATGGATCCCGCCATCGTCGGCCGCACCGTCGACTTCCGCATCGTGGTCACCAACACCGGCGACGTGCCGCTGGAGACGGTCCCCCTGAGCGACACCTACGACGCGACGTACCTGCACTTCGACTCCGCCACCCCGGCCCCGGACTCCGCGGTGGCCGGCGCCCTCGGGTGGACCGACCTCACCGGCTCCGGACAACTGGCCGTCGGTGACTCGATCACAGTCACGGTGCGCTTCACGGCGCTCGCCGCGACCGCGGCGACCACCGACACGGCGCTGGTCAGCGGCGCCCTCGACCCGTGGCTGCAGCCGACGCCCGACGTCGATGACGACGCCGACGTGGGCATCCGCGATCCGGAGGCGCACGTGACGATCACCAAGTCGCTGGCCGCCGGACAGCCCAGCTCGATCATCATCGGCGACCAGGTGACCTTCGACATCGTGGTCACCAACGCCGGGGATAACCCCCTGGTCACCGTGCCGCTGAGCGACACCTACGACACGAGCTGTCTGCGTTTCCTCTCGGCCACGCCGGCTCCGGACGCCCAGGGCGCCGGCAGCCTGACGTGGGACGACCTCACCGGCAGCGGCAGCCTGCCCGTCGGCGAGTCGATGACGATCCGGCTCACCTTCGTGAGCACTGCCGTGACCGCCGCCGCCGTCAACACGGCCACCGTCGCCGGCGCCGTCGACGAAGAGGACGTCGTGGCCCCGACCGTCGGCGATGACGCGCGGGTGACCATCGACCCGCTGCCGGCCTCCTACTCGATCGGCAAGTCCAAGGTCGGCGGGCAGAAGGACCCCATCCTTATCGGGGAGCAGGCCTCCTTCCGGATCGTGGTCACCAACACCGGCCGCGCGACGCTGGCGAAGATCCCGCTCAGCGACGTCTTCGACGCATCGCTGCTGGCCTTCGTCTCGGCCGATCCGGCCCCCGACCAGAGCGCCTCTGGCCGACTCGACTGGACGGACATCACCGGCAGCGGCGATCTGGCCCCGGGTGAGTCAGTGTCGGTGACCGTCACGTTCCGCGGCAAGGCCCGGAGCCCCGCGGCCGGCGACACGGCGACCGTCAGCGGCGCCGTCACCGACGACGGCCGCACGCTGCCCGAACAGAGCGCCCAGGCGGCCGTCTCGATCATCCCGAAGGGCAGGCTGACGCTGACCAAGACGGTCAGGGACGTCAACGGTGGCGCCATGCTGCCCGGCGACGTGCTCCTGTGGACCATCACCGTCAAGAACGTCGGCGCGGTCGACGTGACCGAGCTCGTGATCAAGGACACGGTGCCCGCCCAGACCACCTACGTCAAGGGAAGCATCACCGGCCGCGGCGCCGACGACAGCCGCAGCCCCCGGCTGCGCTGGGTGGTCGGCACCGTGCGGACCGGCGGGAGCGTCACGGTGACCTTCCGGTCCCGGGTGAAGCCCGACCTGCGGCCCGGGACGCGGATCCGCAACACGGCGACCGTCGACGGACTCGAGGTCGATCCCTATACCTCCCAGACCACCGGCGATGGAGTCTCCGGAGCCGGCACCGCGCTGGCGCGCACCAGTGGCGGCGGCTATGGGAGCCTCTGGGTCGCCGGCGGACTGGCCCTTCTGGGCTCGATCATGATCGGCGCCTGGCAGCACGGCAGGCGCCGAGCCTCGCGACCTGAAGGAGGTGCGTCATGACCGCCCGACACTCCTCTGACCGACACGCCGGCGGACGCCGTTCCCTGCGGCAGACCCTCCTCCTGGTCGCCGGCTGTTGCCTTCTTCTGGCGGCCGCCGGCATCGCGGTCACCAGCCAATGGGACCACATCGCCTACGCGCTCGGCTTGACCGACCGGGGCGATCCCTACGTGAGTGAGCGCTCAACGACCGCCCGCGGTACGCCGAAGACGTCGATCTACCGTCTGGTCATCCCGCGGCTCGGCATCAACGTCAAGATACGTAACGGCGGTCGCGAGAAGGCCCTGCGCCTCGGCGTCTGGCATCAATCCAACGGCGCCTCGCCGCGGACCCGCGGCAACTCCGTGATCTCCGGCCATCGCGTGACGCGGGCGTTCGTGCTCCTGGACAAGCTGCAACGCGGCGACCGCGTGGTCGTCTACTGGGGCAAGCGCCGGTACGTTTATCGTGTGGTGCGCGTCTACGAGACCGGACCGCAGGACAAGCGTCTGACGCGCTGCGGCACGCGCAAGCGCTTGACTCTCTACACCTGCGTGGCGCGGGTCGAAGGGGACCGGCGAGTGGTCGTCGTCGCCGTACCGGTCTGACGTGCGCGACGGCGCACCCGCCCGCCCCGTCGCTTCCATCACCGCTCGCTTCACTCACGGCCCGCGCTGCGGGCCAGTATCGACCGCGGACGCACGCGTCCCGGCATCTCCACGTGGCGACGTGGGAGACTCCGCGCCACCGTGACCTGCCGACGGGTCAGGCGATGATCAGCTGCGACCGATCCTCTGCGTCCACGCGTACCGGGACACGCGCCCCGGGCTGCAGCCCGCCGAGAGCCGCGGCAGCCACGATCTGTCGATGGGTCACGGCGTAGGGTTCGCGACCGTCGATCTCGACCTCGAGGTCGAACTCGATCTCCGGCTGGTAGTTCACGATCTTGCCGGTATCGCGCAGCCCCTTGACCGTCGCTTCTCCAGCCAGACCCTCGGCCGTCAGATGCTGCGCCTTCGTCTGATCGGCCTGTAGCTGCTGGACCGCCTCGTTGGCCTCGGCCACGCCCTGTTTCATGATCTTGAGCGGGTTGTTGGTGCCGAACCGCTCCTTCTGCATCTCTTTGCCTGACTTGGAGAGGTCCTTCATGTCTTTCAGGAAGCCCATGCTCCACCTCGTCGCTCACGTGGCCGCGGCCACGACATCATCTGGACTATCGCGGTCCTGATACCCGCGCCCCCCGTACGGGCAAACGGTGCTACGGGGCTTGAATCGACGTCCGGCCCTGTCGTGCGGGGCAGCTGCCGACGCCCTATCGCTCCGGTGCAGCGGAGCGAACGGCACGATGCCGGCGGTCTTTGGGCCGGCTGCCGTGTCCGCGTCCGCCACCGCCCTCTCCCCCGCCTGTCGCTCCGTCCAGGAGCCCGGCTATGATGGTGTCGGCATGCGCTTCATCCACACGGCAGACCTGCACCTGGGACGTCTCTTCCACGGTGTCCACCTCACCGCCGATCAGGCCTTCGTGCTCGACCAGCTCGTCGACCTGGTCGCCGAGGCACGCCCGCAGGCGGTCCTGGTAGCCGGCGACGTGTACGACCGGGCGGTGCCGCCGCCCGACGCCGTCGCCCTCCTCGACGACGTCCTCGACCGCATCGTGTCCGGGCTCGGAGTGCCTGTCCTGCTGGTCGCCGGCAATCACGACAGCCCGACCCGTCTCGGTTTCGGCGCCGCACTGCTCGCCGAGCGCGGTCTGCACGTCGCCGGGCCGCTCACCGCCACACCACACCACCTGGTGCTGCGCGACGAGCACGGCCCCGTCGTCATCCACCTGCTGCCGTACGCCGAACCGGCCGTGGCGCGCGCCGTCTACGCCGACGAAAGCCTGCACGATCAGGCGGCGACCGTCGGCGCGGGGATCGAGCGAGCGCGCTCGTCGGCCACTGAGCTGCCGGACAGGCGGCCGGCCGGCGAGCCTGACTGCAGCCGCGCCGACGTCTCAGGGGCACCGGCGGCCGAGGCTGCTCCCGGACGCGCCGGCGCTTCAAGGGCACCGGTGGCCGGCTCGTCGCGCGTCCGCAGCGTCCTGGTGACGCATGCCTTTGCCGCCGGCGGGCTCACCAGCGAGTCGGAGCGGCCGCTCACCGTCGGCGGTACCGGAGCCGTCCCGGCGCCGCTCTTCACTGGCTTCGACTACGTCGCCCTCGGCCACCTGCACCGGCCGCAGTGGGTCCGCGGCGACGACCCGCAGGACGCGGCGCCGCGCGTGCGCTACTCGGGCTCACCGCTGGCGTATTCCTTCGACGAGGCCGGCCGCGAGAAGTCGTTGTCGGTCGTCGAGCTGGGGCCACCGGCAGCAGCCGGAGACGGACTGGCGAAGCTGGTCGTGGAGAGCGTGCCGCTGCGGCCACGACGCAATGTCCGCCGTCTCGCGGGGACGCTCGGCGAGCTGCTGGCGATGTCCGCCGACGACCCGGCCCGCGACGACTACGTCGAGGCTGAGATCCAGGATCAGGGGCCGGTCTTCGATGCCATGGGCCGGCTGCGCGAGGCGTACCCCAACGCGCTGTCGGTCGTCCTGCCCCAGCTCGCCGCCGCCGCCCAGGAACGACGCACGCGACCAGACCCGAAGCGGGCCGGCGACCTCGAGCTCCTCACGGCGTTCTTCGAGCATGTCTGCGGAGAAGGCCCCACCGCGCCGGAGATCGCCGCCTTCACCGAGGTCGTGGACGGTCTGGGCCGGCAGGAGCGGCGGGAGTGAGGCCGCTGGCCCTGCGCATGCAGGCCTTCGGCCCCTACGCCGGCGAGCAGTCGCTCGACTTCGCCGATCTCAAGGGACGCCGCTTCTTCCTCATCCATGGGCCCACCGGAGCCGGCAAGACCACCATCCTCGACGCCATGGTCTTCGCGCTCTACGGAGACACCAGCGGCTCCGAGCGCCAGGTGGCCGACATGCGCAGCGACCACGCCGACCCCGGTCGGCTCACGGAAGTGACGTTCGACTTCGCCCTTGGAGCCGACCGCTATCGGGTCTGGCGCCGGCCGGCGCAGGAACGCCCCAAGCTGCGCGGAGAGGGTGTCACCCTGGAGCAGCAGGACGCGACCCTGTGGCGGTGTAACGGCCCGCCGGCCGGCGACCGGCACGAAGCCGCGTCGGAAGCCGACGGCAGGCCGCTGGCCGCCGGCTGGAGCAAGGTGACTGATGCCTGCCGGGAGCTGCTGGGCTTCCGTGCCGAGCAGTTCCGTCAGGTGGTGATGCTGCCGCAGGGCAGGTTCCAGGAGCTGTTGCGGGCCGACTCCAGCGGGCGCGCCGACATCCTCGCCACCTTGTTCGGCACGCAGCGCTTCGCCCGCCTGGAGCGCACGCTGAAGGAGGCCGCCGCCGGTCAAAGGAAGCGGCTGGAGGAGCTCGCGCACGAGCGCCGCTGGGTCCTCGACTCCGTCTCTGTTGACGGCGGCGAGGAGCTCGAGACAGCGCGCGCCTCGGCAGGTGAGTCGCTCACCGAAGCGTGCGAGCGGCGGGCGCGTCTCGACGATGCGCGCTCTGAGGCCGAGGCGACGCTCGCACGCGCGCGCGGCGTGCAGGCGACACTCGACGCCGCCGCCGAGGCACAGCGTACTCTAAGCACACTCCGCGACCGTACCGCGGAGATCGAGGCCGCCCAGGCCGAGCTGCGGCTCGGTCGCGCCGCCGCGCTCGTCGATCATGCGGCTCGCCACATCGAACGCTGCACCGAGGCCGCGGAGCGGCGTGCCCGGCAGCGGGCGGCTGCGCAGGATGTGCTTGCGGCGGCGGAGGCGGCGCACGCCACGTCGGCCGCCGTCCTTGAAGCAGAGACGGAGCGCGCCGGAACGCGCCGGGAGGCGGAGCGGGCGCTCGCCGGACTCATCGAGCTCCGTGACAGGGTCGGACCGCTGGCCGCCGCCCGCACGCGGCTCGATGCCGCCGAGGCGGCGCAGCACCAAGCCAGAGCAGAGGTGGAGCGCTCGCGGGCAGCACTCGCCGCTGCGGTGTCTGCCCGGGATGAGGCACGCGGGGAGCTGGAGCGTACCCGTGCGCTCGCCGACACCGAGGCCTCCTGCGCCACCGCTGCCGAGAGCGCCCGTTCGGCAGCCGACCGCCGCACCGAGCTTGAAGTGCTCGCGGACAAGCTCGCGATCGCGCGGCGTGAGGCGCGGGCGACGGCCGAGATCGCACACGCCGCTCACACGCGCTGGGAGGCCGCCTGCGAGCATGCGGCCGCACTCGAAGCCGCCTGGCTCGCCGGTCAGGCGACCGTGCTGGCGCACGGCCTGCAGCCGGGCGTGCCCTGCCCGGTATGCGGCGCGACCGAGCATCCGTCGCCGGCGTCCTCGGCGGTCGACGTCCCCGGGTCAGAGCTGGTCATAGCCGTCCGCGACGCTCGCGACGCCGCTCTGCGTGACCGCGACGAGATGCGTCGCAAGGCGTCGGAGGCCGCCGCCACGGAGCGCGCTGTCGCTGCCTCTCTCGACGCCCTGGCCGCCGCTCTCGGAGAAGCCGCCGGGCTGCCCGTCGCCGCGTGCCGGGAGGTCGTCCACGCCGCCGAACACGCCGTCGCAGAGGCGTGCGCCGCCCGGCGGGTGCTGCCCGACGTTGAGGCGCGTGCCCGGCAGGCCGAGGCGGCTGCGGAGGCGGCGGAGGCGGCGCTCGCTACCGCCCAGGAGCAGGCCACCCGGGCCTCCTCGGAAGCAGGAGGAGCGCGCGCCGCGCACGAGGAACGCAGCGCCACCGTGCCGCAGGAACTGTGCGACCCCGGCACGCTCGAGACGGCCATTGAGGCCGCCGCCGCCGCGGCCGCCGGACTCCAGCGCGCCTTCGAGAAGGCCGAGGCGGACGTCCGCCGGGCAGAGGCGACCCTCCGCGACGCGCGCGCCGCGGACACGGCCGCGCGGCTCGAGCAGGGTGAGGCCGACACCTTGCTCGCCACCGCCCGGAGCGAGCTCGACCAGAGCCTGATCATGCACGGGTTCGTAGCACCGGACGGCGGCCCCGACGCCGATGCCTGGCGCGACGCCCGGCGCGACGCCGACCGGCTTGCGGCTGTGGACGACGACATCACGGCGTGGGAGCGCCGGCTGGCCGAGGCGACCGGGCGTGCGGAGCAGGCCGCGGCGGCAGCGGCCGGGCTCACGACGCCCGACCTCGTCGCCCTCCAGGCGGCGTCGGCCCAGACCCGCGCGGCCGCCGAGGAAGCCGCCTCTGCGGCCGGCGTCCTGCAGGCCCGCGTCGACCGCCTCGAGGCCGCGGCCAGCAGACTCGCCGAGCTGCGCTCCGATGTCGAGGACGGCGACCGTCGTTTCGCCGTCATCGGCCGCCTGGCGCAGTTGACGAACGGAGACAACCCGTCTCACCTGACGCTGCAGCGCTTCGTGCTCGGCGCCTTCCTCGACGCCGTCCTGGTGGCCGCCAGCGCCCGTCTGCAGCTCCTCAGCAAGGGGCGTTACCGGCTCCTGCGCACCGACGAGCGTCGCGGCGGCAGACGATCGGCCGGCCTCGACCTCGACGTGTACGATGCCTGGACCGGGATGGAACGGCCGGTCTCGACGCTGTCCGGCGGCGAGTCGTTCATGGCCGCCCTCTGCCTGGCGCTGGGACTGGCCGAGACCGTTCAGGCCTACTCGGGCGGCATCTACCTCGAGACGGTCTTCATCGACGAGGGCTTCGGGACGCTGGACGACGAAGCCCTCGATCTCGCGGTGGCGACCCTCATGGACCTGCAGGAGGGGGACCGCCTGGTCGGCATCATCTCGCACGTTGGCGAGCTGCGCGACAGGATCGACGCCCGGCTGGAGATCACGGCGGAACGCGGCACCAGCAGCGCCCGCTTCGTCGTCCCGTGACCGTCGCGACTTGGCGGCCGGCCGCCGGCAGCCCCGCCATCCCGTCTGCCCGGCCGACACATCCGTGACCGCTGCGGCCGGCCGACATTCCGGGCCCTCCGCTCGCCGGCCGTCAGGTCCGCCGCGTGGGTGCCCGGGCCTCCAGATGCTCGAGGACGATCTTGACGGCCCCCGACTTCTCCTTGTCGAGGAAAGCGCGCACCGCGTCCTGCCATGCATCCATCGGGAAGCGGTGGGTCACCAGGCCCTCGACCGGGAAGCCGGGGTCGGCAAGCAGCGTCGCGGCATGATCGAAGGAGGTCCGGCCGTCGGCCTCGGTGGCATGGCCATCCACGCCGAGCAGGTCGATCTCCTGGTGCCAGAGGGGTGTGTAGTCGAAACGGCCGCAGCGCAGCTCGGCGCCGAGCAGGACCACGGCGCCACGCGCCCGTACCCAGCGCAGCGCGTCACGCAGGGTCTCGCCGCTGCCGACCGCATCGAAGACCACATCGAAACCGCCGAGCAGCGCCTCGTTGTTGAAGGGTGCGTGGACGTAGCAGGCGCCGGTCGCCCGGGCCAGGTCCCGTGCCAGAGTGGGACCGGGCCGATGGACGATCGCGCCCAGCCATTCCGCCAGGACCGCCTGCATCTCATGGCGCACGATGCAGTGCAACTCGATGTCCGGCGCGTAGTGCCGCAGGACCGCCATCAGCAGCAGACCGATGGAGCCGCCGCCGATGACCAGCACGTGATCGCCCGGCTGCGGCAGTCTGCGTAACGCGGCATGGACGGCCACCGCGGTCGGCTCCAGAAGGACGGCGCGCTCGTTGGGTACGGCGTCGGGGATGCGGAACAGCTGATCGGCGTGGGCGACCATGAGCGGAGAGAAGCCGCCGCCGAGATTCGCCGAGAGCAGCGAGCCATCATCGGACTCCGCAGCCGGCGGCACAGGCGTGGAGAGCTCGATGGCCGCAGCGGACGCAGCGGCACCGTCGTCACGCCGACGGCCGGCGTTGCGGGCTCGACGCACCTTACCGTGGCGCCGTTGCTCGCTCTTCTCGCGGGAAGACGGCGCCTCCGATGCCTGAGACGCCAGCCGGCCGGTGTTCTCGCAGAGCATGTAGGCACCGGCCCGGCACTGCCGGCAGGGCGGATCGATCCCCATCTGGGCGCACGACGGCCACGAGATACGCAGCGCCACCCTCTCGCCGGGCGCAAAGCCCCCGCTCGGCCCGTCGCGGCCTGTTCGTGCCGCCTCGCCGGCGCCGACCACCCGGCCCCAGCATTCATGGCCGAGGAAGGTCCGCGGCAACGTGGGGATGGCGGCGGCAAACGAGCGCGGGTCGACATCCATGAACATGAGATGCACATCGGTGCCGCAGAGGCCGCACTCGAGGTTGGCGACCTTGACCCACTCGGGCCCCGGCAGTTCCGGGATCGGCACCTCGCCGTAGTTCACCGGAGACAACCGCCCGAAGGCGAGGTCCTTCCGCACCTTGCCGAGAGCCTGGGCGGCGAGGGCGCGCGCCGTCGCGCGATCGAAGTAGAGAGCCTTCACTGCTCGACGGGAGGACGCTTCTGCCGACGTGGTCTGGACGGCCGCTGCTTGGCAGCGGCAGCCTCGGTCGACCCGTCGGCCGCCGTGGGCTTGCCTGCCGGCGGCGGCTCAGCCGGCTTGGCGGTCGCCGGCGGCCGGCGTCTCTTCGCGGCCGGCTTGCCTTCTTCCGGCGCGGCCGTGCGTCTCTTCGCGGCCGGCCTGCCCTTCTCCGGCGCGGCCGTGCGTCTCTTCGCGGCCGGCTTGCCCTTCTCCGGCGCAGCCCCCCGCGTCTTCGCTGCCGGCCTACGGGTCTTCGCCGTCGCGGTCTTCTCAGCGGCAACCGCCGTGGCTACTTCCGATGCCTGCGGGGAGCGCCGTGGCGCTCGCCGGCTGCCGCGAGCCCGTGGCGGCGCGGCAAGCGCCGCCACGGCCCCCGAGCAGCCGGCGACGATCTCCCCGACCTCCTCCTCGCCGATGAGCAGACTGGGCCGCAGGACCACCGACGCCCTCGCCACCCTGCCCTGGACTGCCAGCACGCCGGTGTCGGCCAGCGCTGCGCAGAAGGCTGCCGCCCGCTCTTCGGTGCCCAGGTCGAGAGCCAGCAGCAGGCCCCTGCCGCTCACGCCCCGGACGATGTCCGGGTGCTCGCCGGCCAGGGCCTGCAGAGAGGTGGCAAGACGCTCCCCCATCGCGACCGCGTTCTCCCAGGGACGCGCGGCCTCGTACTCGTCGAGTGCCGCCTGCCCCACCAGACACCCCACATCGGAGCCTCCGAAGGTCGACAGATGGATGAGCGGATGGTCGTTCAGGAACTCCTGGAGCGGCGCGGCGAAGAGGGTGGCGCAGATCGGGAAGGCGCCGGCCGCCAGGCTCTCGCCGATGACGAGGATGTCCGGCACCACGCCCCAGTGGCCGTAGGCGAAGCGGGCGCCGGTACGCCCCATGCCGCTCTGCGTCTCATCGAGCACCAGCAGTACCCCGCGATCGCGACAGATGCGCGCCACCGCACGCAGGTAGTCCGGCTCCACGCAGCGGCAGCCGTTCTCCGCCTGCACCGGCTCGAGGATGAAGGCGGCGTCGAGGCCGCCGATGGCGGCCTCGACTGCCAGCAGGTCGTTCATGGGTACCGACCGCACGTCGGGGATGAGCGGCGCGAAGTCGGCCGCGTCCTGCCGCTCTGACAGCGCCAGAGCGAACCCGGTCTCCCCATACCAGCCGCCGTCGACGGTGATGAGACCAGGCCGCCGGGTATGGCCGCGGGCGAGCTTGCAGGCCGCGTCCAGGGCCTCGCCCCGCGAGACACTGAAGATGGCACAGTCGAGCTCACCAGGAACGAACGCCGCCAGCCGCCGTGCCAGATCGGCCTTCTCCGATGAGATCAGCGGAAAGTTCCCCTGGTCCGCCACCTGGACCGCCTCGCGCAACGCCGCCAGCACCCGCTGCGGACGACGGCCGAGGTTGAAGATGCCGCGGCCGCCGATGCAGTCGATGTACCGCCGGCCGTCCGGGGCCACCACGACGGCACCATCGCGAGCGGCCTCGACGACTCGAGGACCGAGGGACCGTGCCCGCCCTGCCTGAGCCGTGCCGAACACCCGTGCGGCGCGAGCCTCAAGATCGGCCGTCTGCGGCTGCATGGTCACGAGACGGCGCCCGACCCCGGACCGTGTCCATCGCCGTCCGGCGCCGGCCGGGACGCGTCCCCGCGCCCATCGGGATGCCGCCGGGCCGACGCCTTGCGAGCGCTCCCGACACTGCGCGCGACCGCGTCGGTGGTCGCCGCCACGCAGTCCATGGCGCGACCGGCCAGGACGCCGATCACGCGTCCCCACTCATCGACGTCGCGGACCTGTTCGCGACCCTGCGGCAACGTCTCTCTGGTCTTGACGGCGACCGTCGATGCCGCATCGGCCGCCGCGCTCGTGGCACGGGTCACGGCGTCGCGGGTGGCCGGGACCGCCTGACGGACCGCGCCGGGAGTGCGCCGGACCACCTCGGCCGCCGCCGGCCCGGCGCGCCGGGCCACCTCGGGCGCCCTGGAGACCGCCTCGCGGGCGACGGTACCGGCACTGGCGCCGACCTCTTTCACAGCGGTCGGCAGATGCTCGCCGACGCGGCGCCCGGCGCCGCCGGCCGCCGTTGCAGCCTGATCGGCCGTGACATGAGCGGCCGTCTTGAACCGCCGTGCCGCCGGTCGGACCACCGGTCCCGCCGTGCGATCGACCGCCTGACCGGCCTTGAGCATGGCGCCGACGAGTTGCTGCAACTGCGGCTCGATCTTCTCGATCGCGTCTTTGGCCGTTCCACCGGCGCCGTGCGCGCGTTCCTTCATCTCACGACTCCTGTCTTGCATGTCGCGCAGCAGGCCGAACAGCCTGATCTGCACCAGCTCGTTGTCAAGCAGCGGCAGCACCCCGGGTATCTTCGTCGCCGGCAGCGCCAGCGCCATCAGCGGTCGGATCGAGGCGAGCGCCGCCGTGATCGCCGCGATGATCCCGGCCGTCTCTTCCTCGGTCACCGTGAGCGGCGGCATGAATCGCATGACCTGCGGCGCGTTGCCGGAATAGGCGGCGAACACGCCCTGCTTGCTGAGCGCGTCGCTCATCAGCGGCCCCATGAACTCGTGCACGTAGTCGACCCCGACCATGAGGCCGCGACCGCGGACCTCGATGATGAGATGCGGATGCTCGGCACGCAGCCGCTCGAGCGCCGCCGTCAGCTCGGCGCCGCGGGCGGCCGCGTTCTCCCAGAGCCGCTCCTCGGCGAGCTTGTCGAGGACCGCCAGCGACACGCGACACCCGAGGTCCGAGCCGCCGGTCGTGGTGGAATGGAAGTCCGGATGGGTCTCCACGTAGCCGACCAGCGGCTCGACGTCGCGGTAGAGGACGGCGGCGTTGGGGAACAGCGAGCCGCCGAACGACTTGGCGACCGTCATGATGTCCGGGACCACGCCGGAATGCTCGGCCGCGAAAAGACGTCCCGTGCGGCCGAAGCCGGTCTGGATCTCGTCGAAGATGAGCAGCGCCCCGTGCCGGTCGCAGAGGTCGCGCAGCCGCCGCAGGTACTCGTCGTCGGCGACGAAGATGCCGGCCTCGCCCTGTACCGGCTCCAGCAACACGGCAGCCGTGCTCGACGAGAACAGGTCCGCGACCGCCTCGAAGTCGTTGAAGGGCACGAAGGCGAAACCCGGCGCCAGCGGCTCGAAGTACTCGCGATAGTGCTCTTTGCCGTTGGCCGACAGGGCGAAGCCCACGTGACCGTGATAGCCCTTCTGCATGGCGATGATCTGCGGCCGTCCGGTGGCGCCGCGCGCCAGCTTGATGGCGCAGTCCACCGCGTCGCCGCCGCCGGCGGCGAAGAGCACCCTGTCGAGATCGCCTGGCGCGAGGCTCACAAGTCGCTCGGCGAGCTCCACACGGGCCACCGAGAGCATGTCGGGCGTCCCCAGGTCCAGCCCCTCGTCGATGGCCGCCTCGAGGGCGGCGATCACCGCCGGGTCGCGGCGCCCGACGTTGAAGCAGCCGGCGCTCGTGAAGCAGTCGATGTAGCGGCGTCCGCTGCCGGCGTCGGTGAAGCCGATGCCGGCGCGCTCGCTTTCGAGCACATCGAGGTGGCCGGAGCGCAGGTAGCGCATCTGGCCGCGGTTGACGTGCCTGGCAAACCGCTCGGCGACGGCCGCCGGGCGGTCCGCGCCCGCGTCGCCGCCGCTCACGATGACTCTGATCTCCGTCGGTCCATCTGCTGCGGTCCCTTTTCGCGGAGGGTCTCGCCAGCTGTAGCATACTGTCCGGCCCTCTCGCGGGCCAGCGAGGGCCGTCCCGCCGGCTGCCGGAAGCGCCTCCGGAAGCCGTCCGCAGCGGGATCCCGCGCGACGTCCGAGCCACCGGCAGCCGTCTCCGGAGACCCGCACGCGGGCCGCTGTGAGGCGGGCATCGGCTCACGTTCGTGCCGCGGCCGCGTCGCGGCAGGCGAGTCTCTTACGCTGGATCGGCTCAGGCACGGCACCTCCCACGCGCCGCCGGCTCATGCTCCAACGACCGTGCGACCCCCATTACTCGTCCTTGACAAGATCCTGTCGCTCGTTACGGTCGGCTCGGCAGCAGCGCCCTGCGGCGACGGGGACGACCTTCCTGAGGCGCTCGAGCAGACGGGACGGCTGCCGGGGGCGGCCGCCGACGGGGTCGTCATGGACGCGCCGACATCGACGAGAGGGACGACAGCTATGGAGCTTGCGGACAGCTACACGCTCATGGACGCCACGGTCGTGGACGGCCTCGGCGGCCCCCCGCGGGAGGCCATGGCCATCATCGTCGATCGCGGCACCATCACCGCCGTCACGCCGCTGGCACGTTACCGCCGCGAGCCGGGACGACAGGAGGTGGACTGCGCCGGACACTTCGTCCTCCCCGGCCTCATCGACGCCCACGTGCACCTCTCGGGCGGCAGGGCCGGCATCGAGGACCAGGAGCTCGGCGTCCTCATGGAGCCGGTGCTGGTCCGCGCCATGCGCTGCGTCGCCGAGGCTCAGGCGCTGCTCAAGCGGGGCTTCACGGCGGTCCGCGACATCTCCCGCAACGGCCTCTATCTCAAGCGCGTCGTCCGTGAGGGTTCCCTGGTCGGACCGCGGATCATCGCCTGCGGGCCCGGCCTGTGCCGCACCGGCGGGCACGGGGACGCGTTCCAGTACGACGAGGACTACGTGGCTCGCAACTACTTCTGGGCGGTCCTGGCCGACGGACCCGACGAGATCAGAAAGGCGGTGCGCCGCCTCCTGCGCGAAGGCGCCGACCAGATCAAGGTGTGGGCCAGCGGCGGCGACAACTGGGCCAACGACCGCGCCTCCGACCAGCACTACACGCTCGAGGAGTTGACCGCAGCGGTCGCCGAGGCGCACATGCAGAAGGGGACGCTGGTCTGCGTCCACGCCGAGAACCTGCAGGCCGCCCGCGACTCGGTGCAGGCGGGCGCCGACACCATCGAACACGGCGAAGAGCTCGACGAGGAGCTCTGCGCGCGGATGCGCGACGCCGGTGTCATCCTCGTCCCCACGCTGGAGCTGCTCACCACCTGGTTCACCGACTTCGCGCCCACCGCCGAGTCGCCGGTCGAGCACGTGCGACCCAACGTCTTCCTCCATCGCGACGTCGACGACGTCCCCGACGCCGACGCCGGCCGGCGCCACGCCCGGCGGATCGTCGACAACTTCACCATGGCGAGAGAGATGGGCGTCAAGATCGCACTCGGCTCGGACACGGTCTTCACCCCCCTCACACCGTACGGGGAGTACAGCGCCCGCGAGCTGAAGGCGCTGGTCAGGCACGGCATGAGTACGCTCGAGGCGATCACGGCGGCGACCCACACCGCCGCCGAAGCGCTGGGGATGGCGCACCGCATCGGCTCGGTCGAGGCCGGCAAGGCCGCCGATCTGCTGGTGGTGGACGGCGATCCGACAGCCGATGTGGAGGTACTGTACGACGCCGCCTCCATCCGCTGGATCATCACCGCCGGCCGGCTGAGCGTGGAGGACGGCCGCCTCACAAGATGAGCCGGAACGTACCCGGCGTAGGTTTATTGGTCCTTGACAAGCCGGGCCGCTTCTATAGCGTGCAGGATGGGATGAATCCCGCGACGGAGGAAGGGGCTGTATGACGCGCAGCAGGCTTCTGGCCGACACCCGGTGGTTGGGGAGTCGCTCGCTGCAGACGTTCCGCACCGTCGCGGTCACGCCGCGCCGGGAGCTGCCGTCCGACCTACCCCGACGCGTCAACGGCGTGCGGCGGCTCGGTGACGTCCGCGTGCCGCTGCACGACGGCGTCGCCCTGCGGGCCGACGTCTACCTGCCGGAGGCCGCCGGCCCGTTCCCCGCCGTGCTGATCCGCATGCCCTACGGCAAGCGCCAGGCGTACTGCTACATGCCGGCCCACGGCCGATACTGGGCCCGTCTCGGCTACGCCTGCGTCATCCAGGACGTCCGCGGACGGTGGTCCTCTGAGGGCACCTTCCGGCCGTTCGTCAGTGAGGCGCAGGACGGCTGGGACACGCTCGACTGGGTCGCCGCACAGCCCTGGTGCACCGGCGACGTCGGCATGACCGGCGAGTCCTACTACGGCTACACGCAATGGGCGGTCGCCGCGCTCGGCCATCCGGCCCTGCGCTGCATCGCGCCCGGCGATACCGCCGCCGACATCTCGAGCTCCTGGGTCTACAACGGCGGCGCCTTCTGCCATCAGACCATGGGGCGCTGGGCCTACGACATCGACGGGCGTCGCGACCACAACGAGTACCGATTCGATCCCTGGCACCTGCCGCTGGCGGGCACCGCCGCGGCCGCCGGCCATCCCAACGACACGTACACCGCCTGGGCCACCCGGGCCCATCACGCCGCGAGCTGGGACGACGTCGACGTCGACGGGCGTCACGCCGGGGTGACCGTCCCGGCCCTCCACTGGGGGGGCTGGTACGACATGTTCCTCAGCGGCACCATCGACGGCTGGCGCGGCGTCCGGCAGTCGGCGGCACCTGCGGTGAGCTCGCGGCAGTTCCTCTCGCTCGCCGCCACCGACCATGAGATGACGCCGGAGTTCAGCGGCCGCATCGGTCGTCACGAGCTGCACGGCCACGGCTACGCGCACGACCGGGTAGCCGCATTCATGGACGAGTGGCTCCGCGACGCCGGGCCGGCAACGGACGGCGCCTTCGGCCCCCCGGCTGCAGCCGGGGGGCTCGCGCCGCGCGTCACGACCGGGGAGCCGGTGCGCTACTTCACCATGGTCCGCAACGTGTGGCACACGGCGACCGACTGGCCGCCGCCCGGCGTAGTAGCGCGGCGGCTCCACCTGCGCGGCAACGGTCACGCCAACGGCGCCGATGGCGACGGCCGGCTCTCCTGGGAGCCGGCGGCCGACGAGCCTGCCGACCGCTTCCTCTACGATCCCGACCGGCCGCTCACCTACTGGCTGGACGCCAACCTCTGGGAGGCGGCCCGCTACCTCAAGGACCGGCGACCGCTCGAGCAGCGCGCCGACGTGCTCGTCTACACCTCAGAGGTCCTCGATCGCGACCTCGAGATCACCGGCCCGCTCTCGGCCACCCTGCACGTGAGCACCTCGGCCGACGACACCGACTTCACCGTGGCCCTGGTCGACGTCTTTCCCGACGGCCACGCACACCTGGTCCAGGAGGGCGTCCGGCGCCTGCGGTATCGCGACGGCGGTCGCGAACCGGCGGCCGTCGAGCCGGGGCGGACCTACGAGATCGGTGTCGACCTGTGGGCGACCAGCTACGTCGTCGCCCGCGGCCACCGTCTGCGGGTGGAGGTCTCGAGCAGCAACTTCGACCGCTACGACCGCAACCTCAACACCGGCGACGATTCGGGCTGGGGCACCGAGCTCGCGGTCGCCGCCCAGACCGTCTATCACGACGAGCGGCGACCGTCGTATCTGACCGTGTCGATCGCCGATCGATGAAGGGGGACACGCCGCGGAGGCCACGACGCCTCCGGGCGCTGCACGAAGGGGGAACCGATGCACGACCACTCACACCCACGACACGCTCTGCGCTACGTCGTCGTCGCGACGCTGGCGCTGGCCATGCTGCTGGCCGGCGCGGCACCGGCGGCGGCCGAGGACTCCGACCCGGCTGCTGAGGCGGTCGTCTTCAACGTCGGCTGGACGACCGACCCGCAGAACCTCAACCCCTTCATCGGGTTCGAGACCGCCACGCAGGAGCTCATCACCCTGCAGTATGACTACCTCACCGACTTCGACCCCGACACCCTGCAGCCGCGCCCGCGTCTGGCCGAGAGCTGGGAGATGAGCGAGGACGGCCTGGAGTGGACGTTCAGGATCCGCGACGGCGTCCTCTGGCACGACGGCGAGCCGTGTACCGCCGACGACGTCGCCTTCACCTTCAACTACGTCATCGACAACGACCTGGCCCTGATGACCACCTACACCCCCTACATCAAGACGGTGGAGGCCGTCGACGACACCACCGTCCGCTTCACCCTCGAGAAACCCAAGGCCAACATGCTCGCCCTCATGATCCCGATCGTCCCCAGGCACATCTGGGAGAACGTGAGCGGCGAAGAAGCGGTCACGACCTTCCAGAACGACCCGCCGATCATCGGCACCGGCCCCTTCCAGATCGTCGAGTACAAGCCGAACGTGTACACGAAGCTGGTCGCCAACAAGGACTACTGGGGCGGCGCACCCAAGATCGATGAGCTGATCTTCAGCGTCTACAAGGACCCGGTCACGATGGGCAGCGACCTGCAGACCGGCACGCTGGACTGCGCCGTCGAACTGCCGGTGGCCGTGTTCCAGAAGTTCGTCGGCAAAGAGGGATACGGGACGTCCAAGGCCAACCCGTTCCGGGCCAGCCACGACCTCGGCTTCAACTGCTACGAGGGCAAGGCCTCGAAAGGCCATCCCATCCTCCTCGACCCCGAGTTCCGGCGCGCCCTCAACTACGCGATCGACAAGGAGCGCATCAAGCAGGTGGCCTACAACGGCGACTGCGAGATCGCCCAGACGATCATCGTGAAGGACTACTACACCGACCCCGACTGGCACTGGGAGCCGGCGGAAGGCGTCGCCTACACCTACGACCTCGAGAAGGCCGGCGAGATGCTCGACGCGGCCGGCTACCCGGACAGCGACGGCGACGGCGTGCGCGAGTACCAGGGGGAGCCGATCGAGCTGCGGCTCTGGACCTACTCCGCCGTGGCTTCGCACCCCACCACCGGCAAGATCCTCACCCAGTCGTTCCGCGACCTGGGCCTCGACATCGAGTTCCAGGTGATGGACGAAGGGGCGATGATCGACAAGATGTGGGCCTACGACGGCGACACCTTTGCCCCCGACTACGACATGTTCATCTGGGGCTGGAGCGGCGACGTGGACCCCAACTTCGTGCTCTCGGTGTTCACGAAGGGCCAGATCGAGGCCTGGAGCGACAGCAACTGGTCGAGCGACGAGTACGACCGGCTCTATGAAGCCCAGGGCACCGAGATGGACCCTGAGGCCCGAAAGGACGACATCTGGCAGCTCCAGGAGCTCGTCTACAAGGAGAGTCCGACGGCGTTCTTCGCCTACCCGGCGTTCTACTCGGCCTGGAACACCGCCGACTGGGAGGGCTGGATCCGCACGCCGTCAAAGGCAGGCCATGTGGCGCTGACCCAGTACTTCGCCGACAGCTACCTGAACGTGCAGCCGCGGGTGGCCGCCGCGACCACGGACTCCGGCGGTCTCTCCACCGGCGCCATAGTGGGGATCATCGTGGCCTGTGTCGTGGTGGTCGGCGGCGCCGTCC
>Ga0172371_10002424_pt1 | contig 29589 bp, 35 predicted proteins | sample Lak12m_FD_114543 | JGI IMG/M metagenome (GOLD analysis project Ga0172371, IMG submission 114543) | Freshwater microbial communities from Kabuno Bay, South-Kivu, Congo - kab_022012_12m | ecosystem: Environmental > Aquatic > Freshwater > Lake | place: Democratic Republic of the Congo: South-Kivu...
CGGGGGCCTGCCCGCTCGGCGCGGAACGTTTGATGATGGCGGCAATCCGCATCATCAGCTCCTTGGGGGAAAAAGGCTTGACGACATAATCGTCAATCCCTATTTCAAACCCGTGAATCTTATCGTATTCCTCTCCGCGCGCGGAAAGCATTACGATCGGCGTGCCGCATGTCTTGCGTATCTCCTTGCTGGCGGAGAACCCGTCCAGCTCGGGCATCATGATGTCCATGATAATGATATCAAAGGTCTGCTCGCCGCATATCCGGACCGCTTCCATTCCGTCCGAAGCCTCAACAACCTCGTGTCCCTCGAAGGTTGCATATTTTTTTATAATCTGGCGGATATTCTCCTCGTCGTCCACCACCAGTATTTTATACATAAAAACATCCCTCGTTTCCTTTATTAACCTCATTATACAACATTTTTTTCTCTTTGTGTGATGGCTGGGTGACGGCATCCTGATTTTATCTTTAAGAAATGCCGATACAAATCAAATAACAGAGAATGTTCAGGCTTTCCGGGGCACCGCAAATAAAAAAGCCTTCCCAACGGAAAGCTTTTTATTTTTATATGGTGACTGTTTTTACCGGTCAGGAATTTTTCTTTCCAATCTTTGCGGCAAATTTATCGGTCAGCCCACCAATCCACGAGATTCTATACTCCTTGTATTTGTACGCATTTACCATTGCCAAGATTAAGAATATTGCAACGATAATTTCAACAACCCATTTTATTGCTCCGATGGCTATTAATCCTCCCCATGCAGCGCCAAAACCGTTAAGCCCGAATGCTAACAGTGAAACGCCCGAACCAAACAGGATAGCTGTACTAATTATATCCAATATGATATAGATTATTGCGCCCACAACGCCTAGTGTAAATGCCTGTATAGCATGGGACTTCACCAACATACTTTCTTTCTCCATAAGGAAAAAGATCAGAGGAACAATCCACATAAACCATTGCGCCCCGCCGATAAAATTCATAATGACTGCAATAAGACAAGCTAAAAGCGCAGCAATGTTCGCATCCATACCACCAATGGATGATTTGTGTGGTTCATACGTTTTCAATTCTGACATAGTTGAAACCTCCTATATATTTTTTTTTGTAAAAATAATAAAAAAAGCAAACAATATGTGCATTTTCAACGGATTTGAACTAATTTCAGAATAGCGTATTTAGTGGCTTCTGTCAATTAATTTTTAGCTAAAAAAGCCTTGGATCAGCCGATTCTGCAACACTTGATTATAAACAGGATAAAAAAACGTCAAACCGGAAAAATTGCAGTCTCAAAGCCGGATTTGCGCCGTTTTCCGGCGGCGGCTTCAGTCCCCTTTTCTTTTTCCGGCCGCAATGGCATCGGTCAGGATAAATACCATGAGCGCAACTATGCCGCCGTACATCAGAACGGTCAGGACAGGCCCGCGCGAGCAGACAAACCCAGAGAGCGCATTGCCCAGCATCCTGGCCAGAACGACAGCGATGACGGCGGCGGCTGCAATATAAACAAAAGAAAACTTCCTGTAGCGTTTTTTTATGATGTTCCTAACAGAAAATCCGGCGGCGGCTCCGCTGAGCGCAATGCCGGCTATACAGGCAGCCGGCACAAAGACCGCATATAAAAAGTTTATTTCCCCCATGCTTCTTTTCTCTTTCTTTTTAAAAATTCCACATGCACCGCGCCTTTCGGACAGGCGCGGATACAGTCGCCGCAGCGGATGCATTCCGGTGAATTCGGCGTCATATGCACGTCGATATCCAGTTTGCATGCTTTCTGGCATTCGCCGCAATTCGTGCAGGCGGCCTGGTCCACGCTGAACCGGTACAGGGATATGGGCTGTATCATGCCGTATATCGCCCCCAGGGGGCATAGGTACCGGCAGAACGGGCGGTATATAAGGACGGATAAAACGATGGTGGCAATCAGTATGGCGTTCTTCCAGGCATACAGCCACCCGACAATGGCCTGCAGGGAGGCGTTGGCCGCCACCAGCGGCCATCCCGCCATCAGTGTCCCGGCGGGGCAGATCCATTCGCAGAACCAGGGGCTTCCCTGCCCCACGATATCCACCAAAAACATGGGCAGTATGACCACAAAAAGAGCGAGCATCACATACTTTATGGGTTTTAAAAACTTTTCTCCCCGTATCCTGCCGAACTTTTTTATAAAGGGGATTTTATACAACAGGTCCTGCGCCAGGCCGAACGGGCAAAGCCATCCGCAAACAAAACGTCCGAGGATTGCGCCGGTAATCATAAGAAAACCGATTACATAAAAGGTAAACTGAAAATCCCGGCTGGCCAGAACGTTCTGCAGCGCCCCGATCGGGCAGGAAGCAAGCGCGCCCGGGCAGGAATAACAGTTCAGCCCGGGTACGCAGACCGCCTTGATCGCGCCGGTATAAATGGTCCCGTTCGTAAATCCAAGCCAATAGCCGTTGGTCAGCGCCACATAGGATATCTGGAAAAACAGGCGGAAACGCGAACCCCGCCTCACTTCCTTACCCAATTCCGATGCACTCCAAACAAATATGGACAGCTTTGATAAACACCACCTGCACCTCGCCTCGCAGGATCCCTGCAACCAAAAATACGGCGCCCGTGCTTAACAGTAAAAGCGCGGCGGTCCTTACTTTCATGGGAATCCCCCCTGTTTTACTTATTATTCATTCTCAAGCAGATAATCTATAACACGCGTCCAGTTCTCCAAATCCAGCGCGCCGTAATACCCGTCAGCCACAACATTGCCCTGGCTGTCCACAAACACAGTGGTAGGCACAACAGAAATCGAAGTCACCAGCGTGCTCATATCCTTTGAAGGTATGATATGCGTATAATCCGCACCCGTCTGGGCAACGATATCCTTGGCCAGTACAACGCCTTCCGCAGTTGCATTACCGTTTGAATCCGTGATGTCGACCACAATGCCAACCACATTCACACCTTTGTCCGCATAATCCTTCTTAAGTTGGCCCAGTTCGGGCATTTCATTAATGCATGGTCCGCAGAACGTCGCCCAGATATTCACCATGGTAAAATCATAATCAGAAAATATATCCTGTGTCACAACTTTTCCTTCAAGGTCGGTGGCAGAAAAATGTTTCAATGCATCATAGGGACCGGCTTGCGCCTCCTGTGAAGCAGAGGCCGTTTCAGTATCCTGTGCCGACTGGATAACGCTTTCATTCGGGGCAGGACTTTCGCTGTTCGCTGTTCCATTTCCTGCCGAATCGGGAAAGAACGCAAAAATCAATGCGATCACGATAGCAACGATCACTACGATCAGAATGATTGTCCTCTTTTTCATATAGTCTTCTCCATTCAATATCAGAATTCATATACTTATTTTTTTTTGTCTGCCGAAAGGCTTTGGAGAACATCCAGTAAAGTGATGGCGTCAAGATAATGCCTACATGTTTCTTCCATACCCAAGTTTATCTTTTCCATCACCGCCTGCATCCCTGAAACCTCCATGCACTTAAAGTCGATGGACGGCTGTTTTTTTCTGTAGACGTATGCGTATCCCGAAGTCAAGGAGAATACCTCGCCCAGCGATACTTCTTCCGGCGGCCTGCATAGAGTATACCCGCCCCAGGCGCCTTCCTTGGTGCAAATCAGCCCGCCTTTTTTCAGCATGGACATCACCCGCCTTACGCGGGACGCATTGGTGCATGCCTCGGCGGCCATTTTTTCGCTGGTGGCCTTTCCACCCCTGCTTAAGAAAACCATGCAGTTTACCGCGACAATAAACTCGCTTGTCATACAGATAAACCTCCTAACTGTAATTATAACAAATACAGTTATTAAGTCAATCCCTCTTTTGTGAATTTTTTTAAAATCTTCACGCTCATTGCACGGATCTTCCACCTGTGTTAGACTATCAGCATACAGGAATTTTCAGCCAAAGGAGGGTATGCTTTGGAGCCGCTTTTTCACACGGAAAGCCTTCGGTTTGGCGGGTTCCTTCAGTACGGGGACCTCTCTTTCCCCGCCGGAAAGATAACTTTTATCACCGGGGAAAGCGGCAGCGGCAAAAGCACCCTGTTAAAACTTTTAAACGGCACGGCCTCGCCGTCCGAAGGAAAGGCGTTCTACCGCGGGCAGGATATCTCTTCCCTGGATGCGGTTGCTCTGCGTCGGGAAGTTTTGCTTGTTTCGCAGGAACCCTTCTTGTTTGACGGCACAGTCCGGGAAAATTTCGACGCATTCTACGGTTACCGTGAAACGCCCCCTTTGCGGGACGACCAGATCAAAAAACTGCTCCAATCCTTCCTGCTTGATTTTGATCCGGACGCGCAGACACGCACTTTTTCAGGCGGGGAAAGGCAGCGCCTCTACACCGCCATTTTTCTGTCTTTTTGGCCCAAAGTGCTGCTCCTGGACGAGCCGACTTCCGCGCTGGACAATGTGACGGGGATGGCTGTCCTAACCGCCCTCCTTGATTCCTGCCGCGAAGCGGGCACCGAAGTAATCACCGTCAGCCACAGCCGGCAGCTGGCCGGCCAATTTTCCCAGAACACCCTCCATCTCGGAAAGGAGGCGTTCCATTGAGCGGCGCGGCGGATATCGGCATTTTTTCCTTTGCCCTCATATATCTCCTTCTGGTCGTTGTCCTGATCCTCATGCGGAAATCAAAGATCGCCAAAACGCGCGAACTTCTGATCGCCAGCCTGCGGATGACGGCCCAGCTTGTACTGGTCGGCTTTATCCTGACCTATATTTTTCAAAATCCCCATCCCGCGCTTACGTTGGCCTTCCTTTCGGCCATGATTGTCTTTTCCGTGCACCGGGTCGTCTCCCGGCAGAAAGGGCTGAATCTGAAATTCAAGATCATCGTAGGCGTCTCGCTCTGCGCGTCCGGCCTTTCCGTTCTCGCCTATTTTATTCTTGCCGTACTCGGGCAGAGCATTCTCAATCCCCAATACGTGATCCCGCTGGCCGGCATGATCATCGGCAACGCCATGACGGGCATGAACCTTGCGCTGGCGAATTTTACGGAGAATATCGCTTCCCAGAAACAGAAAATGGACGCCCTTTTAAACCTGGGCGTCCATCCGCAAAACATATTAAAACCTCTGGCAGGCGGCGCGCTTACTACCGCGCTCATCCCCACCATCAACTCCATGGTCGGTATGGGCATCATTTTCCTGCCGGGTATGATGACCGGCCAGATCCTTTCGGGCACGCTGCCCACCACGGCCATCCTGTACCAGATCTGTATCATGATCGCCATCTGTGCGGCGGTATGCCTTTCGGTGTTCGCTGCGCTCACGCTGGGCGTCAAAACGCTTTACAACGGCAACTGCCAGTTCACCTACGTTCCGGAGCAAAAAAAGCCTTCCTAATCAATCCCCGCTGTTTTTCTCAGCTTCGCCTGGTCGATGATCCTGATGCCGCCCCGAAAGACGCCGATCATTCCTTCCCGCTCAAAATATTTGAGCATGCGGGTGATCACTTCCCGGGCACTTCCCAGATGCCCGGCAATGGCCTCGTGCGTAATGGAAAATTCGTCTTTTTTCACCGCACGGGCCTGTTCCAGCAAAAACATGGCCAGCCTTTTATCCAGGCTCGTAAAGAGTATCTGCTCCATAACCCACATTACATCGGAAAAACGTGCGGCAATGACCTGATTGGTAAATTCCGCGGCTTCCTGGCTTGTCTGCATGATCTCCTGGTAGTTCTGGGCCGGAAGGATCAGCACTTCGCTGTCCTCCTCCGCGTCGATGATCACTTCAAAATCAATGTTCCGCATCACGCAGGAAGCCGTAAATACGCATACTTCTCCGGGAACAGGCCTGAACAATGTCGCCTCCCGCCCGGATTCGGAAATGATGTATACGCGGAGCCTCCCGCTTTTCACGATCATCAGCCCTTCGCAGTCCCGCTCTCCGCTGTGGATGTTTTCTCCCTTGAAAAAATGTTCCCTGCGCATTTTTTCAATATAGATCTGCTTTTCCCTGTCGGTTAGCCTTTTAAAATAAGGCAGCGCGCCTGCGACTACCGGGATATCGTCCTGACTTATCATAGTGGCCCTCCAGATCATTCTCCTTCTACCAGTATATATTATGGAGAGCCAAAGTAAAACATAAAATTATTCCCCTCCCCGGGGAAATAAAAAAGCGCCCCGGATAACCTCGGGGCACTTCGTATCATGCCGGTTTATTCAAGTGTCAGCGCGCCCATCGGACAGAAGCGCACGCATTTTCCGCAGCGGATGCAGGCGTCCATATCCACTTTCGGCGCCTCATACCCTTCCTGCGTGAGCGCGTCCACCGGGCACACCCGCACCGAGGGGCACGGGTGGTTCTGCGGGCAGCGGTACTGATTCACCAGCAGCGTCCTTGTATCTCCCGCGCCGGGTATCTTTTTCTCTTCGCCCAGGACGGGGCTGTAGGTTTCACTTTGCATTTGGATTCCCTCTTTTCTTCCTGACGTACTTCACCGCTTCAAACCCTGCCTTGGCGCCCTCATATACCGCCTTGCTCACCTGAAGCCATCCGCCTGTGCAATCCCCTGCCGCATAAACGCCGGGTACGTTGGTTTCCATCTTTTCGTTTGCCGCAATCTCGGCGCCGTTCAGCTGCACGCCCATCATCCTGGCAAGTTCGCTGCTTCCAGCCACTCCCATGGCTATAAACGCGCCGGCCACCGATATCAGTGTGCCGTCCTTGAACTTCACGCACTCCAGTTTGGCGGTGCCCTCCAGCCGTTCAATCTCTTTTTTATTCACAGAGATGTTCTCCGGAACCGCTGCTTCCATCTCCATCCCGTTGGTCAGGATGGTAACAGAATTCGCCACATGGGCAAGTTCCTTTGCTTCGCTGACGGCATATTCCCCGTTGCCCAGAACGGCAACGTCCTTCTTTTTATAGAAAAACGCATCACAGGTCGCGCAGTAACTCACGCCGCTGCCTTCCAGTTCTTTCAGCCCTGCCAGTTCCGGTTTCTTGCGTGACGATCCCGTCGCCATCACCAGCGCATCCGATTCATATTCTCCGGCCCTGGTTTTTACGATCAGTTTGCCCATATATCCCAGTCCGACGACTTCATCCTCTATCATCTTCGCGCCCAGCTTTTTTGCCTGCTCAATCCCGTTTCCGATTAAAGCGGCGCCTTCTATTGGATCGGGAAAACCGTAATAATTTTCAACCATTCCGGCCCTCTCCAGGGAACCCTTATCCTTCCCGATAACCATCGTATCCATTCCCGACCGCAGCGCGTAGATGGCAGCCGCAATCCCCGCCGGTCCATTGCCTATTACTATAACGTCTGGCATACAACTTCCTCCTTTACCCAAAACAGCGTAACATTTTGCTTGCAAGGTTTCCGTGATATTATCACAAACCGGCTGCAGCCGGCATGATATAACCTGCTTTTATCATAAAATAGTTCGCAATTTTTGTAAACAGATAAATATGCTGTCCCGGGAGCCGGCCTATCTGTCCAGATTAAAAATTCTCGTTTGTTCCATGAAGAACCAGTTTAAAAATAACATATGCCCAAAAAATAATTTAATATCAGGAGGTACAACCAAATGGAAGAAACAAGAAACGCAATGCCGCTGATCGGCGACCAGGCGCCCTCCTTCAAGGCGACCACCACCCAGGGTCCGATCAGTTTTCCGGACGACTTCAAAGGCAAATGGGTGATCCTGTTTTCGCATCCCGCTGATTTCACGCCGGTATGCACCACCGAATTCATGACCTTCGCATCCATGATGGAAGAATTTGAGGCTTTAAACACGCAGCTCATCGGCCTTTCGGTGGACTCCCTTTACGCGCATATCGCCTGGCTCCGCAAGATACAGGAAATCGAATACAAGGGAATGAAAAACGTCCAGGTCACCTTCCCGCTGATCGAAGACATCCGGATGGAAGTTGCAAACAAATTCGGCATGATCCAGCCCGGCCAGTCCACCACGCAGGCTGTCCGCGCGGTGTTCGTCATCGACCCGACGGCAAAAATCCGCTGCATCCTGTATTATCCCCTCACCACCGGCAGGAACTTTGACGAGATCAAACGCATCATCCTCGCCCTGCAGAAGGCGGATAAAGACAATGTCGCCACCCCCGCCGACTGGCGTCCGGGCGACGATGTGATCATTCCGACCGCCGGTTCATGCGGCACAGCCAAGGAGCGCATGGAAACAAAGAGCGACGATATGTATTGCCTGGATTGGTTCATGTGCTTTAAAAGAGAAAAAAAATAAAAGGGTTTAAAGAGCCGCCTTTCAACAAGACGGCTTTTTTATTTTATTATATTTTCTGAGCATTCAGACATTTTTACCGCAGGGATGTTCCTTCGATTCATAAGGGCAGCCTGCGCAGCCTCCGGCGCAACCGCCCCGCCTGATCTTTCTGACCGCACGGATGACAATCCAGGCCATCAGGGCAAACAGCCCTCCGGCTATAATCCAGGTCGACAAAATGCATCCCTCCTTTTATAGCTATAGTCTATAAATAAACCGCGGTTCTGTTTTTAAAACCTTCCGGTCACAAACCAAGCGCCAGCCGCCCCACCTGGTAGATGATCAGCGCCACCAGGTATGCCATCCCTGTCTGGTATAATATGGCCCGCGCCGTCCACTTGGAAGATCCCATCTCGCGGTGCGTGGTGGCGATCGCGGCAAAACAGGGCGCCGCCAGCAGGGTAAAGGCCATGAACGCGTACGCGCTCGCCGGGTTGAACAGGGTTCCGATGCTGGTGACCAGCGTGGGGTCTGTCCCGCTCATGCCGCTGCCCAGCCCGAAGAGGATCCCGAAGGTACCCACGATGTTTTCTTTGGCGGCCAAGCCGGCCAGCGCGGCGGAAGCCGTCTGCCAGTTGCCGAATCCAAGCGGCGCGAACACCGGCGCAACCGCCCTGCCGATATCCGCCAGCAGGCTTTGGGACGGATCGGCCACCATCTGCAGGGACGTGTCAAACGCCTGCAGGAACCATATCGCGGTCAGTGCGACCAATATAATGGTGCCCGCCTTGATGATGAAGTGTTTCCCGCGCTCCCACATATGGATCAGCACGCCCTTGGGCCGGGGCAGCCTGTACTGCGGCAGCTCCATTACAAAGGGCGCCGGTTTTCCCTTGAACATGGGAGTCCGTTTCAGTATGATGCCGGATACCACCACCACCCCGATCCCCAGGAGATACATGGATGAACCCACCCATGCGTCGTGCGGGAAAAGCGCGCCCACCATCAGCGCAAAAACGGGCAGTTTCGCGCCGCAAGGGATAAACGGCGTCAGCATGATGGTCATTTTGCGGTCCCTGTCGTTTTCAATGGTCCGGCTGGCCATTATTCCGGGCACGGAACATCCGGTGCCGATCAGCATGGGGATAAAAGATTTCCCGGAAAGCCCGAACCGCCTGAATATCCGGTCCATGATAAAGGCCACCCTGGCCATATAGCCGATATCCTCCATCATGGAAAGAAAGAAAAACAATATCATGAGCTGGGGCACAAAACTGAATACCGCGCCTACGCCCCCTATGATGCCGTCCACGATCAGCCCGTGCAGCCAGGGCGCCGCGCCCACGCTCGTCAGGAAAAAAGAAACGCCGCCGCCTATCCATTCCCCGAACAAAACCTCCATCCATCCGATGGTCATGCTTCCAAGCAGCTGTATGGAAAGGAAGTATATCCCCCACATGATAAAAAAGAATATGGGAAGGGCCAGCCAGCGGTTGGTCACAATCTTGTCAATTTTATCGGATGTGGAAAGGCCGCCCCTTGTTTTCTTTTTAACCGTATTTCGAACAAGAGAGCCTATATAATCATAACGCGCGTTCGCGATAATACTCTCCGCGTCGTCGTCTTCTTCGTCCTCCACAGCCGTGATTACCGCTTCCATCGCCTCCAGGACGCCGGCGGGCAGCGAAAGCTGCTCCAATACCTTTTCGTCCCGCTCAAACAGCTTGATCGCAAGCCAGTGGGTGTTAACGTCTCCCGCGCTTCCCTGTATCAGTTTTTCGATGCTGCCGATCGCCTTTTCAATATTGGCGCCGAACTCGTGCAGCACGGCGGCCGCCTTTTTTTTCCGGGCAATCAGTACCGCGCGGTCGGCAAGTTCCTTAAGCCCCTCCCCGCGCAGCGCGGAGGTTTCCACCGCCTCGCAGCCAAGCGCGCGGGCAAGTTTGTCCGTATTGATCTCGTCCCCGCTCTTGCGCACCACATCGATCATATTCAGCGCCACCACCACCGGCAGCCCCACTTCCACCAGCTGGGTGGTCAGGTACAGGTTGCGCTCAATGTTGGTCGCATCCACGATATTGATGATCACATCCGGTTTTTCATCTATCAGATAATTCCGGGTCACTACTTCTTCCAGCGTGTAAGGCGAAAGGGAATAAATCCCCGGCAGGTCGGTCACGATCACATCCTTGTGATGCTTCAGCCTTCCTTCTTTTTTCTCGACCGTAACCCCCGGCCAGTTTCCAACATATTGCGAACTTCCCGTCAAATCGTTGAACATGGTTGTTTTTCCGCAGTTTGGATTTCCCGTCAGCGCAATCTTGATCGGCATATGTTTCTCCTTGTTAGTCATCGCTAACTTGTGCCTTAAAAATTGCAGAGGCTTTATTCATGCCTCTGCATCTATTCCACTATTATTTTTTCCGCGTCTTCCTTGCGTATGGTCAGTTCGTAATCCCTTACGGTTATTTCGATCGGGTCGCCCAGCGGCGCCACCTTCCGTACGAATACGGTAGAACCCTTCGTGATTCCCATATCCATTATCCTGCGTTTCACCGGCCCTTCACCTGTAAGCTTGACGACCTTGGCGGCACTTCCGCATTTCACTTCTTTAAGCGTATTCATGTAACAATCCCCGGATGCGGCGTTAAACAATAATCCTGTTTGCCATCGCGCGGTCAAGGGCGATCCTTGTATCCTTCACGTTCAAAATCACGTTCCCGCCCAATTCGGATACGACAGACACGCTTTGTCCCGTTATAAAGCCCAGGCTTTCCAGAAAACGTTTCGTGTCGTCCCTTCCGTTGATCTTTTTAATCATCAGGCTGCTGCCCGGTTTAGCCATTGTCAGCGGCATAAACATCCTCCTCTTTGCCGGTTGCTATTAGCTGTCGCTAACTTCGATTCATTATATATGGTTAGCCCCAGCTAACCTTCTATGGTCAGTTTACCATTGCTAACCGTACTTGTCAACTATTTTTTAAAATTATTTTTTGCCTTGAAAAATCGGGCTTTAAATGTTACTATAATAGGTAATTGTTCAGCTAATAGGTTTTTTATTCCAATCTGCTTTTCATCCTTCAAGGAAATATCGCTTGTCAAAGGAGGCTCACGTGAGTATACACGAGTCGGGTGAGAACTACCTCGAAACTATATTGATTCTTCAGAATAAGCTCGGTTTTGTCCGTTCGGTTGACATCGCAAACGAACTGGATTACACAAAGCCCAGTATCAGCCGCGCGGTCAGCATCCTGAAATGTGCGGAATATATCACTGTGGAAGAAAACGGCCAGATTGTGCTTACCCAAAAAGGCCTGGACAAGGCGAACGAAATCTATGACCGCCACCGCATCATCACAAAATTCCTTTCCAAAGCCCTTGGTGTTTCGGACGAAACGGCGGATCAGGACGCCTGCCGCATCGAACACATCATCAGCGGGGAAACATTTTCAAAGATCAAGGAATACATAGAAAAAAACAAATAAAAAAAGCCGGGCGCCTTCGGGCCGCCCGGTTTTTTCCTTTTAAACGTCTTCAAAATGCAATTCAAAAACATTCTTCTTATAGCGCAGTATGCCCTCTTTTTTCATCTGCCCCAGCACGCGGGACATGGCGCTGCGGTCCGCGCACAGGTAATCCGCAAGTTCGTTGCGGTTGAATGGAAGCACGATGCGGCTTTTCTTTTTTTCCTTCTGCAGCGCCCAAAAATAGGAAAGCAGCTTTTCGCGTATGGATCGTTTCCCGAGTAGTTCGATGCGCTGGTTTAAAAGCATGTTCTTCTTTGCGATCACCTTCATCATGTTGCGTATCAGCTGCGCGTGGAAAACGCAGTTTGACGAACACTGGGTGATAATCCGGTTGAAATCCAGAAACAGTATCCTGCTTTTTACGGAAGCAAAAACGCTTACCGGTATCTCGCGCACCTCGGCCGGCGCAAACGCCTCGGCAAAAAGGTTTCCCGGCCCCCATCCGGTCAGTATGATCCGGTTGCCGTGCACATCCTCCCGCACGACCTGCACTCTTCCCTCCAGCACGACGCCCACAGACCCCACCTTTTCGCCCTCGTGGAATATCATCCCGTCTTCGTCGTAATCCTTCATATAGGCGTTCAGGCATTTCAGCATGCTGCCCATTTCCTTTTCGTCCATGCCTTCAAAAAGGGCCGTCTTTTTAAGCACAGAAAAATATTTTTCCAAGGATTTTTCTCCTTTTGTTGCAAATGCAACAGTTATTATGGGTATATCTTACTATAATAGGGTTAGAAAATCAACCAAAAGCGATTATACAGTAAAATATGAGGTGATAATAATGAAAAGACAAATCATAAAGATAGACCAGGAAAAATGCAACGGCTGCGGGCTGTGCGTATCCGCCTGCCAGGAAGGCGCCATCGGCCTTAACGCAAGCGGCAAGGCTGAACTTCTGCGTGACGATTATTGCGACGGGCTGGGCAACTGCCTGCCGGTATGCCCCACCGGGGCCATCACGTTTGAGGAAAGGGAAGCGGCGGCCTTCGACGAGGAAGCCGTCTTAAAGAACCTTTCCAAGGAAACGGAAGAAACCCATGCGCCGGCCTGCGGATGCCCCGGCATGCAGTCCAAATCCATACGGCATCAGGAAGAATCCCCCGCAGCCCCGGCCGCCCCCATCTCTTCCCAGCTGACGCAGTGGCCGGTCCAGATCAAGCTCGCGCCTATCCGCGCCCCCTATTTTCAAAATGCGAACCTTCTTATTGCTGCGGACTGCGCGGCGTACGCCTACGGCAACTTCCACAACGAATTCATGAAAAACAAGGTAACGCTGATCGGCTGCCCCAAACTGGATGAAGGCGACTATTCGGAAAAACTTGCGGAAATCATCCGCCAGAACGATATCAAGAGCGTCACCATCGTCCGTATGGAGGTTCCCTGCTGCGGCGGGCTCACTTATGCGGCGCAGACGGCGCTCCAGAAGAGCGGCAAATTCATCCCGTGGAACGTAGTGACCATATCGACGGACGGACGGATACTTGAAGACTGAATCATAAATCATATCATTTAAGGAGGAGAATCATCATGTCAATGTTTTGTTTCCAATGCGAACAGACGGCGGGCGGCAAGGGCTGCACCGTCAGCGGGGTATGCGGCAAAAAGCCGGAAACGGCCGGTCTGCAGGATAGGCTCACCGGCAGCCTGGTCGGCCTGGCCCGGGCGGCCGAAAGCGGCAGCCCGTCCGCAAAGACAACCAGGCTCATCATGGACGCACTCTTTACCACCGTAACCAACGTCAATTTCGACGACCCGGTGATCAGCGCTCTTGCGGACAGGGTGGATGCGGAAAAGCAGGCGCTGGGCGGCGGCGGCAGCCTTGATATGAATGAAATCTGGGGGGCGGACGAAGACGTGCGCAGCCTTAAATCCCTCCTGCTGTTCGGCATGCGCGGCATGGCGGCCTACGCCCACCACGCCCTCGCGCTGGGCAAACAGGATCCGGACGTAAACGCATTTTTCTATAAGGGCCTGCGCGCCCTGGGGAGCGCCCTTCCGGCGGAAAAACTGCTGGACCTTGTGATGGAGCTCGGCCAGGTGAACCTAAAATGCATGGCCATGCTGGACGAGGCCAACACGTCTACATACGGCACACCGGTGCCCACCCAGGTCTCCACCGATATTGAGAAAGGCCCCTTCATCGTGATCACGGGGCACGATCTTTTGGACCTCAAACTGCTCCTGGAGCAGACGGAGGGCAAAGGCGTCAATATCTATACCCACGGGGAAATGCTGCCCGCCCATGCGTATCCGGAATTAAAAAAATATTCCCACCTGAAGGGCAATTTCGGCACGGCGTGGCAGAACCAGCAGAAGGAATTCGCGGATATCCCGGGTCCCGTGCTGTTCACCACCAACTGCATCATGCCCGTCAAGCCCAGTTACGAAGACCGCATCTTCACCACTTCGGTGGTCGCCTATCCCGGCATGGTGCATATCGGGGAAGACAAGGACTTCACCCCCGTAATCAACAAGGCGCTTGCGCTGGGCGGCTATCCGGGTAAGCACGAGGCAAGCGGCATCAACGGCGGCCATACCCTGACCACCGGCTTCGGCCACGGCACTGTTCTGTCGGTGGCGGATAAAGTGATCGATGCGGTCAATTCCGGCGCCATCTCCCATTTCTTCCTGGTGGGCGGCTGCGACGGCGCGCGCCCCGGCCGCAACTACTATACGGATTTCGTGAAGCAGGCCCCGAAAGACAGCGTCATCCTCACCCTGGCCTGCGGCAAATACAGGTTCAACGACCTTGACCTCGGCACCATCGGCGGCCTTCCACGCATCATGGACATGGGCCAGTGCAACGACGCGTACAGCGCCATCCGGGTCGCGGTCGCGCTGGCGGAAGCGTTTAAATGCGATGTGAACAGCCTCCCCCTCTCCCTGGTGCTCTCCTGGTACGAGCAAAAGGCGGTCGTTATCCTGCTCACCCTCCTGTCGCTCGGGATCAGGAACATCTATCTAGGGCCTTCCCTTCCGGCCTTCGTATCGCCGAACATCCTGAAAGTCCTAGTGGAAAAATGGAACATCACGCCCATCTCCAACCCGGAAGAAGACCTCAAAAAGATACTCAAACAGTAGCATTCCCCCCTCTTGCCGTTCCAAAAGCGGGCAGGGTTCTGGCCTGACACTAAAAAACCCTTTCGTGCCCCGCACCGGAACGGCAAATATATACGAAGCGATCCTTCATCGGGTCGCTTTTTTATTTTCCGCTTTTCTATTAGAAAATAGAAAAGCAAGAAAAAACCATACACTAAAATAAAAAAATCCCTCAAATTTGTATATGAATGAAACGAATCCACTAAACAGTCTGAAAGAATGATTACTATTTGGGGCAAGCATTAAAGAAGGTTTGGGGAGATATGCCCAAGGCCCCCGCGGGCCGCTTGAAGGGGGTTACGGGGGGTGTCGGGGGGCCGGGGGGCCCTAAGGGGGGAGATACGGAATCCCCCCTGGGCCCCCTGATAAAAATCTAATAAAATTGGTTTCTTAGACTGATTAGTACAAGCCGCAGCGAATTTATAAAGAGAATTATACATATAAAGAATTGCTTGCGTATGATATAATGGTGTATATTACCATAATTTTGTTTAGCCTTTTTCTTATCGTCTTATTATTATTTATAACCAAATCCAAAATTTAAAGGAGGTCCGCCCCATGCTCAAGGAAGGAACAAAAGCCCCGGCATTCACCCTGCCTGATCCGTCCGGCAGAATGGTTTCCCTTTCGGACTTCGCCGGCAAAACCGTCGTGCTGTACTTTTATTCCAAGGACGGCACCGCGGGCTGCACGCGCCAGGCGCAGGCGTTCAGGGACGCATACGGCGAATATTTAAAGAAGGATGTCGTCGTCGTCGGCATAAGCAAGGACGATATCTCCGCGCATAAAAGGTTTATAGAAAAAAACAGCCTACCATTTATACTGCTTGCGGATCCGGCGCACAAGGCGCTCGCTTCCTATGAGGTCTGACAGGAAAAAACCATGTACGGTAAAAAAGTCATGGGCACCCTGCGTACCACCTATGTGATCGGAGCGGACGGGGTCATCAAAAAGGTCTTTCCCAAGGTCAACCCGGATGCAAACGCGGCCGAGGTTTTGGAATACCTGAAAAACCCGGCGTAAAAGAAAGGATACTATCATGCCGTCATTTAATCGTGAAGTGTGGAAAGCGGTGGAAAACCGCCGTTCCATGTACCGTATCGGCAGCAAGATCCCTTTCACGGATGAAGAAATAACAAAAATCGTCTCCCACTGCCTCCAATACGCGCCCTCCCCCAACAACTGCCAGAGCGCGCGCGTTGTCATCCTTTTCCGTGACCAGCACAAGAAGTTCTGGGATCTTGTGAAGGAAGTTCTCCGGCCTTCCCTTTCGGACGAACGTTTCGAGCGCCTCCGGGGCAAGGTGGACGCCCAGTTCGCAAGCGGGTATGGAACCATCCTGTTTTTTGAGGATAAAGAAACGGTGGAACGGTTGCAGAAGGAAAACCCCCTTTATTCCGGCCGGTATACCCTTTGGTCCAACCAGTCCTCCGGGATGCTCCAGTACAGCGTGTGGATGTCATTTGAGGCAAACGGCCTGGGCGCCAGCCTGCAGCACTACCATCCGCCCATAGAAGACCGCGTGCGCGCGGAATGGCATATCCCGGCCAAATGGGAATTCATGTCGCAGATGCCCTTCGGCAGCGTCCTCGCCCCGCCGGATGAAAAAACATTCCTGCCCATAAGGCAAAGGCTTTGGGTATATAAATGATCGTATAAAAACAAAAAACGGGGCGGTGAATCCCCGTTTTTTGTTTGGCAAAAATCTATTATGTCTTGTCTATTTGCAGTCTATGGATTTCATCAGCCCGCCCGCGGAAATGATCTTCTGCAAAAACTCCGGGAAGGCCGGGAAGGCCGCCGTGATGTTTTTCGTAAAATTCGTTATCTTCCCGTTGTCAAAATCAACTTCAATGCTGTCTCCTTCGTCTATAACGCAGTCGCACTCCACAATAGGCAGCCCTATATTGATGGCGTTGCGGTAGAAAATCCTCGCAAAACTTTTCGCCACCACCGCGGCGATGCCGGATTCCTTTATGGCCAGCGGCGCGTGCTCGCGGGAAGACCCGCAGCCAAAGTTCGCTCCGCCTACCATGATGTCGCCCTGTTTCACCCGTGCAACAAACGTCTTATCAAGGTCTTCCATGCAGTGCGCGGCCAACTCTTTTGCGTTCGCGGTATTCAGGTAGCGCGCGGGGATAATCACATCGGTGTCAACGTTGTCGCCGTATTTGATCACATTGCCTTTCACTTTCATTTTCATATCCTCCTTATCGCTCTAGTCCTGCGTCGGCGCAAGCTTGCCCGCAAGGGCGCTCGACGCGGCAACCGCCGGGCTGGCCAAATATACTTCGCTCTCGGGATCCCCCATGCGGCCCACAAAATTCCGGTTGGTGGTCGCGACGCAGCGCTCCCCTTTGGCCAGGATTCCCATGTGGCCGCCCAGGCAGGGCCCGCAGGTCGGCGTGGATACCGCACAGCCCGCTTCCATGAATATTTTCAAAAGCCCTTCGTCCATGGCGTCCATGTATATCTTCTGTGTCGCGGGGATGACGATGCAGCGCAAGCCCTTCGCAACCTTTTTGCCCTTCATTATCTCGGCCGCAATCCTAAGGTCTTCCAGCCGCCCGTTGGTGCAGGAGCCGATCACCACCTGGTCGATCACAACATCGCCGATCTCGCCGAATGTCTTGGTGTTCTCGGGCAGGTGCGGGAAAGCCACCGTTTGTTTAATGCTCCCAAGGTCTATGTCATATACTTCGTCATACGCCGCGTCCGCATCGGCTGCATACACAACCGGTTTGCGGCCGCTATGCTCGGCAATATAGGCAAGCGTCACCTCGTCCACCGGGAATATCCCGTTCTTGCCGCCCGCTTCGATGGCCATGTTGGCGATGCACAGGCGGTCGCTCATGGAAATGGTCTTGACGCCTTCTCCTGTGAACTCCATGGATTTATACAGCGCGCCGTCCACCCCGATCATCCCGATGATGTGCAGGATCACGTCCTTGCCGGACACCCATTTTGAAAGTTTACCGGTCAGGTTGAACTTGATCGCGGAAGGCACCTTCAGCCACACTTTTCCGGTGGCCATGCCGGCCGCCATATCGGTGGATCCAACGCCCGTAGAGAACGCGCCCAGCGCGCCGTAGGTGCAGGTATGGCTGTCCGCGCCGATCACAACGTCGCCCGCGACAACCAGTCCTTTTTCGGGAAGCAGCGCGTGCTCAACGCCCATTTCACCCACGTCGAAGAAATTCTTCACACTGTGTTTGCCCGCAAATTCGCGGATCTGTTTGGACTGTTCCGCAGCCTTGATGTCCTTGTTGGGCGTAAAATGGTCCAGCACAAAAGTAACCTTTTCGGTGTCGTACACACAGCCGCATCCGGCCTTTTCAAACTCGTTGATGGCGACCGGCGTGGTGATGTCGTTTCCCAGCACCAAATCCAGGTCGGCCATAATGATTTCGCCGGCCTGCACGCTCTGCTTTCCGCAATGCGCGGCCAGGATCTTTTGTGTCATCGTCATCGCCATATCTATTTCTCCTCCAAACTTAATTTATATTCCAGCGAATCCACCAGCGCGGCAAAGCTCGCCTCTATAATGTCGGTAGATGCTCCCACCGTGGTCCATTCCCTCTCGCCGTCCGAACTTTCTATCAGCACGCGCACGGTCGATCCCGTGGCGCCCCCCGCGTCCAAAACGCGCACCTTGTAGTCGGTCAGGTAAACGTCGGCCAGCCCGGGGTAAAACACGGTCAGCGCCTTGCGCAAAGCCAGGTCGAGCGCGTGGACCGGGCCATTGCCCATGGAGGCAGTTGTCTCCACCGTCCCGCCCACGTCTATGCGTATCATGGCGCTGGCGTTGGACTCTGCGTCCGGCGGCGGGAATTCCCCGCTGGTGCGGTACATAAGCAGCTTGAAGTGGGGCGTAAAGCGTCCCAGCACCTTTTTTACAAGGAGTTCAAAGCTCGCGTCCGCGGCTTCAAACTGGTAGCCCTGATGTTCCATCTCTTTAATTTTTTCAAGTATCTCGGCCGTCTCGGGGCTGTCCTTGGTCAGGTCGCCCGCGATCCCGGCAATCTTCAGCAGCACCGCCCGCTTGCCCGCGACCTCGGAAATCAGAAAACGACGTTTGTTGCCCACCGCTTCAGGGCTCACATGCTCAAACGATTTTGAAAGTTTGTTCACCCCGTCTATGTGCATGCCCGCCTTGTGCGCAAACGCGCTCGCGCCAACAAAAGGCTTGCTTGCAGGCACCTGCATGTTCTGTATTTCGGAAATCTTGATGGTCGTGTCCGTCAAATCTTCCAAGCTTCCCGCGATGCATTTCATCTTGTGTTTCAACTCCAACAGGGGGATGATGGCGCTCAGATCCGCGTTGCCGCACCGCTCGCCGATCCCGGTAAACGTTCCCTGCACATGGCAGGCGCCCGCCTGAACCGCAACGGAGGTATTGGCCACCGCGCATCCGGAATCGTTATGGCAGTGGATGCCTATTTCCACGCCGGGAAAGGCTTCGCATACCTTTTTTGTCACGTCGTACAAATCCATGGGAAGCGTGCCGCCGTTGGTGTCGCACAGGCAAAGCACGTCCGCGCCGCCGTCGCAGGCCGCCTGCAGCACCTTAAGCGCATAAGCCTGGTTCGCCCTGTAGCCGTCATAGAAATGCTCTGCGTCAAAAATCACTTCCTTGCCCTTTTCCTTGAAGAACCGCATGGTGTCGGTAACGCAGGCAAGGTTTTCCTCCAGGGAGGTTTTCAGTATTTCGGTCACATGCAGGTCCCATGATTTTCCGAAGATGGCTACCGCCGGGGTATCCGCCGTTAAAAGGGACTGCACGTTTGCGTCCTCCGCGGCCGTGATCCCCTTGCGCCGGGTGCTGCCGAAGGCCGTCAGTTTGGCGTTCTTCAGCTTGAGCGCCGCCGCCTGCCGGAAAAACTCCATATCCTTGGGGTTGGAGCCCGGGTTTCCCGCCTCGATATAGGCAACGCCGAAGTCGTCCAGCGCATGCGCGACCGCCAGCTTGTCGGATACGGAGAAGGATATGCCTTCCCCCTGCGCTCCGTCCCGAAGCGTCGTATCCAGTATCTTAATGTTTTTCAAAGGCTGTGCACCTCCCCCTTCCTGATGCGGCAGCGCCGCATCAGGTGACTACCGCGCCTGTCTCTGCCGAAGAAACGTTCCTCGCGTACCGCGCGATGTATCCTTTTCCGCTGTAAGGCGGTTTCAGTTTCATTGTCTTCCTGCGCTCTTCCAGTTCCTCTTCAGATACCAAAAGCTCAATACTGTAGGCGGGGATGTCGATCGCAATCATATCCCCCTCTTTCACATAAGCGATGTTGCCGCCGCTCTGCGCCTCGGGAGAAACATGGCCGATCGCCGCGCCGCGGGTCGCGCCGGAAAACCTTCCGTCGGTCAGCAGCGCAACCTCTTTGTCCAGGCCCATCCCCGCAATCGCGGAGGTCGGGGAAAGCATCTCCCGCATGCCCGGTCCGCCCGAAGGTCCTTCGTAGCGGATCACCACCACGTCGCCCGGGCGTATTTTCTTTCCGAAAATCGCGTCAGCCGCTTCCTGCTCGCTGTCGAAAACCCGTGCCGGTCCTTTATGTGCGAGCATTTCGGGCGCCACCGCGCTCCGCTTCACCACCGCGCCCTTGGGCGCGAGGGAGCCAAAAAGGATGGCCAGCCCGCCGGTCGGCGAATACGGGTTATCAATGCTTCTGATCACGCTGTTGTCCAGCACCCTGTTGTTTTTTATATTGTCCGCAACCGTCCGCGTGGTCGCCGTGATCAGGGACGTATTAAGGAATCCCTTCTTGTCAAGTTCGTTCATCACGGCCTGCACGCCGCCTGCCGCATTCAGGTCCTGCATATGGTGCGGTCCTGCCGGCGCCAGATGGCACAGGTTGGGCACGCGGCTGCTGATCTCGTTGATCATCTTTAAATTGAAACCGATCCCCGCCTCATGGGCGATGGCCGCCAGGTGCAGCACCGTGTTGGTGGAACAGCCGAGGGCCATATCCACCGTCAGGGCGTTTTCAAAAGCCGCGGGCGTCAGTATATCCATGATGCGGATGTTCTTTTTATAAAGCTCCATGATCATCATGCCGGCCGTCTTGGCCAGCCGCACCCGCTGCGAATACACGGCCGGTATGGTCCCGTTTCCGGGCAGCGCCACGCCGATGGCTTCGCACAGGCAGTTCATGGAATTCGCGGTAAACATGCCGGAGCAGCTTCCGCAGCTCGGGCAGGCGTTCTCCTCCACATAGGAGAGCCTTTCCTCGTCAATCTTTCCGGCGTTGAGCGCGCCCAGCGCCTCAAACACACTGTTCAGATCAAGGCTGTTCCCGGCCAGATCGCAGGTTGAAAGCATGGGTCCGCCCGATATGAAAATCGAGGGAAGGTTCAGCCTGGCAGCGGCCATCAGCATCCCGGGCACAATCTTGTCGCAATTGGGGATAAACACCAGCGCATCGAAACAGTGCGCCCGCGCCATGCACTCCACGCTGTCCGCAATCACTTCGCGGGAGGCAAGGGAATATTTCATTCCCTCATGCCCCATCGCGATCCCGTCGCATACGCCGATGGTATTAAACTCAAGCGGCGTCCCGCCTGCGGCCAGCACCCCGTCCTTTACGGCGCGGGAGATGGTCTGCAGGTGGATATGCCCGGGTACGATTTCGTTAAAAGAGTTCACGATCCCGATAAACGGCTTTTTAATCTGCGCGTCCGTAAGCCCGTCCGCCTTCAGCAGCGAACGGTGGGGCGCCTTGGCAGAGCCGCTTTTGATATGATCGCTGTTCACTTTATTTGTCCCCTTCCGTATTTTTCTGCCAGCTCATGCGGGCACGCAGGTCCACGCCGGTCTTTTCGGACAGGTGGTCTCTTTCCATGCGCCTTCTCGCTTCAAGATACGGGCGTCCCGCCTGGTTTTCCAGTATCCAGTTGCGTGCGAATTTGCCTTCCTGGATCTCGGACAGCACTTTCTTCATTTCCTGTTTGGTTTCCGCCGTAATAATGCGTTCGCCGATTGTATAATCGCCGTATTCGGCCGTATCGCTGATGGAATACCGCATGAAGGAAAGCCCTCCCTGCACCACCAGGTCTATGATCAGTTTCATTTCATGTATGCATTCAAAATACGCGCTCTCGGGCTGGTATCCCGCTTCAACCAGCGTCTCGAATCCAGCCTTCATCAGGGCGGATACGCCGCCGCAGAGCACAGCCTGCTCGCCGAAGAGGTCGGTCTCGGTTTCTTCTTTAAAGGTGGTCTCCAGTATTCCCGCACGCGCGCCGCCGATTCCCGCCGCATACGCGAGCGCCAGATCCTTGGCTTTTCCGGATGCATCCTGCTGCACCGCTATCAGGCAGGGCACGCCCTTGCCTTCCAGGTACTGGCTGCGCACGGTATGTCCGGGGCCTTTGGGCGCAATCATGATCACGTCCGCGTCGGCCGGCGGTTTGATCTGTCCGTAATGGATGTTGAACCCGTGCGAGAAGCCGAGTGCGGCGCCGCTTTTCAGGTTGGGACCCACGATGGATTTATAAAGCATCGCCTGTTTTTCGTCGTTCACCAGCATCATAACGATGTCGGCTTTTTTCACGGCCTCGGCGGTATCCATCACCGTAAGACCCGCCTTTTTCGCGGCAGCGATGCGCTCCGGGTCAATGTCGCAAACAATCACGTTCGCGCCGCTGTCATGCAAGTTCTGCGATTGCGCGTGTCCCTGGCTGCCGTAGCCTATCACCACGACGGTTTTTCCGTCCAGCAGAGCAAAGTTACAATCCTTTTCATAATACATTTTTGCCATTTTCGTTTTCCTCCATATAAGTTTAATTCAGGCGTTTATCCGCCATAGACATCTCTATCATACCATAAGGTTTCACAAAATCAATAAATGCGTTCAATTTCGAATCCTCGCCTGTGATTTCCACCAAAAGCGATCCCGTCTTCAATCTGTCCAGCACGCCCGCTTCGGATCCCTTGCCTCCGCTGCCCACCACCAGCCTCCTTTTCACCAGAGAGCCCGCCGTTTCAATCCATTCCACTTCATGCACATCGTAGATTTTCAGAAGCATCTTCTTGATCTGCTCCATCTCGTCCGCGCCGCTTTCGGTAACAAGAATAATCCTGGAAACTGCCGGATTCTCCGTCACCTCCACATTCAGGCTTGATATATTGATCCCGCGCCGGGAAAAAACGTTGGTCGTGCGGATGAGTGCGCCCGGCTGGTTGGCTACCAGTATGGATACGATCATCCTGTCACTGTTTTTCATTTCAAACCCTCCTTACTTCAAAATAATATCGTCGATGGTCCCGTTGGGCGGGATCATCGGGAACACCTTCTCGCACCCGTCGATGGGGCAGTCGATCAGCACCGGCCCTTTTGCCTTCATCGCTTTTTTCAGGCACTCTTTCAGTTCGGAGCCGTTCTCGGCCCGCATCCCCGTTCCGCCGAACGCGTCGGCCAGTTTCGCGTAATTCGTCTTCCGGTTCAATATCGTGTTGGAGTACCGTTCGCCGAAAAACAATTCCTGCCACTGTTTCACCATCCCGAGCGCATTGTTGTTCATAACGATCACGATCAGCGGCAGTTCGTTGGAAACGGCGGTCGCCATTTCGTTCAGGTTCATATGGAAACTTCCGTCGCCGGTGATCAGCAGCGTCCTCTTCCCCGTACCGATGCACGCGCCCACCGCGGCGCCCATGCCGAACCCCATTGTCCCGAGACCTCCGCTGGTGATAAGGGTGCGCGGCCTGGAAAGCCGGTAGTACTGCGCCGTCCACATCTGGTGCTGTCCCACGTCGGTCGCCACGATGCCGTCTTCCGGCATAAATTCGTGCGCCGTCTCCAGTATCATCTGCGGGTCCAGCGCATTTTCGCGGTGTTCACAGGTAATGTCCACGTGCGCCTTTATCTTTGCGATCTCGGCGTGCCAGTCGCTGTGCTGAATCTTCGGCACCTCGGCGGTCAATTTTTTCAGCACATTTTTCACGTCTCCGATCAGGCTGGTATATACGGGGATATTCTTCCCGATCTCGGCCGGGTCAATATCGATATGCACCACCTTCATGTTTTTCGCAAACTCCGTTTTGTTTCCCGTCGCGCGGTCGGAAAACCGCACGCCTATCGCAATCAGGAGGTCGCTTTCGGAAAGCGCCTTGGTTGCGGCGTATTTGCCGTGCATGCCCACCATCCCCAGAAACCGTGGATGGTTCCACGGAACGGCGGAAAGCCCCATGATGCTGGCGCCGATGGGCGCGTCAATCCGTTCCGCAAAAGCCATGAGATCGGCCGAGGAATCGGAAAGCACCACGCCGCCCCCGCAGTAGATATACGGGCGTTTGGCCTCGCGTATCAGTTCTGCGGCCTGTTTGATGTCCCCTTCGCATCCCTCCGGGGCTTTTACAGGCATTATCTTTTTGCGCATATACTCCGTGGATCCCAGCTGTATATCCTTGGGAACGTCCACCAGCACCGGACCGGGCCGCCCGGACTTCGCCACCCAGAAGGCCTCCCGTATGGTGTCCGCCAGCTTTTCAATGTCCTTAACAATGTAATTATGCTTGGTAATGGGTATGGTCACGCCCGCAATGTCCACTTCCTGAAAACTGTCCCTGCCCAAAAAACTCGTGGCAACGTTGCCCGTGATCACAACGATAGGCGATGAATCCAGATAAGCCGTGGCTATCCCTGTGACCGTGTTGGTCGCGCCGGGCCCGGAAGTCGCGATCACTACGCCAACCTTTCCGGTCGCCCTTGCGTAACCGTCCGCCGCATGGGTCGCGTGTTGTTCGTGGCTGGCGGTATAATGATGGATCCGGTCGCTGCTTTTGTACAGTTCGTCGTATATGTTTGTAACAGTGCCGCCCGGAAAACCGAATACGGTGTCCACACCTTGCTCCACCAATGCTTCAATAATAATCTGCGCTCCTGTTAACTTCATACATACCATCCTTTCGTCCGTTTGCTCATACTTCCCGCCGGCATCATCCGGGGCCGCGTATCCATTTCATAACACAAACCCCGGCGGTATTGCCGGGGTTTAACTCTTCGTACTTTCCTTCTGCTCTAAACCCTTTTTGGCAATACCGAATTTGCGTTACCGACGACCAGGAGGACGACGATGACGCCGATAATGGCGACTATTCCAAAAAAGATTTCAAAGCTTGTGTTCATTGTTTTTTCCCTCTAAGCCATCCTTGACGGCTTTTGCATACTTTTTATAAAAAAAGCCCTTGCGGTATTCACTGCAGGGCCTATAAGCATCTTGTCGTTTTATTATTTCAAACCCTTATTTACAGCGAACACTCTTTTGAGACATGCTAATAACTCGTACGACTAGTACGAGGCTAATAATGACGATGGCTATGTTCGCTGCATAAGCTGCCATTTTACCGGCTCCTTCCCTAAAGGTTATATCTACTCTATCACGCAAAAAAAGCATTGTCAATATCATATTGACCGCTTTTTGTAAAAAAACGCCCGTTTTGCATCTTTTTTAAAACAACGGGCCCGTCTTTTTTCAATTTCCCCTCACCGGACCGCCGCGCCGGGCTGGTATGGGCGGATCTTTTCGGCGGCCGCGGCCAGGAACTTTAGGCCCCTTGGTTTCTGGGATATCCTGAACCTGTCCTCCTCCCTGTACTGCTCGGGCCGCCGGAAATCCTGCAGCACAAAAGCCGGTACCCGCGGGATCGCCCGCGCCATATCTATGATTTCCCCTTCGCAAAGCTGCGGGATGGCGGTGGTCCGGGTTTCAAACCGGACCCCCGCCTTAAGCAGCAAAGAGAGGGTCTTAAGCATAGTTTTCGGGTCGGCGGCCTGCCCGCAGATTTCCCTGTAACGCGGGAAAGGCGCCTTGTAATCCAGCGCGACATAGTCAAGCAGCTTCTTTTCAAGAAGGGTGCGCACTACGTCCGGCCGGCTCCCGTTTGTATCCAGTTTCACCTGGTAGCCCAGTTCCTTCAGGCTGCGGGTCGCCTCTTCAATGTCCGTCTGCAGCGTTGCCTCCCCGCCGGTCAGCACAACGCCTTCCAGCAAGCCCCGTCTCTTATGAAGGAAATCCGTCACTTCACCCGGATCCAGCCGGGGTGCGTCCCCCTGCAGCAGTGCGCGGTTGTGGCAGTAAAAGCAGTCCCAGTTGCAGCCGGGCGAAAAAAGCACGGCCGCGATCTTCCCGGGGAAATCCAGCGTGGACATTTTCACAAGCCCGCAAAACTCCATTTTCAGGCCTCTTCGCGTATCACATATTTCACCCGCTCGCCGTACTCCTCTTTTTTGCCCTTGTGGTAATTCTGCACGGGCCGAAGGTACCCCACCACCCGGCTCCATACCTCGGCGTCGCGGCCGCAGGTCGGGCAGGTGAAATGCTCTCCTGCAATATAGCCGTGCTCCTGGCAGATAGAGAAGGTCGGCGTTAAAGATATATACGGCAGCTTGAACTTTGAAAAGATCTTTCTGATCAGGCTCTTGGCCACCCGTATATCCGGGATGCGCTCGCCCAGATACAGGTGCAGCACCGTTCCGCCGGTATACAGGCTCTGCAGTTCGTCCTGCAGTTCCACCGTCTCAAAAATATCGTCGGTAAACCGGACGGGCAGCTGGGTGGAATTGGTGTAATAGGGCACGTTTTCCCCCGCGGCCAGTATATCCGGGTATTTTTCCCTGTCCTTGCGCGCCAGGCTGTAGCTGGTACCCTCGGCGGGCGTTGCCTCCAGGTTGTAGAAATGCCCTGTCTCCTCCTGTATCTCGGAAAGCACGCTCCGCATGTAGTTCATGATGCCGATCGCAAATTCCTGCCCCTTTTCAGTGGTCAGATCCTCGCTTCCGCCCATAAAATTACGGATCGCCTCGTTCATCCCCACGATGCCGATGGTGTTGAAATGGTTATACCAGAACTGGCCGGTACGCGCCTTCACATCCCGCAGATAATGCGCGGAATAAGGGTACAGCCCGCGTTCGGTCTGCTGCTCTATAATCTTACGTTTGATTTCCAGGCTGGTCTTTGCGGTCTGTATCATCTGCCAGAGCCGCGCTCGGAACTCCGCCTCGCTGCGGGAAACATAGCCTATCCGGGGCAGGTTGATGGTCACCACGCCGATGGAACCGGTCATGGGATTGGAACCGAAAAGCCCGCCTCCGCGTTTTTTCAGCTCGTGGGTATCCAGCCTGAGCCGGCAGCACATGGAAACCGCGTCCTCGGGCGATAAGTCGGAGTTGATGTAGTTGGAGAAATAAGGGATGCCGTACTTGCAGGTAATCTCCATAAACTTGTCCACCACCGGGCTGTCCCAATTGAAATCGCGCGTCACGTTGATGGTCGGAATAGGGAAGGTGAACACCCTGCCCTTGGAATCCCCCTCGATCATCACGTCGCAGAATGCGGTATTGAAAAGATCCATCTCCGTCTGGAAATCCCCGTATTTGTCGTCCGTATATTCCCCGCCGATCACCACCGGCTCGTCCTTCAACGTAGACGGCACCACAATGTCGAAGGTCAGGTTGGAAAACGGGCATTGGAACCCCACCCGGGTGGGAACGTTTATATTGAATATGAATTCCTGCAGCGCCTGCTTCACCTGGTTGTAATCCAGATGGTCTTTGCGGATAAAGGGCGCGCAAAGGGTATCGAAAGAAGACCACGCCTGCGCCCCGGCCGATTCGCCCTGGGTGGTAAATGTCGAATTCACCATCTGTCCAAGCAGCGCCCGCAAATGCTTTGCGGGGTTGGATTCCACCTTGCCGGGCACGCCGCCGAACCCGTCGCGCAGCAGCTGCCGCAGGTCCCAGCCCGCGCAGTAGGGGCCGAAGAACCCCAGGTCGTGAATATGGATGTCGCCCGATATATGCGCGTTGCGGGTGGTCTCCGGGTATATCTCGTGCAGCCAGTACTGCTTGGTAAAGGTTTCGCGGATATAGTTGTTCATCCCGTTGATGGAGCGGCCCGTGTTCGCGTTTTCGCTCACCTGCCAGTCCTTGTCGTCCAGGTAGTCAGAAAACATGTCGATAGTCGCGCCGATCAGCGCGTTGGATTCGCGCGCGCTCCTGCGTTTTTCGCGGTAGAGGATATATGCCTTGGCGGTCTTGGCATGGCCGTTCTCAATCAGGACCTTCTCCACAATGTCCTGCACGTCCTCCACCTCGGGCAGTGTATCCTTGTATTTTAAAGCGAGAATGTCCAGCACCTGCGTGGTCAGCTTTTCCGCGATCTCATAGTCGTCCCCGCCCACGGCCTGCGCCGCCTTGAATATGGCCCAGGCGATTTTCTCGGGCTGGAAACGTACGACCTTACCGTCGCGTTTTCTGATTTGGTTGATCATGATTTTGTCCTCCTTCGTTCCGTCAAAACTCCCTTTTCGGCATCCTGCCAAGCTGTATATCAAAAAACAACCGTAAAACCTCCGCCGGCCATTTCAAATGAACGATCCAATTGTTATAAACCAGATTTTCCACAATATATTGTGGTTAAAAACTTCTTCAGACAATATATATACTATCACGCGGGGATAATGTTGTAAAGTGTAATTTAACAAATATTTGATATATTTTCGGACTTTCTGTGACCTTTTTCCTCTGTTCATCCAGAAATAAAAAAGGCGGGCAGGTCAATATAACGCATAAAACAATCTTGACAATGCGCCTTTCCAGCTTATATAATAATTTCATATCATATGAATATTTGTTCATATGTTAATATGTTTGCACAAAAAGGAGCAGGTCATGGAAAAAAGTCCGCTTTGCGAATGCACCGTCATCCACCTAGAAGCGGTGGAACTGGTCAAAAGAAGCATGCCCCCGGAAAAGGCGCTGGTTGATCTTTCGGAATTGTTCCGCGTATTCGGGGACCCAACAAGGGTCAGGATCGTCTGCGCGCTGTTCACCTCCGAACTGTGCGTGTGCGACATCGCCCACCTGCTCGCCATGACCCAGTCGGCCATCTCCCACCAGCTCCGTATCTTAAAGCAGGCGCGGCTGGTCAAATACCGGCGGGAAGGTAAGGTAATCTTTTATTCCCTGGACGACGAACACATCAATAACATCTTCGCGCAGGGTATGGATCATATATCGGAGTAAAGGCGAAAAAAGGCATGGCAGAAAGTATAAACAAACAATACCGTCTCTCGGGGCTGGACTGCGCGGTATGTGCGGCCGGCATCGAGCGGGACGTATTAAAAATCAGGGGCGTTCAAAGCGCGGTGGTGGATCTCGCCAGCCAGACCCTTAAAGCGGAGATCGGCGCGGACGCTTCCCTTCCCGCAGTCGACCGGGCAATCACCAGCGCCGTCCGCCTGCACGATCCGGATATTAAGGTCGGCGGCAAAGAAGAACAAACGGCCGAACCCGCGGTTAAAAAATCAAAGATCATTTTCCTCGCGGCCGGCGCGGCGGGGCTTTTTTGCGCGCTCCTCCTTCCCCTTCCCTTTGCGGCGCAGCTTCTGGTTTACCTCGCGGCCTGGGTCCTCGCTGGGGGCAGCGTCCTCCTGCGGGCAGGGCGGAACATATTAAAAGGCCGCGTGTTTGATGAAAATTTCTTAATGGCGGTGGCAACGGCCGGCGCGTTTTTCATCGGGCAGTACCCGGAAGGCGTTTCGGTCATGCTGTTCTACCGGCTGGGAGAGATATTCGAAGACCTGGCCGTCGGTAAATCCCGCCGCTCCATCACCGCACTCATGGACATCAAGCCGGATCACGCCAACATCCAAAAAGGCGGCAGCCTGCTGCAGGTCCCGCCCGAATCCCTTTCGGCCGGCGATGTTTTTATCGTCCTGCCCGGCGAAAAAATCCCTTTGGACGGCGTGGTAACGGAAGGATCGTCCGCGCTGGA
>Ga0172371_10002427_pt1 | contig 29579 bp, 23 predicted proteins | sample Lak12m_FD_114543 | JGI IMG/M metagenome (GOLD analysis project Ga0172371, IMG submission 114543) | Freshwater microbial communities from Kabuno Bay, South-Kivu, Congo - kab_022012_12m | ecosystem: Environmental > Aquatic > Freshwater > Lake | place: Democratic Republic of the Congo: South-Kivu...
AACAGGATTAAAAATTCAAATTATTAATCCCGCTTTAGCTTTGGGATCTGGTGTGCATGAAGCAATCGACCAATTTGTCAAACTGGAAATTAAGGACCGATCTAAAGAAAAGTTAGAAGAGATCTTTGAAATTGTTTGGTCTGGATTTACTGGTGAAAAAGGTGGATTTGTAAACCGCGAAGAAGAAAAAGAATATAAAGATCGAGGATGGGCTATGTTGGACAGATTTTTTGCGAATGATCATTTTAAAGCCACTACACAAATTAAGACTCCCAGTTTTCCCAAAGCGGAATTAGGTGATGATTTAATTTTGACAGGAAAGTTAGATTGGATTGAAGGGGATGGAGATGGGTTTCATATCGTTGATTTCAAAACTGGAAAAAATGATGAAAAAGAAGATTCAATGCAGTTACCTATATATGCAATTTTGACGAGTCAAATTTTTAAGACTGACAAAATTAAAACTAGTTATTGGTATCTTGATCGTGATGATGAACTTCGTGACTTTCCTGTTGTTGATATGGAAGAATTTGCCAAGACCTTGAAACAAAAAGGAATGATCATTAAGTTAGCTAGACAAACAAAATCATTCGTCTGCGCTAGAGGAGGAGAATCTTGTTGGGCATGTAAAGATATGTTGGCCATTAAAAATGGAAAAGGAAAATTAGTGACCATTGACGCGGCGAGAAAACAGGAGAACTATATTTTGCCCAAAGAGATTAAATCCGATTTACCCTTCTAAATCTTCTTCCAAAAGAAAACCCCCCGCCATACGGAGGGGGGTTCATTAAACGCCTTTGTATACAAAGGATTCAATGGTTATTTCTTCTTCTTCTTTTTCTTGGCAGCCATGGTGATTCACTCCCCTTCCCAGTCATCCACCGAAATCTATATTGTTTCGGGTAGACCTAATGCATCAATACTGAATTATTAATTCAATATTAATTCCAAATTCATTGTGGATTTATTAATTTTTTTTGTCAAGAAAATATAAGCGCTCAGAATTAGTTATTTAGATTGTATTATCAACGAAAAACATCAAGCACAAAGAATACATTTTTTGAATATTTTGTGCGTGTTTTTAAAAAAGTTAGAAATATATTTGATGATTAATAATAAAATTTATCGAAGAAAAAAAAGAAGCACTGGTATTTGTTTCCAGCGATAGGGGATTATTCGTTAGTTGGAGTTAACACTTTGAAGTTAGCTATTTGTTTAATTCTTCCGCTAACCATTTTCAAAGGTTTAATTAGGGCTAAATCAAATACTTCGTCAACATTACTCACAAACTTGAAATTTAAATCCTTTAAAACATATTTTGGAATATCGGCAAGATCTTTTTTATTTTCTTTTGGCATAATAATAGTTTTAATTCCGGCAAGATGAGCCCCAATCACTTTTTCTTTTACTCCGCCAATTTCCAAAACTCTTCCACGAAGGGTGACTTCCCCTGTCATGCCAACAAATCTCTTAGTGGGGATTTTAGTTAAAGCTGACGCAAGTGCTGTGGTTAACGCAATGCCCGCTGAAGGTCCATCTTTGGGAATAGCACCTTCAGGAACGTGAATGTGAATGTCAATTCTGCTAAATAATTTTTCGTCTAATCCCAATTCCTTCCATCGACTACGAACAAATGACAAGGCTGCCTTGGCAGATTCTTGCATCACGTTGCCTAATTGACCAGTAAGAATTAAATTTCCCTTACCGGGCATGGTAGCCACCTCAATATGCATAATTCCACCACCGACAGAAGTCCAAAATAATCCGGTGGCGATTCCAGCCTCTTCTTTGTGTTCAGTTTGTGTGGAACTAAATTTGTATGGTCCCAAAAATTTCGTCAGATCGTTATTTTTGATTTCCACTAAACCTTTAATTTTCTTTTCTGCCACTTTTTTAGCCACTTTACGGAGGACATTTGCTATTTCTCTTTCAAGATTACGTACTCCAGCCTCTCTGGTGTAACGGCTGATAATTAATTTCAATGCATCTTCTTGGATAATAACTTCACTCTCTTTAAGCCCTTGAGTTTCAATTTGCTTTGGAACCAAATATTTTTTGGCGATGTGAAATTTTTCTTCAGCTGTATAACCCGGAAAATGAATAATTTCCAAGCGATCTAATAGGGCCGGAGGGACAGTTTCTAATACATTGGCTGTTGCTATAAAAATCGCATCTGACAAATCAAAAGGAACCTCGAGATAATGATCAGAGAAAGCATAATTTTGCTCTGGGTCTAAAGCTTCCAGGAGCGCTGCAGAAGGATCACCGCGAAAATCATTACCTACTTTATCGATTTCGTCGAGCATAAAAACAGGATTTTTTGTCCCCGCTTGCTTAATTCCTTGGATAATTCTTCCTGGCATAGCGCCAACATAAGTGCGCCTGTGGCCACGAATTTCTGCTTCATCGCGAATTCCACCAAGCGAAATGCGAACGAACTTTCTTCCCAGGGCACGGGCGATGGATTTACCAATGCTAGTTTTTCCTACGCCGGGCGGGCCAACAAAGCAAAGAATTGTGGGTGAGTTCTTGTTTTTCTTTCCGTGGAGGACATTGCCACCAGAGTCTGGTAGTGAAGTTTCCTTAATGTCTTTCTTTTCTGTTTTGTCAGAATCAGCCGCTTTTAATTTCAATACCGCTAGGTATTCCAAAATTCTTTCTTTCGTTTTTTCGAGACCAAAATGGTCTTCATCCAAAATCTTTGAAGCGGTTTTTATGTCGAGATTGCTGGATGATAAAATTGACCAGGGCATATCCAGAAGCCAATCAACATAGTTTCTGATATAACCATACTCCGGATTAGTAGGAGTCATCTGTGAGAGCTTTTTAATTTCCTTCTGGGCTTTTTTAAAGATTTCTTCCGGCATTCCAGCCTTACTGGCTTTTTTCTTCAGTTCAGTCACCTCATTGTCTTCTCCATCTTCACTGCCCATGTTTTCTAACTCATTTTCAATAGCCTTTTTCCTTTCGCGTAAAATATTTTGTTTAGCAGCCTTGTCGAATTTAGCTTGAGTTTGAGAACTAATTTTCCATTCCAGTTCTAAAACTTTTAGCTCTTTAGCTAAATAGTCTGAAATTGCCTTTAGTCGGACCTTAACATCAAGTGTTTCTAAAAGTTTTTGCTTCTCTTCACCGTTAATATCCAAAATAGAACCGAGTTGGTCGGCAAGTGCTCCTGGCGTTAGACCGCTGTTCACTTTAACAAGGACAATAAAATCAAAATTTTTACCTAATTTGATGGCGTTTTGAAACTCACTGCTTACATGCTTAGCTAGAGCGATGGTTTCTTCATCGTTATCCACTATTTCGGGAAGTTCCTCAATTTCGCCCAACAAGAATGGTTCGGTAGATTGAATTTTTTTAAGTTTAGCTCGGCAGATTCCAGAAACTAGGACATTAATTTCATTATCAGATTGAAGAATATGTTTAACTTGGCAAAGTGTACCAATTGTTTGTAAGTTTTTGGTGGTAATTTCCCCGTCACGAGCTTTTTGTGCCACCACAAAAATATAACGATCGCCTTTAAAGGCAGCTTCTAAAGCAGCGATGGCCTTATTTCTTCCGAAGACCAAAATAGTCTCGGCATTTGGAAAAACTGGACCATCTCGAAGGGGGGTAATAGGAACGATTTTTGGTATTTCCATTTGTGTTTAGCAGTCTATCACCCAGTCTGCTAGATGTCAAGACTGGGAAAGCATCTGGCCGCCTATCGTTTGTGTGTGAGGGGTAATTGGCAGTGTAAAGTGGAAAGTCGTGCCCACATTAAACTCACTTTCTACAAAAATTGATCCACCGTGCGATTCAATGATTCCTTTGGCAATCACGAGTCCCAAACCGGTTCCTTTTTGTTGGGCAACATAGCCTAAACTTAATTGTTTAAATTTAGAAAAAAGCTGTGACAGTTGGTCGGGTTGGATTCCTACTCCAGTGTCTGAAATAGTTACTTCAATGCAAGGGAATTTAACTGTGCTAATGTCTGGATGGGAATTTTGTTGGTCAGGAAAGCGCCAAGTCAGTTCTAAGGCCGAATTAACGGGTTTAGCACTAATTATTATTCTTCCCCCCGGGGCAGTGAATTTTATTCCGTTCGAGATTAAATTATTAAACACCTGGATAATTCTTTCTCTATCAAATTCAGCGAGTAGGGGGTAAGGGTATTCGACAGAACTTAATGCCACTTGTTTTGATTGGGCCAATTGGACAAAGAAGGTAACTCGATCTTTTACAATTGCCCCAAGATCACCATTTGCTTTTAAGACTTGGAATTTTCCTGCCTCAATTTTGGCAATATCCAGAAGATCGTTAACTAAATCTAGCATGCTCGTAGTGGAATTTTTCATTGAAATTAGAAGTTCCTTGCCTTCTGGTTCACTAGCAATGTTTGGTTGGCGCAAGAACATGTCGGTAGTGCCGGCCATAACACTTAATGGAGCACGCAACTCGTGAACCATCATCGCCATAAAATCTTCTCGAACTCTTTCCAGTTCTTTTTCCGCATTAACATCCCTAATGATGACAATAACCCCAATCGTTTTGTTATTATTATCTTTGGCCGGTGAAATGGACAATTGATAATAGTGGTTGTCGAGGATTAAATTCTCCAGATTAAAAACGGCGCTGTTTTTAATGCACTCATCAATTTTGGACCTAAGATCGAGCTTATCTGAAAGGCTGTTGGTAACGTCTAGGATTGTTATTTCATATGACTCGTTCAATTTTAAGATTTTCTTGGCCTCAGAGTTAATTGAGGTCATATTGTAGTCAGTGTCTAACATAATGACTCCATCAGCCATTGATGAAATCATCGAAAGGATTTTTGATTGTTCTGTTTTAATCACTCCCTCCAATTGGGTAACAGCCTTATTTGCTTGAGACAAAATTTGAATTAAAATTTCCATTTCTGCTCCCTGATATTGATCGGGAAGATGCGAAGCGATTCCTAAAACTCCGACCCCTCGGTTATTAATTCTCAAGGGAACTATCCAGAGTGAGGATATGGGTCGGGGATCTACTTCGTTGACAGGGACACCAGAAAGAGATGGTAACAGGGTTTCAGCAAAATAAACATGCTGGGTGGTCTTATTTAAGTCCATTAGCATATGCTCGCGCATCTGGTCAATGAAATTCTGATTAACCGATTCTGATAAGTGAACTCGGTAGGTAATTTTGTTCGGGTCGGGGGACACTAACATGTAACTTGCCGCTGAATATGGCACTAATTTATCCAGTGACCCAATAATAGTTTCCAAAATTCGCCCGATATTTAGTTCATATCCAATTCTTTCGCCAACTTCACGAAGAACCAACGTTTCATAGACCTTTTGGTTCATTTTCTTGCGCTCTTTTTCTAATTGGAGCCTGTTCTTCTTAATTTCATAGAAACTCCAGATCAATGTCAGAATGATAAGCAGTGCCAAAAATGTTAGATAGAAAAATCCTGCGGGCAGCATAACAAAATAGAACCTAGGTCATAGGAACTATAATTAGTGTAGCATGCAGAAATTAAAAATTAAGAATGCAAAAATGTGGATTTGAATGGAGAGTCCTACAATTGGACCTTTTGAGGATTAAGAAGTAGAGAAACCTTTTCTGACATCTCTTCTGGGGTGACACGATATTTTAAGAGATAATCGACAGCTCCTAATTGCATCGCATTTTTGATTAGGTCTTCTTGACCAAAGTTGGTTAACATTAATACTGGGATTTTAGCAGTAACCTCATTTTCTTTAAGGGCTCGCAGTGTTGCTACTCCGTCTTTGGATGGCATCATTACATCCAAAAGAATAACATCTGGTTTTTCTGCCCCGGCTTTAAGAAGACAATCATCACCATCTTTAGCAGTAACAACATTGTATCCTTTAGCTTTAAACTCTATCTCATAAAGTTGAAGAAGGGCATTGTCATCATCTGCAATTAAAATTTTCTTCATATGATTAATCGTGATCTACAGCGATCATAGCAAATTATTAATACATCTACAACGGTTTTACGAGTGGTGCTTTTCCATGGCCAATTGCTTTTTCTTTAATAATTAATTCTTCAATTAAGTTTTTAATTTGCATAGGTTGTTGCACCTTTAAAAGGTGCACTTCCACCGGTGTTGGTCCAGCAGTGTGAATGATAATGTCGCCCATTTTAAAGCTAAATTTGTGGAGGAAACTTTGTCGAACGACGATGTGGGTAATATGTTCATAGGGAGCAGTAGTAACCTCGGTAGAAAATAATCCACGCTTAATAATCACTCGACGATCGGTGAGAATATAAGTATTAGCGTGTTTCTGGTGAATCAGTTTCAAAAGAAAGGGAATCGGAATGATAAGGAAAGAAAGTATGCCTAAGGAAAATGCATTGCTCCAAAAGTAACGGTCACCAATGCCAAAAACAGCGATTATTTTTTCATCTCCGGAGAGATAGTGCTGAAAACGTTTGACTAGGTTTGGGGAAGGAGGCTTCATGAAATTATCATACCATGATCTACTTTGTCCTCTTGTTTTTGTTCGGTTTTTTTTCGTATTCTATTATCATGGGAGAGATTATAGACGAGGAAGTCTCAGTTGATTTGGCATATGATTGCAAGTCAAAGACTGCCAGTCCGTGGCTAGTTAAATGGCGAGGAAGGACATATAAGATAGACAAAATTGGTCTACACCACCAAGTTTGGGACGGAAAAACATTGTTTCATTATTTTTCTGTTTGTGCTCAAGAGACTTTTTTTAAATTGTCGTTTAACACAGTCAACCTTCATTGGAGATTAGATGAAATAAGCACAAGATGATGTTTAATACCTCTTTGCCGGGTTTTATGCATGTGGACCTTAATTCCTGTTTTGCTTCCATTGAGCAACAGGCCAATCCTTCGTTGCGGGGGAAACCGGTGGTAGTGGGTGCCTATGTTACCGATAAAGGGTGCATTCTAGCCGCTTCAAGAGAGGCTAAAAAATTGGGAATTAAAACCGGAATGAGAGTTTTTGAAGCCAAAAGAATCTATCCTCGAGTAATTGTTTTGCCATCTGACCCAGCAAAATATCGCTTTGTAAGCAAGCAACTATATGAAGTTTTTTGCCAACATACAGATAATGTAGAAATGAAATCGATTGATGAAGGGATTCTACAGTTTAATCCGAACCAGGTTAAAGAAACATTGTGGAAAATTGCGGAAAAAATAAAGATTGAAATCAAGGAACAAGCGGGGGATTGGTTGACCGTTTCGGTGGGAATCAGCACTAATTCCTATTTTGCTAAACTAGCCGCCGGGTTACAAAAACCTGATGGTTTGGTGGAAATTAACGCTTCTAATATCGAGACAATTTTAAAAAATCTAAGCTTGGAAAGTCTTCCTTATATTAAACATGGTAATCGCACTCGTTTGAATTGTGTCGGGATTTATACACCGCTTGATTTTTTCCACGCTGAAGCCTCAATTTTGCGAGCTGCCTTTCAATCGGTGGTGGGAACGCGTTGGCATTCTTGGTTGCACGGGTTTGAAATTCCTGGAGTTAGCTTTGGTGGTCGAACTCCCAGGGAAATAGATAAAACCATTGGGCATTCCTATGCATTGACTAAACAAACTAGTGATGATCAGGAATTAACCAGTCTTCTTTCACAATTGGTGGAAAAAATGGGAAAAAGACTTCGGGCTAAGAATTTCAGTGCTGGAGGAATTCATGTCTATTGCCGTTTGGGTAATGGTCTTCCCTGGCATCACGGTGAAAAGCTTCCCAATAGAATTTTTGCCAATCCTGACCTTTTTGAAGCTGCTTGGAAGATTTTAGAAAGACGTCCTAAAGAAGAAAAAGTGTCCCTTTTAGCTGTTAATGTATTTGATTTAAATCAAACCGTGGGAGAACAAATTTCTTTGTTTGAATCCAAAAGCCAAAAAAAAGAACTAGCCAAAGCTTTGGATGCCATTAATAATCGTTTTGGCGATTGGTCCGTTTTTCAAGCTTTGAGCCTAGGGACAAGGGGAAAAATTTTGGACCGAATTGCATTTGTAAGGTAAAAAGTAGGTGCTTTGGCAAGTACTAAAGATTTTTATACTTTAATTCCTCGAAAACTGATTGGAGTTGGATTTTCATTTCTTTTCTGCCATTTCCACCCTTGAGATATTTCTCTCTTCGCCTTGCATCAGCTTCTTTAAGATAGGCTTCGTAATAAATTAACCTTAGAGGCCGACGGTTTTTTGTTGCTTTAACAAAACCTCCAGTATGTGCTCTTATTCTAGAGCGAAGATCTTCTGAATAACCAGTATATAACTGCTTATCCAATTCTGAGAACAGGATATAGATATAAAACATTGTATTGGTGCTCGCGCTGAGCGCGATAACACCGAGCTAAGCTCGGTGACGCCACGGGGAATCGAACCCCGCTTGGCAGAATGAGAATCTGCCGTCCTAGCCGATAGACGATGGCGCCCAAATAGTCTTATAGCCTGTCAGAACAAGCTCAAAACTACCCTTGGATTGTATCGCAGTCTTGACAAAAAGGGAAGGCAGATCTACAATCGGTCGGCTAATTTAAGTTAACACTTACGCACGTCCCTGGGGGACTTTTCTTTTTGCCATAAAGATTAAAAGTATGAAAAACACAAAAATACAAACTGTTCCTATGACCGCTGATGGAATGACTTCACTGAAGGTGGAATTAGATGAGCTTCGTGACGTCAAATTGCCTGAAGTGCTCGAACGAATTTCTCGAGCTCGGGAAGATGGAGATTTGTCAGAAAATGGCGCCTATATTTTTGGTAAGCAAGAACAAGAGTTCTTGGAGGGGCGTATCTCTGAATTGGAAGACATTCTTTCTAATGCGTCCGTGGTCCAAAACAGTAAAAAGTCCTCAGTGGACCTGGGTTGCAAGGTAATTGTCTCTTTAAATGGCAGAAAAATGGAATTTCATGTCGTGGGAGATTGGGAAGCTAAACCAGCAGAAAGAAAGATTTCCTCTAGTTCTCCACTGGGTAAGGCGTTAGTTGGTAAAAAAGTTGGCGATAAGGTTCAGGTAGAAGCCCCAGCAGGAAATGTGGTTTATACAATTATGGAAATATCATAATTTACATTTCCGGATTAAATAGAAGGCACGAGTAGAGCCTTTTTTTGTGACCACAGGTTTGTTAAGATTGCCCCATGGCACAAGAGACACTAGAAGAAATTAGAAAAGCCCGGCTAGAGAAATTAGAAAAGATAAAAAGTTTGGGCATTAACCCCTATCCTCCTCTTTTTGAAAAAAGGAACACAGTTGGTGAGTGTCGCGAACTTCATGATAAATCTATTCGTACGGCGGGACGAATTTTGTCTTTGCGCACTCATGGAAAAGCCACTTTTGCCGATCTTGCTGACGAAACAGGGAAAATCCAACTTCTATTTCGTTTTGACGAATTAGGTGAAGAAAAATATAAATTTCTTGAGCTTTTGGACATTGGTGATTTTTTGGGGGTAGCAGGAACGGTGATTAAAACTCAAGCAGGTGAGACCACTATTTCTGTTGAAAGCTACGAGCTTTTGAGTAAATCACTTCGTCCGTTACCAAGTCAATGGTATGGGTTTAAAGATGTGGAAGAACGCTATCGTAAACGCTATTTAGATTTAATCCTTAACCCTGCCGTTAAAAATAATTTAGATCTTCGTTGGAAAATGGAGCGTAAAATTCGTGAATTTCTCTGGAGTAAAAAGTTCACGGAGGTAGAAACACCTGTGTTGCAAAATCTTTATGGAGGAACTAATGCCAAGCCATTTACTACTCACTTAAACGCTTTAGATCAGGATATGTATTTGCGCGTTGCCCCAGAACTTTATCTCAAAAGATTAGTGGTTGGTGGCTATGAACGTGTTTTTGAAATCGCCAGAAATTTTCGTAATGAAGGAATGGACCATTCTCATCAGCCAGAATTTACTATGTTGGAATGGTACATTTCCTATGCTGACTACCATGTAGTCATGGATTTAGTGGAGGAAATGATGAAGTTTTTGGCACAAGAGCTATATGGCACTCAACAAATTACCATTGGTGACAAAACAATCGGCATCGATCATGTCTGGCCTCGTCGCACTATTAAAGAATTAGTAAAAGAACATTTAGGAATTTCGTGGAATGAAATATCGGAAACCGAAATTAAAAAGATTCTGGCGGAACATAAAATTGAAGTCGCTGGCCTTTGGAGTAGAAATAAGGCTTTATTTGGTCTTTTTGATCACCTAGTCACCAAAAAATTAATCGAACCAACTTGGGTGATTGATTACCCACGAGAGGTTAGTCCTTTATCCAAAGAACATCGTGATGATCCGGAGAATTTTGTGGAAAGATTCGAAGGATATATGGGTGGCACGGAAGTATTTGATGGTTGGAGTGAAATTAATTCTGGAGTGGAGCAACGACTGCGTTTTGAAAATGAGCAAAAGAATATGAAAGCTGGTGCCGACGAGACTCAACCGTTGGACGAAGAATTTATTGAGGCGTTGGAATACGGTATGCCCCCCTTGGGAGGAATTGGATTCGGCATCGATCGATTAACGATGTTGTTTACCAATACTGATGCAATTCGTGAAGTGATCGCGTTTCCGCTTTTGCGTCCCGAGACCGGAGAGATAAAAATAATCTCAGGAAATAAAAAAAACCTTGCAACTTCTAACGGGGCTAAACTTTCTATTTCACGCGATCAAGCGGTTGAACTTTTGCATTCTAAAATGCAAAACGTAAATTTACGCCGACATAGCTACTGTGTGGAAGCAGTTATGCGGGCATTAGCAGAAAATTTGGGTGGAGACGTAGACAAATGGGGAATATTGGGGTTACTTCATGACGGTGATTATGAAGTGACAAAAGATGATTGGACAAAACACACCTTGTTAATGATGGATTGGCTAAAAGAAACTGGAGAACACGATGAAGAATTGCATAGGGCGTTTAAATCTCACAATCACGTTCACACCAACAATAATCCACCAGATTCCTTAATGGAATGGGCATTATTTTGTTGTGATGAACTAACTGGTTTCATTGTGGCGGTGGCTCTAATACGACCTGATAAAAAATTAGCCTCAGTTGATGTGGACTCGATAATTAAAAAGTTTGGACAAAAGGAATTCGCTAAAGCGGTTAAACGTGAAGACATATATATGTGCGAAGAAAAATTGGGAATTCCCTTGAGAGAATTTGTTCAATTAGCACTTGGGGCAATGCAAAAAATTTCTGATAATATCGGACTGTAAATTTAAAATATGGCAAAAATTTTAGTTACCGGAGGGGCAGGGTTTATTGGCAGTCACATTGTTGATGCCCTTATTGATTTGGGGCACGAAGTGGTGATTATTGATAATCTCTCCACAGGTTTAGAAAAAAATCTTAATCCCAAAGCAAAGTTCTATAAGATGGATGTTCTTAGCGAAGAAATCTCCTCTGTTTTTGAAAAAGAAAGAATTGAATTTGTTTTCCATAAAGCAGCACAAATGAACGTTCGAAAATCAGTCGAGGATCCACTTTTTGATGCCAAAGTGAACATCGAAGGAATTCTAAATGTTTTAAAAAATTGTCATGCCTTTGGTGTTAAAAAGATAATTTTTGCTTCCTCGGGAGGAGCAATCTATGGCGATGGTGAACAAATACCAACCATGGAAGATGCACAAAAAGATCCCGCCTCTCCCTATGGAATAGCTAAATTTACTTCCGAAATGTATCTGTCTTTTTATCAAAAAGTTTATGGAGTGCCTTTCATTGCGCTGCGGTATGCTAATGTATACGGTCCCAGACAAAACCCTTTGGGGGAAGCTGGAGTAGTAGCAGTTTTTGGAAATATGGTTCTTCGTAATCAAACCCCAACCATTAACGGTGATGGAGAACAAACTCGAGATTTTGTTTACGTTTCAGATGTGGTAGCAGCTAATATGTTGGCGTTAAAGTCCGATCGAACTGGAAGCTATAATGTGGGGACAGGGAAAGAAACGAATGTCAATGAAGTATTCGTGATTCTTAATAAGGTAGCTAATACAACGTTAGAACCGGTTCATGGTCCAGCAAAACCCGGGGAGCAAAAAAGAAGTTGTCTTTCGTTTGGTAAAATCCAGACGGAACTAGGTTGGGAGCCAAAAGTTACCTTGGAACAGGGAATTACAAATGTCCTAGATTTTTTAAAAAAACAAATTTAGTAATAAAAAAAATATATAATTTAACTAATTATGTTAGATATTAAATTTATCATAGAGAATCCCGACAAAGTTAAGCAAAATATCGTCAACCGCAAAGTTGATCCAAAAAAAGCTGATGTGGATAAACTGTTGCTGTTAGATTCTCGGAAAAAACAGTTAGAACAAGAAATTGAAAAAATTCGCGAGGCCCAAAATAAGATCGCTGATAAACTAAAAGATGCCAGTCAACGAACCCCACAAATGATCGAAGAGGGTAAAAAACTTAAGGATGGCGTCAAGGTTTTAGAGGAAGAACTAGCCGGGATTTCTCAGGAGTGGCAAGAAGTAATGGATTGGATGCCGAATTTGTCTTCGCCAATTATGCCAATAGGAGACGATTCGTCCGGCAATTTGGAAATAAAATCTTGGCCAGAAAAAAACCCGAGACATAAATTCGCATTTACTCCAAAGCACTATCACGATTTAATGGTGGATTTAGATCTTGTGGACATGGAAAAAGCCGCTAAGAATTCAGGAACAAGATTCTACTATTTAAAAAATGAAGCTGTCCTCATGCAATTTGCCTTATTTAATCTGGCGCTAAAAAAGTTGGTTAAAAAGGGATTTATCCCAATTACCACACCGGTTCTTGTAAAACATCGTCCGCTCTATGGCACCGGATATTTTCCTTCTGAAAGTACTCAAATCTACAAAATGCATGATGATGAAAAAATGGAAGACAAAGAAGCACTCTATTTAGTTGGCACATCAGAACAGGCAATTGTGTCTTATCATGCCGACGAAATAATTGAAATTGATGATGACCACCCGCTGCGATATGTAGGATATTCTGAATGCTTTCGTTCCGAAGCAGGATCTTGGGGTAAGGATACGCGCGGTGTAAAACGGGTTCACCAATTTGCAAAGGTGGAAATGATTTATTTCACGACTCCGGAAACATCTGAAAAGTATATGCATGAGGCGTTAAAAATTGAAGAAGAGATTTTGCAAGATTTAAAAATTCCATACCACGTTTTAGAAATGTGCACTGGAGATGTGGGAATGGCGACTTTTCGAAAGTTTGATGTAGAAGCTTGGTTGCCATCACAACAAGAATATTGTGAAACCATGTCCAATTCAGATTTGGGATCATATCACTCTAGAAGATTGGGAATTAAATTCTTGGACAAAAAAACTGGCGAAAAAAGATTTGTTCACACTATTTCTGCAACTGCCATCACCAATACTCGCCCAATTTTAGCGATAGTGGACAATTTTCAAAATAAAGACGGTTCCGTAACCGTCCCCCAAGTTTTAAGTGATTATTTGGGTAAAGATAAGATAGTTCCAGTCAAGAGTTAACCTCTAGTTAAAGCAGTTATGTTAGATTGGTTTATTCCTCAAACAATTGATTTAGTTGATTCCAAAGTTAATGGACGAATTAAGGTGGTTAAAGAATTTGGTCATATTTCAGTAGTCGTTGGTGGCTATCAGCAATCAGGGCGTGCAATTGAAAAAATCTGGAGGAAAGCTTTGTCAGAAGGTCTCGCGAAAAAACAATATTCGGTAATTAAAAAAATTTTAATATTAGGTTTGGGAACAGGAACCATGATTCCAGTTCTTTTGGAATTATTCCCGAATATCCAAAAAATAGTCGGTGTGGAAATAGATGGCGAAATGGTGAAAATTGGCAAGAAACATTTTTCCTTAAATAAAACTGCAAAATTAGAAATAGAGATTGCTGATGCTTCAGATTTTGTTAATAAAATTAATGAAAAATTTGATCTAATTTTAGTCGATACATACAAAGGAAACATATTTTCGATTACTGATTTTGTTCCATTTATGCAATCTCTAGAAAAAATAAAAACTTCTGATGGTGACGTAGTAATTAATTTTTTAGACTTTAAATCAAATCTCACTGAGGCCCAACTTTTTCATTTGTTAGGAAAACAAGTTAAGGTTGTTAAGGCAGAATATAATTGGTTCGCGTTTATGTAATTAATTTGTTTTTTTATCCCCCGAAATATAAATTTCTCTTGGGTCAAATCTGCCCATAAAAAAGTGTTAAAATAGCCGGACGATGTTTAACTTTATCGCTAAACTAATAAATTCTAATGAGCAGGAAGTAAAACGGCTTGGTGTAATTGCCTCTAAAATAAATTCTCTTGAGTCAGACGTTCGAAAACTTAAAGATAAAGATTTCTCCAAAGAAACAGACAAACTAAAAAAACAATTGGCTAATGGGAAAACGTTGGATGAATTATTGCCATACGCATACGCTCTCGTTCGTGAGGCGGCATTTCGAGTAAATAAGGAACGACATTTTGATGTCCAGGTTATAGGTGCCGTTGCTCTGCATGAGGGAAAAATTGCGGAACAGAAAACTGGAGAAGGGAAAACAAATACGGCTTCCATGCCTCTTTATTTGAACGCTCTTACTGGTCTTGGTGTTCACTTAGTGACTGTAAATGATTATCTAGTTAAGGTAGGAGTCGGTTGGATGGGTCCAATCTATGATCTTTTGGGAATGACTTGTGCCGGAATTATTCACCATGATTCATTTATATATGATCCAAAATATGTTGATGAAAAAGCGACTGATTGGCGACTTCGACATCTACGACTAATTTCCAGAAAAGAAGCTTATGCGGCCGATATCACCTACGGTATCAATAGTGAATTTGGTTTTGATTATCTTCGTGATAATATGGCCGATTCTCTCGGTTCGTTAGTCCAGCGTAATTTTCACTACGCCATTGTTGATGAAGTGGATTCAGTGTTAATTGATGAAGCTAGGACACCGCACATTATTTCCGCTCCTGATTCAGAACCCACTCAAAAATATTACGAATATTCCAAGATTGTGGAACGGTTGGAGCCAAAAGTTGATTTTGTCATTGACGAAAAATTACACACAGCCCATTTAACCGATCAGGGAATAGCTAGCGTTGAAAAAATAACAGGAATTAGTAATGTTTATGAGAACGATTTTGGCATTGTCCACCATTTAGAAGCAGCCTTAAAGGCGAGAACACTCTATCATCGCGAAAAGGATTACATAATTCGTGATGGAGAAGTCATTATTGTTGATGAATTTACAGGACGGTTAATGCCGGGAAGACGTTGGAGTGAAGGGATTCATCAAGCAGTGGAAGCAAAAGAAGGTGTCGCCATCCAACAGGAATCCAAAACTCTTGCCACAATTTCCCTGCAAAACTATTTTAGAAAATATGACAAATTAGCGGGAATGACTGGGACTGCCCTGACAGAGGCGGAAGAATTTCACAAAATCTATAAATTAGATGTGTTGGCTATTCCCACCAATAAAAAACAAGTACGCATCGATCACCCTGATCAGGTCTATAAAACTCAAAACGGAAAATATTTGGCAATTGCACGTGACATTGAGGAAATGCATCGTCTTGGCAGACCAGTGTTGGTGGGAACTACTTCGATTGAAAAAAATGAAATTGTTTCTCGCCTTCTCACGCAAAAGGGAATTGTTCACCAGGTGTTAAACGCCAAACAACACGAGAAAGAAGCCATGATTATTTCTCAAGCAGGGAAAAAAGGAGCGGTCACAGTCGCAACTAATATGGCTGGTCGCGGAGTGGATATTATTCTCGGCGGGAATACTCCCAAAGGGGAAGATGGACGGCCTGAAGAAGGGTCTGCTAGTTTACGAAAATGGAAAGAAGATCATGATGAAGTAGTGGCGTTGGGTGGATTACATGTTATTGGAACAGAAAGACACGAGTCTCGTAGAATTGATAATCAACTTCGTGGTAGGGCGGGGCGACAAGGAGATCCGGGATCAAGTAGATTTTTTGTTGCACTTGATGATGACATCATGAGACTTTTTGGTGGCGATCAGGTCAGTAAGTTAATGACTTTTTTCAACATTCCTGAAGATCAACCATTGGAACATGGAATTGTTTCTCGAGCGATTGAACAAGCTCAATCAAAAGTTGAACAATTTAATTTTGACGCAAGAAAACATCTTTTGGAATATGACGACGTGATGAATAAGCAGAGAGAAATTGTTTATACCCGTCGAAAAGAAATTTTAGAAGCTTCACCTGACAAAGAATCGGGTAAAAAATTGAGAGAAAGCTTTTTGGAAAAAATTGATCAAGAAATTGCCAAATTAATTCAGTTAGCGATGGCTCTGGCCGATCCGGATCAAATTGATCAAAAAATAATGGAAGAATTTGTAACCATTATTCCCTTTGATCAAAATTCAGCCGAGCAAATTAAAAAACAAATTTCATCGCAATCTGGAATCCTAGAAAAAACAGAATTCTTACAAAACATTGCCCATGAAACATATTCGCAAAGGGAGAAACAAATTGGCTTTGAAATCATGCGCCACATCGAACAACAAGAAAGCTTAAAAACAACGGATATGCTTTGGATGGAACACTTAGAAGCAATTGATGATCTACGTGAAGGAATTGGACTTCGAGGTTATGCTCAAAGAGATCCATTGGTGGAATATAAATCAGAGGCATTTGGAATGTTTGAGAAATTAATTAATGGGATGGATTCCGAATTAGTTCATCGGATCTACAGAATTAATGTGGCCACTCCAGAGCAAATGGCTCAAATGGAAATGATGACCAACGAAGAACAAATTGAGAACTTAAATAGTAAGTTAATGGGAGTCAGTGGCGGAAAGAATAAAGAATTAAAACAAAATGTTAAATCTCCATCAGTAGTCAAAAATACAAATCCAGCACCGCAAGCTAAAAAAATCGGTCGTAATGATCCATGTTGGTGCGGGTCAGGGAAGAAATATAAGCGCTGTCACTATCCAAACTAGTATTTAATATAATCATCAAAATGACACCATTTATTATAAAAGATATTAAACTCGCCGATTGGGGAAGAAAAGAAATTGAGTTAGCCCAAGCGGAGATGCCAGGCCTAATGGCATTAAGAGAAAAATATGGATCAAAGAAACCCTTAAAAGAGGCACGAATCACCGGCTCGTTGCACATGACAATTCAAACTGCAGTTTTAATTGAAACACTGCAAATGCTGGGAGCAAAAGTTCGTTGGGCAAGCTGTAATATTTATTCCACTCAGGATCATGCCGCGGCAGCAATTGCAAAGACCGGAACCCCAGTTTTTGCGGTCAAGGGGGAAACCTTAGAAGATTATTGGAAATATTTAGATATGACTTTTGATTGGGGGGAAGACAAGGGCCCAAACATGCTCTTGGATGATGGGGGAGACGCAACGTTATTTCTTCATTGGGGATTAAAGGCGGAAGAGGACAAAACATTTTTAAAACGAACTGCATCAAACCTCGAAGAGGAGATTATTCTTCAAACTCTGAGTGAGAGTGTAAAGAAAAATCCGCATCGTTTTCATGACTTAATTAAAGAAATTCGTGGGGTTAGTGAGGAGACTACAACTGGAGTACATCGTTTATATCAAATGTTTGAAAAAAAAGAATTAAAAATTCCAGCAATTAATGTAAATGATTCAGTAACAAAATCAAAATTTGATAACCTTTATGGTTGTCGCCATTCCGCAGTTGATGGAGTAATGCGGGCAACCGATGTGATGATTTCAGGAAAAATTGTGGTGATTGCCGGCTATGGCGATGTGGGTAAGGGAACCGCTCAGTCATTTCGCGGTCAAGGAGCCAGGATCGTGATTACAGAAATTGATCCAATTTGCGCTTTGCAAGCAGCCATGGAAGGTTTTTCTGTGATGCCGATGGATGAAGCCTGTAACATTGGCGATATATTTATTACAGCCACCGGTTGTTGCGATGTCATCACGGAAAAACACATATTGCAAATGAAAGACAGAGCGATTGTAGGAAATATCGGTCACTTCGATGCTGAAATTCAAGTTTCATCACTTAAGAAATATCGCTGGGAAAATGTAAAACCTCAGGTAGATATCGTTCATCTATCTAGGACAAAAAAAATTATTCTTCTCTCTGAAGGACGACTATTAAATTTGGGAAATGCCACAGGTCATCCAAGTTTTGTAATGTCTAACAGTTTTTCCAACCAAGTTTTAGCTCAAATTGAATTATTTACCAAACAATCTAGTTATCCAATTGGTGTCTACACTCTCCCCAAAGCATTAGATGAAGAGGTGGCACGATTACATTTATCCAAAGTGGGAGCAAAACTAGATAAGCTTACGCCAGATCAAGCCAAATATTTGGGAATTTCCGTTTCAGGACCCTTTAAATCAGACCACTATCGATATTAATTACTTTCTTTGGTAAATCATCTGACCACCGGAAGAGTAATATTTCACATATGCGCTGTCGGAAGCTAAACGAGAAGCAAGAATTTTTATGTTTCCTGCCGGGTGAAAATTATTGAGATTTTGTCCTTCACGTGTGTCAAACACAATCCAATCAGGTTTAATTTGTGGGTACTCTTGTCTTAAGAGAGTCACGTTATAATGGGTTAAATGCGCTGCAATATTATTTTGCGCCATAATTAATCCCCGGTTTTTTGGTATAGCGGCAATGAAGTTATCATAAAATTTTGCTCGTTGGGTTTGTTCATAAAAAACTGGGTGAGTTGCCAACAATAATGGTCCGTGAAGAATAAAACGATGGAAAAAAATAACAAGCACTATAGTGCCCATAGCCCAAAAAGTTAATATTTTTTGGAAGATTTTCTTAGTTTGCAAAAACATTATTAGATCAATTGATCCAATTACCATTATTAAGGAAGTTAAAGAATTGTAGTGAAAACCCAAATCCCACCTTGTTCCAACAGTGTTTAAAACAAATCGTTCTAAATAGTGCTCAATAATTAGTGGCAAAGTTGATAATGAAAAAAGTGGCATAATTCCAAAAGAAAGAAAGGTAAAAAATAGTGTTCGAGTTTTTACTCCAATTGGATCAAAAAATTGGGTAACCCAACCAGTTATTTCTTGGGGATATGTTGGATGATAACTATACCCATGATTTCCAAAAAAGGGCATTAAAACTTTTGTTGCTAATAGCGCATATAATCCACTAATAAGGATTGTCATTATTCCGACTCTCATATTCCTATTCCGCTTTAAAATAAGAAAAAGTCCTAAACATACTCCTAAACCAGCAATATTTTCTTGGAAGCCAAGGGAAATAATTAAAAAAACCCAGTATGCTTTCCAGTTTTGATTGTAGATAGACAAAAAAGCCAGGGAAAGCGGGAGCAATGCAAAAACAATATTATGAATATCGGTATACAAAGCATTTTGCATCCCGACAAAACCCAGATAGCTGAATATCAATGAAAATCTAACCCAACTATTATTGATTACTTTTCTAGTAATAATATAAATTACTAATGCACTCAAACCAACAACTATTGCTTGAGCAATTAATGTGGTTTCTGGACGGTTGGAAATCCAATATACCGGCGCCAGTAAAATTGCACTGGGATTAAAATGGTCACCCCAGACAAGAATTCCAACTGGTGGGTTTAAACTAGGAATTATTGGCAGTTGAAAGCGGGAAAGTTTCCAAATTGTTTCGTCAAGAATACCAAAGTCATACCAAAAAGCGTCAAACTGCCAAAAGCGATTTAAAGAAACTAAGGATGCAGCCAACGTGTAAACACCAATAAACAAAATTACTACAAATATTTCCAGAAGGTCTTTTTTGGATTTCTGTAAAAATATCATTGTTTGTCTAGTTTACTAGATTAGCTATGCGAAGTTAATTAGCAATTGATAATTTTAACGAAAAAAATAAAATTTGAACCGATTTTTAGAATCCTGATATAATTAAACTATGGATTCGATCGGTAAAAAAGCCCTAAAGTATCTTAAGAAGGATTTAATTCTTCGAGACGTAATGGAAGAATTTGAGTTTAGTGAAAGCAACAAGAAATTAACACTTTTTCAGGATATAATCGAAGCCATTTTAGGTCAACAACTTTCTAGTAAGGCTGCGGACACGATTACCAAAAGATTTGTTGACTTGTTTACAATTGATGAGTTCCCGACAGCGAGAGATATATTATCTACTGCTGATGAAAAAATCAGGACATCTGGCGTTTCAGGGCAAAAAATAAAATATATAAAAAACTTTTCTCAAGCAGTCATCGATGGGAGTCTAAAATTAGAGGAAATAGAAAAACTTTCCGATGAAGAAGTGATAGTTCAACTAACAAAAATTAAGGGAATTGGCAGATGGACAGCAGAAATGATTTTAATTTTTTCTTTAAAAAGACCTGATGTTTTTTCAGTCGGCGATTTAGGTTTACGGACTGCGGTAGCGAAACATTACAAAATCGACAGAAATGATTTGGCGGCCATAGAGAAAATTTCACAAAAATGGAAACCGTATCGATCCTTCGCGGCTAGATATCTTTGGAAAAGTTTAGACTCAAAGACATGAATTTAAAATTAATTTTGTTTTCCCATAAAGAAGCTTTAAAGAAAATTAACTGTGGTTCGGTTACTGGTTTGATGGCAATTAATCGATTATCAGAGGAAATTTTTCTTCGTGACGACCAATATGCGGAAGATAGAAATATTTTAGGGAAAAGTAGAAAGAATGTTGACCTAGTTATTAGAGCAGTTTTACTTCGGGAATTTCCTTCTCAGAAGAATATTGGTTGGGACAAATATCGTAGTCTCCTCTTATCAGCAGGAAGAAAAGAAGAACTATGTCGACAAATGATTCTTGGTTTTTTGAATAAAGGTGTGAATTTTGGACTCGAGCCATTTGAAGTGGAAATATTGCGCACTGCTTGTGAATCGGGACATATTTATGACGATTTTTGTCTTATTTGGCGAGAAGATGTTATGAATAATCCTCTGAACATGATGGCTATAACCAACAAATTAACTAACAAATTTAGCGTGATCAGAACATTAGATGATGGCACTTTAATTCAAATTCCCTACGCAAAAGTTTATGAAAAACAAACTGCGGAATTGGTAAATCGATGGCGTGTTTTAGCCAAAAAATTGGCCAATTATAAAAATAATCAAGCAATTGGTTTAGCGGAATATTTTTTGAGTTATGCTGACGCAATGACCGATACTAATTTACAAACGGTAGAAGAAAGTTGGATAGGGGTTTCTCGAGTTTGGATGAAGAAAGTAACGGGTCGAATTCAGCCGATTCACGCCGAAGAGTCAAGCTATTATGACGAAAATAGTCTAAGAGTTTTTCCTGATTTTCGTCTATCAATTAAGATAACTTCTTTAGAGAAAGACATGAAGAAAACTCAAAAGTCGCTAAAAAAATATTTGGATAAATATTTCGGTCACACAAAAATTTATCAGTCGAGTGTTCCTGCTCTTGATATGGTGCAATTGTATCCAATTACCGATGTGGTATATTGCGGGTCGTTTGATTTTCAACCAGCTGGACAGTCTCTCCCTAATTACGATGTCGTGCAAAAAAAATATGGTACAAAAGTTTTTTTGAATGGAGAGGTAATTAACTCACGTTGGCAGATTGCAATTGATTTAGCTAAAAAAGTGTTCTCTAAAGATATTTCTTATTTTGAAAAAGTCGATCCAGATTTTGATGGTACGGCTGTTATGGTGGCGGGACATGAATATGGCGAACCATTGTTTACCGACACCTCATTAGTAGAAGCGCTAGGCGCCGACGTGGAAGCCTTATTGAACGAGGATATCGCCACATTATGCATTTCTGCAATCATGATGGACCGATTCAAGAGTAAAAGTTTGACTCGGCAAGCTTATGTCAATCATGCTATTGATTTGTTGGGAAGTTATCTTCGGTATATTGATACTTCTCGCGACGTACCATATTTACAGCCATATTACGTTGGCATGTGTTTGTTAGGTTTAAGACGAATGTTAGATTGTGGGTTTATTTATAAGATTAATTCCGATTGGCGAATCGATGAATCGAAATTAGATCAGTTATATTCAATGACATTAGCCGATATGTACCAACAGGTTGCAATTGCAGAAACTAAAAGTTATACGCGGGCAAAACAATATTTGGCATATGCAGTTGAAACTAATGAAATAATGGATTTAATACGTTTAGTCAATCCAAATGCAACTTTCTCATCAAAAAAGAAGTCATAAATTTGCATGGTAGTATATAATAGTCAAACATAAAAAGTTATATGAAAAAAAACCTCTTAATTACGACCTTTGTTGTTGGATTAATTGGAATATTTAGCCTTCCCACAATGGCGCTTGATGCCACTCCGGCAGGGCGTCAAAAAGTAGAAGAAAAATTGGTTGATAAGGCTGAAAAACTAATAGATAAAGTTTTACCTCGCGCTGCTTTAATTTCTGGAACAATAGTTACAAATGATAAAACAAACCTGACTGTGTCCAAAGACGGTAAAACGTACAATATTCTAATAGACAGCAATACCAAGCTACGAAGACGTTTTTGGGGTAAAGCTACACTTGCCGAAATGCAGGTCGGAGACATTGTCAATGTTCATGGAAAATGGGTCGATAGCACTAAAACAGGAATTAGAGCTGCTTTAGTTCGAGATATGTCTATCCAGAAGCGAAATGGAGTTTTTGTTGGAAAAGTGACTGCTTTAATTTCGACCGGCTGGACGATGGAAACTGTAAATAGAGGAAAACAAACTGTAATGGTTGTTTCCACAACAAAATATGTAAATCGAAAAGAACAGGTAATCACTAACAGTGATATTCAGGTTGGTGATCGAGTCCGGGTTCGAGGGTTATGGGATCAAAAATCAAATACAATTTCTGAAGTGCAAAGTGTTAAAGACTATTCTTTGCCGGTAAAAACTTCTACAGCGACATCTAGTGGTACGAATCAATAGATTGTGAATAAAGTTCAGGGAAAATTGTTTTTGTCATCTCTTCTAATACTTTCATTCGTAGGATGGTATGTTTTTTTCTCTCAAAACGTAGCGATTTTAATTGGAGCGAGGATAAAATATCAAAGTAATAAATCACAAAAAATTGATATGTCTAAGGGGCCATGTCTGGGAACAATTTATGGTGGTTGGGTCTTGGATATATCTCATTTACCGCACGAGCCAGTTGATGACCTGCCTGAAAATGAGTGCATTAATGAACCATTACGTCATGTTAGTCATGTTGTCGAAATGACCCCAAATGGAGAAATAATTAAAATTAAGTAGTCCCTACTCAATTTTTCTTAAAGGCAAAATTGTGAATTACCTTGAAAGAGACGAGTGCATAAATTACTCCAATAATGACATCAATAACATAGTGTTCTCCTAAATAAACTACTGCGAACCAAACTGAAAGGGTGTAAATTAGCGATGTAAGAATAAGAATTTTCCGTTTAGTTAATATGGAAAAGAGTAGAATTACAAACGGATAAGCTGAATGAAGTGATGGGATGGCTGCGTAATTATTGGAGCTAAAAACACTATAAATAGTGGGGACATTTAATCCAGGTTGAGTGTAAATTGGGGTTGTTAAATACATGATTCGATAGATATGGGGAAGATAACCTTGTTCTGATGCCATCCACGGAGGCATCACGGGGAAAAATATAAACGTTATAAATGCCAGATATGACAGAAGAAGAATTGTAAAGGTAAATTGCTGAAATAAAATATTTTTTTTCCACCAAAGTGCAAATGCGAAAGAAAGAAAGGCTACAAAATGGGACATGTATATTATGCTGAAATAAAAGTCATATGATTTTAGATTGTGGGGATTAAAAATAATCTTTTGTAACCAAATTGTGGGAATAGAACGAAACAGTGCTTTTTCCAGGTCAATTATATTTGTAATATTTACAGCAATTTTTGTATGTTCAGGATTAATTCCTCTTAGTGCTTCGTAACCTAAAAAAAGTAATATAAAAGGAGCCCAACTAGAAAGAAATTTTTTACCACGACCAACAAAAACGGCTACAAAAAGGGCAAAAATTATAAATTGATCTGGGGAGAACCATAGGTTGTGACGGAACATGGTGAAAACAAGGAAGATAAAATAGATACTTATTCCGATGTAAATTTTCCTCGAATGTGGCATTTTTTTAACCGTTGGTTCGTTTTGCCCGACGGCGTTCGACATCTGTAAGATATTTTTTTCGTCCTCGTAAACTTATTGGCGTGACTTCGAGTAATTCATCATCCTCGATAAAATCTAACCATTGCTCTAAAGATAGTGTCACTGGCGGAACTAATTGAATTCCAACTTCTTTATTTGAACGAACGTTGGTCATTGCCTTTCCTTTGCAGACATTAATTTCGATGTCTTCATTTCTCGTGTTTTCTCCAACAATCATCCCTTCGTAAACATTAATTCCTGGTCCGATAAACATTTTTCCTCTATCTTGTGCATTTTCTAATCCGTAAGACAAGGATTTGCCGGATTCACTAGCGAGTAAAACACCATTTCTCAGTTTATCAATAATGGGGCCGACTGGTTCATACCCCAAAAATATAGAGTTGAAAAGCACTGTACCCTTGGTTTGGGTCAAAAGTCCATTTCTTGCTCCCAGAAGATTTCGTTGAGAAATTTTGTATACCAACCTAGTATTCCCCTGATCTTGAGCAACCATATCTAATAGCTGCCCTTTTCTTGATCCCATTTCTGAAGTGACAGCGCCAACATACGTTGGATCAACATCAATTGTCACTTCTTCATATGGTTCACACTTAACACCATTGACTTCGCTTAAAATTACCTGAGGTTTTGAAACCTGAAGTTCGTAGCTACCACGGCGCATGTTTTCAATTAAAATTGCCAAATGTAATTCTCCTCGTCCGGAAACAAGAAAGTCAATTCCATCAGGATTTTCTTCAATTTTGAGGCCTAAGTTAGTCTCTTTTTCTTTTAATAGTCGTTCGCGAATTTGTCTTGAGGTAGTATATTTTCCTTCGCGTCCGGCTAAAGGAGAGGTATTAGGGCCAATGGTTATTTTAAGCGTCGGTGGGGTAATCGTGATATTTGGCAGAGATTCTGGTGTAGATGGGTCAGTAACTGTTTGTCCAATGGAAAGTTCCGGAATTCCGGCTAGGGCAATAATATCTCCTGAAATTGCTTCCTCAACTTCTTGTCTTTTAATTCCAATTTGGGTATAAATTTTTTCTGCTTTAAAATTTCCAATTACCTTATTATCTTCTACTAGGGTAATTGTTTGATTCTTTACTAATTTACCTTTCCTAATTCTGCCGATGCATAGTTTTCCCAAATAGCTATCATAATCTAATGTGGAAATTTGCATTTGGAATGGTTCATTTTCTCGTATAACTGCTTTTGGGACGGTGTTAATAATGGTTTCAAAAAGTGGTTCCAAGCTTCCCGGCTCTTCAAACGAAGTAGGGAGTGAGTTCCAAGCTTTTCCATCTCGTCCAATTGCATACACAATCGGAACATGCAACTGATCTTCGTGGGATGCCAAATGGAGAAAAATATTTTCGGTTTCGTTTAGAATTTCAGCTGGGCGAGCGTCTTTGCGATCTATTTTATTGATGACTAAAATAACTTTGAGGTTATATTCGAGAGCTTTTTTAAGGACAAATTTTGTTTGAGGCAAAGGGCCTTCTGCAGCGTCAACAATAAGAAGAACGCCGTCAGCCATATTTAAGACGCGTTCCACTTCTCCTCCAAAATCGGCGTGACCAGGCGTGTCGATAATGTTAATCTTTGTTCCCTTATAAAAAACTGAAGTATTCTTGGACAGAATAGTAATTCCTCTTTCACGCTCGAGATCGTTAGAATCAAGAATGGTTGTTTGCTGCATTTCGACTTCATTATCTCGAAACGTGTGCGTTTGCTTAAGCATCGCGTCAACCAACGTCGTTTTTCCATGATCGACGTGGGCGATAATGGCTATATCTCTAATATCGTTGGTAAGATTATTCATATTTTCGATTTAAAAAGGCGGCCTCTGTTGCCGCTCCTTGGATTTTAGCACATCTAGCGATAAATTTGTTATGATGAAACCCTATGTTGAACTTTAATATGCCACCGCTAAAAAAGAGCTATTTTGTGTTTGGAGCCTTAATATTAATGGCTTTTTTTGTTTTAGTTTATTTAGAGACTAAATCTGTGTTCGCTTTAATCGATCCGGCTGCTGCAGTATGGACACAATTAATTATTTCTCGTTTTTTTGATGTTCCACTTTCACTTTTTTCGTTGCTAGGAAATTTTGAAGTAATGACAATTTTTTTAGCCGTCTTGTCGTTTATATATTACAAAAAAACAAGAAAAATTCCATATTCGTTTGTACTTTATGGAATGATTTTAGTTATAGAGTTAATTGGAAAAAATTTTCTTTACCACCCTGGTCCACCTAGCTCGTTAGTTCGATATACTTTTCCGTTTGATTTTCCGAAAATAGAAGTGAAAACAAACTATTCGTTTCCCTCAGGGCATATAAGTAGGACTGTATACTTATGTATAGTTGGTATGTTCGTTTTTTCCGCTTTTTTTAAAAACAAAATTCCTCGAAAAATATTTGGGACATGTTTAATTATTTTCTCGGCACTGATGATTATTTCAAGAATTTATTTGGGCGAGCACTGGCTTAGTGATGTGATTGGAGGAACAATGTTGGGGACCGCATTAGGATTATTTACGTTAATTTATTATTAAATTATTTTAAAAATCTCATATTCAGAGGTCGCGTTTTTCGGAGGATAAATTTTTTCAAAATTACTAGAAAAATAATTCCTATTAAAATTCTGATTAATTTCAATTGGTCCAATCAAGACGTAATTTACGCCATACTTTCTAAGTATATTTCTTGAATTTTCCCCTCCGCGCTTGGCGATTTCGATATCATTTTTTGTTGGCCAATAATTCACCCCATATGACCATAACCAACCGTTAAAGCCCAATACGATTTTTCTTCCTGTAAGTGAGGAAATAATATTGTCATGATTATCAGCAGTAAGAAAGATAGAACTTGTTAAGGTATTTAATTTTACAAATTCAGCTACCTCAATTTGCCTTTTATTAAAAAGTGTAATTTTATTGACTGGATTTAAAAGTTGAGATGAGTCATAAACTCCGGAAAATATAGCGAGAAAAAAAAGAACTACCGCTAAACACCTAACGAATACCCCGGAGCTGAACATTTTTATTAGTAAAAATGCTGACGTTAATGATGCTGCTAAATACCAATATACAAATATTTTTGTATTATCCCATTCCCAAGGTTGAAAAATAAATAAATTAGCTAGAAAAAACATTATCCAAAATGGAATAGTCGCAAGCGATATTTTTTTTGGGAGAAAGATAATTGCAACGATTGGAAGAATTAGCATCACACCAAAATTTTTAATCCAAAATAATAAAATATTTTCTTGTGTCATCCACCCTATTTGCCAGTGTACAAAATTCTGGAATGATTGGCCAGAATAAAAATATATAATCGGAAAAATGGTGAATAGTATTATTGGGAATAAAAACCAAACCCAATTTGAAATTCTTCTCCAATCAATTACAAAAATAGATATAAACAATAACGTTAGAAATGTGTGCATATGAAATAGCGGAAGAAGTGAAATTAAAAATCCAATATAAATAAGACTTTTTTTTGAGTTATCTCCAGAATAAATTCTCCAAAGTCTTGATAGACAAATTAATCCGAGAGGAAAAGCAATCGTAAAACCTCTCTGGGGGATAAGTTGAGATGTGAGGATCGAAATCCACCAAATTCCATACTGGGGAATTTTTGTCATCTCTTTAACCGCAATTGAGTTTTGGAAATAGTAGATAAAACCTAAACCACCGTTAAAGAAGAACAGAATCGGAGAAATAATTGCTATTTTACGATTTTTGAATATTTCAAAGGATAAACATGAGATAAGTATGAAAGATAGGGAAATAAAAATAGTTGTTGGAATTGATAGAGAATAGTTAAGTGGGACACCGATTACCACAAATATTGCGGACATAAAATCCGATAAAAATGGGTATGAAAAGATATGTGAGGTAAAGATTGGAAGATGTGGCGGAAAATTATTGCCAAAGGAAAAACTTGTAGTATTGGCTAAATGCAGCGCCCAATCGCCCCAAATTGTTATCCAACTGGCAACTAAATTACCATTTTCTCCAGAGAGAAAATTTAATCCAATATAGGTAAAGAAGAAAATAAATATAAGATAGAATATTGAAATTAAGATATTTTCTCGCGTAACAAAGAGGTTAAATCTAGAAATTCTTTTGAGATTAAGAATCAAGCTAATACTTCCCAAAACGAGAGATGGCCAGAATATTATTTGTAAATTTATTGATTGAAATATAAATGACAACCAAAAAATTAACCAAGTTAAAAAGGTGCTTCCGATAATGAAGGATTCAAATAAATCGATTATATTTGTCTCTTTCTTATCGGAAAAGGAATAATGGAGAAACAATCCAATATTTGTCGTTAATATGAAAAATATAAACAGTAAAATATAATTCATCTTGAAAATAAGGTGTTACGTACAAAGCGGAAAAATAGATAAATCATGAGGATATTTCTAATGGTAAGTAACCAAAAAAATTCAGAATAACTCCCGTTAGTATAAAAACCGGCAAGTAGCTCGTTGTATTTTAGCGGATAAATAATTTGTGTCGCCAGAAGAATTGCGCAGATTAATACCAGGTTCAACGACCAATTCGTAATATCATTTTTTGTTTTTCCTGAAAAAATTATTGGATATAACAGTGCAAACCAAAGCAGATATTGACCTGTCAGAATTTTCGAAAATATTAAAAAGCAAAGTAGGACAACAATTAAAATTGCCGTCAAGTTAATTTTAATTTTGGTGATTCTTTTCCAGATTGCGATGTAAATAACTCCAACGGTGGCAACCCAAAAATAATTGTAGAACCACATTGGTCCGACAACATATTTTGGGTCAATGCCATATATTCCCATACTCCCTTTACCCGCGGCTGGTACTCCGCTTTTTAGCCAGGAAAAGATGACTAATAGACTAGCCCAAAGACTTTCGGCGTGAACAGGTTTTAATGCGTGAATGTTCGCGTCCAAAATAATTTGAGATAACGGAATTTGGAAAAATAGGAGGTATATACTCAATAGACCGAATATTGTTCCAATAAATATCATTCCCATACTAATTACCGTCTTTATTCCAGAACTTTTTAAGGTTGCCAAAAGGAAAACTGGCAATAATAAAACTGGATAAATTTTTACTAGAGTTGAGGTAGCCAGAAAAGCTATAGAAATATTGAAATGTTTTTTTTGCCAAAGTGTAATTGCCATTACAACTAAAAGCGTAGTGAATAATTCAAAACGGTAAAGAATTATCGGTCCAGATGAAAGAAATATGGCAATCAATGACAAGGGGCCAAAATAGGGATTAACTTTATGGAATATTAAGGCAAGAAAAATAAGTAGCACTACGTTAGTAACAAAGAGCGCACCGAGGTAGGTGTTATTATTGTTCTCTAGAAGTAGCACTGGAGAAATAGAAAGAAAAAACGCGACTGCACCAGGTTGATATTCATTGTAGCCAAGATTGGTGAGATTCCCGTGTTTAAGAAAATAATTTGCTCGAGAATA
>Ga0172371_10002430_pt1 | contig 29557 bp, 22 predicted proteins | sample Lak12m_FD_114543 | JGI IMG/M metagenome (GOLD analysis project Ga0172371, IMG submission 114543) | Freshwater microbial communities from Kabuno Bay, South-Kivu, Congo - kab_022012_12m | ecosystem: Environmental > Aquatic > Freshwater > Lake | place: Democratic Republic of the Congo: South-Kivu...
AGCGCCAGAAGGGCGGCGAGGGGTTCACCCGCATCACTGGACTGCGCCGGGACCTCCTCGACCCGCCAGGCTCATAATCCCGCACGCGCGGGACCGTAGGTTCAAATCCTACCCCCGCTACCACTCTTTGGGGCTTGGGAGCAATCCTAGGCCCCTCTCTTCTGCCCCCTGCTGTAGACCGCGCCTTGTCTTGCCGGTCAGCGCTCGCCGCGGCCGAGGAGGGCCTTGACGACTTCGGGTCGATTGGAGTGGGCCAGGGCGGTGTCGTAGGTGATGAGGCCCTTGGAGTAGAGGGTCGCCAGGCTGTCCTCGAGGGAGTGCATGCCCTCGCTGCGGCCGGTGGAGATGGCGTTGTGGAGGAGGTGCGGCTTCTGTTCGCGGACGAGGTTGCGCACGGCGTCGGTGGCAAGGAGCACCTCGGTCGCCAGCAGCAGCCGGTCCTTCTCAACGCTGGGGACAAGGCGCTGGGTGACGACGCCCTGGAGGGTGGAGGCCAGTTGGAGCACGGCCTGGGGCTGACGCTGGCCATCGAAGGAACCGATGACACGCTCGACGGTGCCGCCGGCGCTGGGGGTGTGGAGGGTAGCCAGAACCAGATGGCCGGTCTCGGCGGCGGTGAGTGCGGTTTCGATGGTCTCCATGTCGCGCATCTCGCCGACGGCGATGACGTCGGGGTTGAGCCGCAGGACGTGGCGCAGGCAACTGGCGAAGCCGAGGGTATCGGTTCCCACCTCGATCTGGGTGATGATGCACTTGCGGTGGGCGTGTTCGAACTCCACCGGGTCCTCGATGGTGATGATCTTGCCACGGCGGGAGGCGTTGATGACGTCGATGAGGTAGTTCATGGTGGTGGTCTTGCCCATGCCGGTGGGGCCGGTGATGAGCACCAGACCGGAGGTGCGCCGGGCCAGCGCGGTCACGGCCTCGGGGAGCATGAGTTCGTCGGCGCTGCGGATCTGCTGGGTACACATGCGGATGGACAGCTCGGGAATGCCGACGCGGTGGTAGAAGGACAGGCGGACGCGGCCCCACTCGGCGTCGAAGTGCGAGACGCACAGTTCGCGCTCCTGCTCGAAACGGGCCCGCTGGATATCGTTGAGGAGCGTACAGGCGAAGTCGCGCAGGACGTCGGCAGTGAGGGGATCGTGGCGCGGCGCCATGATGATCTCGCCGCTGACCCGGAAGGCGGGTGGAAGGCCGGCGACGAGATGGATGTCGGAAGCGCCGCTGTCCCGGGCGATCTGCAGGATGTGCCGGAAGAAGGTGGTAGGGGGTTGATACATCAGTGGACCAGACGCCTCCAGAGAGCGCCAAGGCGGTGGTGCAGGGACGGTGACGCTGCCAGGCGGTGGGCCTCGCGGTAGCGCGCCGAGACGGGGGCGAGCTCGGCGGCGCGGCCGTGCGAGGAGGCGGCGGCGGCGGTCATGCCGAGCTGGTGCTGGGCCAGCCCCAGGAGATGCCAGGCATAGGCACTGCCGGGGTCGCTTTCCAGGGTCTTGCGGAGGATGTCCACGGCCCAGGCCGGGCGGCGATAGCGCAGACAGACCGAGGCGGCGCGCACGCCGATGACGGGAGCGTCCTGGGCCTCCCGGACGGCCCGGCGGAGGCAGGTCTCGGCGACGGTCGGGCTCTGGCGCAGCAGGAGTTCGCCGCGGCTGAGCCAGAGGAGCGGATGGTCGTGGTTGCCGGCGATGGCGGCGTCGTTCAGGTCCATGGCCTCGTGGTAGCGGCCGAGGCGGTGCAGGGCCATGGCCTTGGCGGCCAGCACGAGGGGATTGTCAGGGAAGCGGACCAGGGCCTTGTCGGCCCACACGCACGCCTCGGGGGTCTCGTCGAGCTCGGCCAGCAGCCAGAGCTGCCCCACCCAGGCATCCAGGCTCAGCGAGTCCTCGCCCAGCGCGGCGGAGAGGTCCCGCATGGCCGCCTCGAGATCGCCCCGCAGTTCGTGTTCTCGAGCTCGCTGCAGGAAGAAGGCGGCCGTGCGTTCGGCGACGGGCTCGGGGGCAGGCTCAAGCGGGTCATCGCGCCGGGGCGCTTCCGCGTCCGGAGGCGCGTCGGACGGCCCCAGCTCCAGGTTGGCGAAGCGGCCTGTGCGTGGCATGGCGCTCACTCATGGCGGAGCAGGTGCCGGCGGGTCATCGGTTGGTAGACCGCGACGGCCCGTCCACGAAGTTGCTCGGCAGGCAAGATGAACCGTGCATGCCACAGTGCAAGGCGGTCGGCCTCGCGGAGGTTGGCGACGGCGCCGCCCGGGCCGCGGGTGGGATAGGCGGCATAGAGGTGTCCTGGCGGCACGAGGAAGGGCGCCTCGGAGAGCGCCTCGAGGTCCGGCACGCGACCGTCGGGGAGGCCCTGCGGGGCCACGACCAGGCCGTTGACCAGCACTTGGTCGCCCTGGCGGCGCACCTCATCGCCGGCGAGGGCCAGCACGACCGCGGGCATGGCCACGGGCGTCTCGATGCGCACGTAGAGGTTCGGCAGCAGCAAGCCGCGCTCGACGAGGGTATTGCGGCCCTCCAAGGTGACCGTATCCCCGCGACGGAGGCGGTCATAGGCCGGCGCCTGCCGGCGTGCCACGAGGGTGTCTCCGGCGGCGATCCGCGACGCCTCGAGTCGGAAGCCGCAGACGGGGAACTCGAAGGCGGCGCGGACGGAGCGCTCGGCCACCAGGTAGAGGAGTGCCAGGGGCAGCACCAGCAGCGCGAGGGCCCGGGCGGCCGAGCGCGGCCGGCGCGGCGCAATTCGGGCGACCCCGCCGGCCTCGGCCGCCGCCAGGGCATGGAGCACGACCCCCAGCACCAGCGCCAACGCCGACACACCGAACGGGTAGAGGTTCACCGCATTCAGCAAGCACATCAGCCACGAGGCCAGGAAGCCGGCCCCCGGACGACGCCGGCCGCGACGCCATTGTCCCAGCCCAGGCAGCAGCAGCGAGAGCCCAAGCGCGCGGCCGTCCGCAACGGTTCCGGGGGGGAGCAGGACGGGCATCGGCAGCGAGCGGGATTTCCACCAGCGGCCGACGCTCTCGGCCAGCGGGTTCCAGCGGCGCTGCAGCCGGCGTCTGATGCTGTAGCGGTTCCGGGCCCTGGGCGGCAGGGTGTCCCCGGCCAGGATCGGGTCCGGTGCCAGCAGTGCCTGGCAGCGCACACAGCGTTCTTCGCCGGGCATGTTCTCGAACTGGCAGGCTGGGCACTGCATGCCGTCAGGTTCCTCGCGCCGTGGAAGACAGGCGCACCGGCCGTCATGTCTCCTGGCCTGGGGGGGGCCGCCGAGGCGTCGTGGAACGACTCCACGCGCCGTGGCTCCTCGTCCTATATGAATACTCCGGTCCGCCCGCCGGCGCCAGCCGGGCGGTGCGGCCGTCGACCCCGGCGGCCCCGGGCAACCGCGGTCGGCACGTCCGCCCTGGTCTCGGCCAGGGCCTTGATTTCCGACCTCAGCGAGAGAGGTTATGGCGCGTTTCAGAGGGCAGGTGTACTGGCTTGACGGGCCGCAGAACAGCGCAGGTGCAGCGATGATCGGGGACCGGATCGCCGCCATCCTCTTCCTGGCCTTGTGTAGGCTGGCGAGTGCCGACGACTGGCCGCAGTGGCGTGGGCCGACCCGCGATGGCGTGTGGCGCGAGACGGGTCTCGTGGAGCGCTTTGAGGGGCCGCAGTTGCCGGCGCTCTGGCGCGCCGAGATCTCGGCGGGCTACTCGGGCCCGACGGTGGCGGCCGGGCGCGTCTACCTCTGCGACCGCATCGCCAAGCCGAAGGAAGTCGAGCGGGTCCTGTGCTTCGATGCCGCCACGGGCGCGGCCGTCTGGCAGCACGTCTACGAGTGTGCCTACAGCGGCGTCAGCTTCAAGGCTGGGCCGCGCGCCGCGGTGACGGTGAACGATGGCCGGGCCTACGCGCTGGGGACCATGGGCCATCTGAGCTGCCTCGATGCCGCGAGCGGCAAGGTGCTGTGGGCCAAGGACTTGAATGCGCAGTACTCGCTCCAGGTGCCGGTGTGGGGCATCTGCGCCGCGCCGCTGATCGAGGGGTCGTTGCTGATCCTGGCCATCGGCGGCAAGGACAACGCCGGGGTTGTCGCCCTGGAGCGGGTCACGGGCGAGGAGCGCTGGAAGGCACTGCCAGACCGTGCCAACTACTCCTCGCCGGTGGTGATCGAGCAGGCTGGCAAGCGTGTTCTTGTGTGCTGGCTGGCCGAGCGGATTGTGGGCCTGGACATCGGCACGGGTCAGTTGCTCTGGGAGCATGCTTTCCCTGAGCCCAAGCGCCTGATCGGCATCGCGGATCCGGTCGTCAGCGGGGACCGCCTGTTCATCAGTGACTTCTGGGAGGGGTCGCTGATGCTCCAACTGGGGATGGAGAAGCCGGAGGTGTCGCGGCTGTGGTACCGCAAGGGACAGAGCGAGACGGCCACGGACTGCCTGCACGCGATGATCGTGACGCCGATCTTCGACGGGGACTACCTCTATGGCGTCGACAGCTATGGCGAGATGCGCTGCCTCCAGGCGGCGACCGGCGACCGGCTGTGGGAGAGCCTGGAGCTGCTGCCCAAGGACCGCTGGGGCACGATCCACATGGTGCGCAATGGGGAGCGCGTCTGGATGTTCACCGAGAAGGGCGAGCTGGCCATCACGACGCTCTCGCCGCAGGGCCTGACCGTGATCAGCCGGACCAAGGTCATCGAGCCCACCAAAGAGCAGCACCCCCGCGGCGTGGTCTGGACGCATCCGGCCTTCGCGAACCGCTGCCTCTATATCCGCAACGACAAGGAACTGGTCTGCGCCAGCCTGGCCGCGGAGGCGCCGGCGAAGGCGCCGTGATGTCGAGTGGCACCCAGGGCGGCCCATGGGGGCTCCTCCCCATGGGCGCTAGCCTGAGCGGCACTTGTGCCAGGGAGACCGAACTCTCAACGTCCAACGGTCAACTCTCAACGCCGAAGTTAACTCGCTCGACTGGAATCACTTGAGCGTTGAGCGTTCGGAATTCGGCGTTGAGCGTTCGGAGTCTATCTTGGCGCCTATGGGGCGGCGCCCCAGGTGGCGGCCGCCGGCACGTGTCGCCACACCGGGGCGAAGTGGAGTGGCCTGTCCATGGAACAGATGCTGAGGTCAGCGCCACGGACGGAGCGCGGTGGCTTGAGCGGCCCCCTCGGGGGGCCTGGATCAAGCCACGAGCTCAGCCCGTGGTCGATGACACGGCTGTCTCTGGCGGTCGCGGCCTGCACGGCCATAGCCATGGCGACCTGGCGCTGCCACGGCGCTCCGAGCGCGGCCGAGGTGGAGGCACTGCGGCGGAATTCCGTCTTCGTCGAGGCGGAGGACTTTGCTCCGGCAGGGCCCCCGTGGCGAGCCGGGGACGGCTGGGCTGACGACATCTACGACGCCACGTCCGGAGACGCCGTCCTGGCCAACGGGGGCGACGCCAAGGGGGAGGCGACCAGGCAGGTCGAGATCCCGGCGGCCGGGGCCTACCAGGTCTGGGTGCGCTATCTGAAGATCGGCGAGTACAGGGGCACCTTCGGCCTGCGGATCGAGCAGGGCGGGCAGACGGTATTCGACCAGCCTTACCGCACGGACCCGAAAGGGGGCGACTGGCGGGGGGTCTGGGAGCGGCGCGAGGCGCGGCTGGAGGCGGGTGCGGCCAGGCTGGTTCTGTACCTAGCGGATCCGGGCATCCGCCAGCGGGTGGACTGCGTGTTGCTCACGCCGGAGGCGGCCTACGAGCCGGACTACCGCCACTTCGGGCCGCGAGCGCACCTCCGGTTCCGGGTGGCTGACCCCCAGGTCCCTGTGGCCGTGCATGTGACCACGTACGTCCACCGGGCTCCAGTCTACTACCATGACCCGGGGGTCGTGAGCACGGGCGGTCTCGGCGCAGCCGGAGACCCGATCCCGGCCGGCCAGTGGTCGCCGTGGTTCGACCTGAGCTGCTACCTGGACGCCGGCAAACGCCAGACGACGGTCAAGTGCGCCTACTCGACAGCGGGCAAGCCGTTACCGCACGTGAAGGTCGAGTATGAACTGGCGGCGGCGGCCGATGGGACCGGCGCCAGGAGCCTGGCCGATGACCTCGATGGCGACATCTCCAGCCTGGTCCTGCCGGGTGACATCGGGCGCTTCCCGGAGGTCGTAGCTCTGGCATCGGCCGTCTCGGACCTGCACCTGGAACGGGCCCAGGCCCTCGGCCTGCCGCCGTTGCCATCGACCCCGGGGGAGGTCCCGCTCGAACTGGGGATTTGGGGTTTCGGCAACGCGCACCGGTCACTCCGGGTCATGGCGGCGGAAATGGAAGTCGCCCGGATCCTGGGGGCCAACGCCCTGAACGATCTCCAGGGGCCTCGCCGCGAGCTGGCGGCCAGCCTGGGGATCCGGCGGTCCTTCCTTAGCCAGTGGGTCCCCTACGAGGCCTGGGCCTGCCCGACGGCCGAGGGGCTCCCCGCCCTCATGGACCAGCATTTCGCCAAGGTCGCAGCGGACCTTCGTAGAGAGGACCCCGAGGCCCTGGCGATCTGCCACCGGAACATCCTGCAGGACGAGCCGGGGACCAGCAATCTGGAACACATGCGCGCCTGTGCGAGGTGCGCCGATTCGTTTCGCAGATATCTGCAAAGCAAGGGCTTGTCGCTAGCAGATGGGGGTTCCGCCGAGGGGTCCCAGGGGGTACCCATTGGGCGCGCAGAAGCGACCGATCTGCCGTCGCGACGCCGGCACTACTGGTCGATCCAGTTCCGCGACCTGACCAACGCGGGGCTGGTCCGGCAGGGCCGACTGGCTGCCGAGAAGCACCTGGGGGGGCACATCCTGAACTGCGTGAACTTCACCGATGGCGCCCTGAGCGGCTGGGATGCGGCGCTGGCGAACGGGCCGGACTGGTTCCTCTACGGGCGGACGGGGGCGGTGTCGCTGATGTGGTCAGAGGACTGGGCCTGCCTGGGGCCGGAGGTCAGTGGCTACATCGTCGACATGCTGCGGGCGGCGGCCCGTCCGGCGCAGCTCCCGGTGGGCCAGTACATCATCTGCAACCATGTGCCGACCCTGGACCAGCGCGCGTTCTCGGCCCTGATGCACGGGGCTCGGACCCTTCACTTCTACTGCTATGGTCCCTACTACGCGTTTGCCGACGGCATGGTGTCAGACAACCTGGAGGTCCAGCGTGTTCTGGGGCGAACCCTGCGCGACGTCGCCGCGGCGGACCGCTATCTGTACCCGGCCCGCGGCGAAGCGGCGGGGGTGGCGATTCTCTACGGCAAGAGCCATGAGATCTGGCAGCAGGACAGCGCCGTGGGCACCGAACGCCGGAGCCTATACCTGGCCTGCCAGCACGCCCATATCCCGGTTGACATGGTGTCGGAGGAGGACATTGCCGAGGGCATCCTAGGCGGCTATCGCGCGCTCTACCTGACGGAGTCGAATGTGCAGCGGTCCGCGGCAGCGAGGATCGTGGAGTGGGTGAGTGCCGGCGGCGTCCTGCAGATGTCCCCGGGGGCGGGGATGGCCGACGAGTTCGACGAGCCCATGCCGGAACTGCTGGCGCTGGCCGGGGTGAAGGTGGCTGGCGTCGAGAAGCCGAAGGGGGACTACCGCGAGCACTACGGCATCCCCCACCAGCAACCGCGAGGCGAAGTCGCTCTGGCGGCGGGGCCCCTCTGGCCGGCCTGCGCCCTGCCGGTGCTGGGCTACGCGGAGACGGCCGCGGCTCTCGATGCGGAGGTCCTGGCGGCCTTCGCCGACGGTCGGCCAGCGCTCTTCCGCCGTGCGGCCGGCAAGGGGACCGTGCTGCGCTTCGCCTTCATGCCTGGGCTCGGGTACGTGAAGTCGGCGGTCCCGCAGGCCACGGAGGTCATCACCGGCTACCGGGCAGAGCAGTTGCCCGTGCTCACGGCGGCCGTCGCCCTGGCCGGGATCAAGCCGTCCCTCCGGGTCTCGGAACGGCTGGTGGAGGCCGGGCTGCTGCGCGGGCCGGAAGCCGACGTGGTGGTCCTGGCCAACTGGTCGGGGAGGGCGCTCGCGGACCTCCAGGTGACCGTCCGCGGTGCGGGTAACGCCAAGCGCGTCGAGTCGACTCGCGGGGCGGCGTTGGCGACGACGGTCGGTGAGGGCGACCTGGTGATCAGAGGGCCCCTCGACGCCGCCGACGTCTGGGTGTTGCGGCGGTGAGGGAAGACGGGCCTCCCCCGGGCCGCACTCCACGCCGTCAGCGGATCCAGGCAGTCGGCCAGCTCGGCCTGGGCGGGGGACGTCTCGGCGACGGGAGTAGGGTCAGCCGCCGGCCGGCCGGCCGGGTCGCTGCGGCCAGGGGGATCGCGGGGGGCCGTCAGGAGCCTGCCCTTGCTCGCGGTTCCGCCGCTGTCTATGTTCTGTCGTGTACGCAGTGCTCTCCGCCGGAGTGGTGGCGAGCCCCGGCGGGGCCTCGGGGTGGTGTCGGGTTTGCTGCAGCGGGGGGCCTCAGGATGGGAACCGACGTACTGCGCAGGCTGGCGTTGGCATCGTTGATCGGGGTCCTTGCCCCGGCGATGGCGCGGGCCGCGGAGGCGCCCTTCGCCGTGGTTCGCGAGGGGACGCCGGTGGCCACCATCGTGATCGCGGCCACGGCCGGGGACAAGGCCAAGGCAGCGGCCAAGGAACTGCAGAGGGTCCTCGCCCAGATGTCCGGCGCCACGCTGCCGCTGCGTACGGACGCCGAGGCGGCCACGGGGCCGCTGGTGCTCGTTGGCCCCAGTGCGCTGACCGCGGCCATGGGCGTCCGGGTGCCGACCGGCTTGACGGCCAGCCGGCGCGAAGAGGGCTACACCATCGTCTGCCGCGGCGACCGGCTCGTTCTGGCCGGCAACGACGAGGGCCCCTACCACGGCACCGAGTACGCGGTCTATGACCTGCTGGGGCGCCTGGGCGTGCGCTGGTTCATGCCGGGCGAGTTCGGCGAGGTTGTGCCGTCGCGCCCCACCCTCGAGGTCAGGCCTCTGGACATCACTGAGCGGCCGGACTTCGTCATGCGCAACTGGTGGCTCCACGCCAAGCCCGAGCTGGCTGAGCAGGAGCGGCTCTGGAAGCTGCGTAACCGCATGAACCCGGACTCGTCGGGCTTTTTCCACATCCCCGGCGATTCCAGCGTGCGCAGCGTGGTCCGGCCCGAGTTGCTCAAGGAGAGGCCGGAGCTGTTCGCCATGAACCCGGACGGCAGCCGCAACCCTCACCTGCCCAACCTCTCGAACCCGGAGGCCGTGACGGTCGCGGCGGACCTGGTCAGGGGATACCTGCGCGAGCATCCCGGGGCGAACTCGTACGGCTTCGCGCCGGACGATGGGCTGCCGCGTGACTACAGCCCCGAGACGGTGAAGCTCAACGCCGGCTTCACCTGCATGGGCGGACGCCCGGGAGTCCCGGCGGAGATGAGCACGACCGAAGAGTGGATCCGCTTCGTCAACGCGGTGACCCGGGAGGTCCGTAGGGATTTCCCGGAGGTCTACATCGCCACGAACGGCTACGCCAACCGGGACATCCCGCCGCAGGGGGTGACGCTGGACGACCACCTGGTGATCATGTTCGCTGCCATCTGGAGCTGCACCCTGCACGGCTACGACGACCCACACTGCTGGCAGAAGGTGCGTCAGGGCCAGATGCTGCGGGGCTGGACATCGCAGAGTCCGAACGTCTGGATCTACGGCTACAACTACCAGATGCTGGTTTCCGGTCTCACGCCCCTGCCGGAGTTCACCAAGCTCCGCCGGGACTTCCCGTTGATGAAGCAGTGGGGCGTGATGGGCTTCCACGACGAGAACCGCAACGTGTGGGCTGAGGCCGGTATCGCCAGCCGCTGGCTGCGGGCGCAGCTCGAGTGGGACGCGGAGGCGGATGTGGACGCCCTCCTGGCCGACTTCTTCGGGCGTTGGTACGGTCCGGCGGCAGGGCCCATGTCCGCCTACCACATCAGCCTGGACGAGGGCCTTGCCAAGGCTCCGGTGCACGGACACGAAGACCGTTGTCTGCCGGAGCTTTACACCCCGGAGCTGGTCGGATCGCTCCGGGGCAGCCTGGAGCAGGCCGAGAAGGCGGCCACGACCGAGCCGTTCAGGACCCGGGTCCAGGCCGACCGGCGGATGCACGACCACCTCACGGCCTATGTCGCCATGAACCGGGCCGAGTTGGACGGCGACTTCGCGGCCGCGGCGGAGGCCGGCAGGCGGATGCTGGCGCTACGGCCCGGCTTGCATGCCATCAGCCCCTTCTTCATCTGGCCCGACGAGGACGGCTATCACACCGGCGTGTGGTACTGGAAGATTGCCGACCGGGTCGCGTGGTACACGACCCACGCGGACCGCCTCAGCGGCAAGACCGGCGACCTGCTGGCGTCGTGCCCGGCGACCGCGGGCTTTGCGACGGACCCGCATGACGAGGGCCTGCACGCCGGCTGGTATACGCCCGGCACAGCCTGGCCCGGGCAGCGGCCCCTATCCACCAGCCGCCCCTTCTACCGGCAGGGCTGCGAGGACGACCAGGGACACCCCTATGTAGGCATGGTCTGGTACCGGCTGATCGTGGATGTCCCCGCCGCCGCAACCGGGCGCAAGGCGGTGCTGGTGGTGCCGACGCTGACCACGGAGGGCTGGTGCTGGGTCAATGGCCGTTTCGTCGGGTACAGGCCCTACCTGGAGGCCTACATTCGGCCTGCGACCATGGAGTGCGACGTCACCGAGGCATTGAAGCCTGGTGCCCGGAACGAGATCGTGGTGCGTGTGAGCACGAGCCTCTCCGAGGCCCAGGCGGCCGAGGGGCTCTATGGCCGGGCGTACCTGTATGCGCCTCGGCCGACGCCATGATGGCGGATGCACGGCGCGCGGCGAGCCGGGCGGCCCGATCCCGCGGATCCACCCGATCCCTCCGATCCGTCCGATCCGTCCGATCCGGCCGCCCCCGCCCGAACCACGATAGCCACAGGAGCAACCCATGCCAACCCACGAGACCCTGACCGAACGGCGGCTGCTGGAGTACATGGGCGGCCTTGATATCATCGACTGCCACGAACACCTGCCGCCGGAGAAGGTCCGGACGGACCAGCCGCAGGACGTGTTCACGCTGGTATCGCATTACTGCCGGCATGACCTCTTCTCGGCGGGGATGGACCGCTCGACCTACTGCGGCATGAACGTCTGGGGCGTCTCTCGGCCGACCTACGAGAGTCTGTTCAACCAGGCCATCCCGCTGGAGCAGCGCTGGGCGATCTTCCAGCCCTGGTGGGAGGCGATCCGGCACGGCTCCTACGCCCGCGCCGCCATCCTCACGGCCAAGCTGGTCTACTGCGTGGACCGCATCGACGACACCACCTACCAGGAGCTCTCGCAGCGCATCGCCGCCGAGAACACGCCAGGGATCTACTCGCGGATGCTGACGGAGCGCTGCCGGATCCTGGCCGTGCTGACTCAGTGCGGGCGCATGGATGTAGGGTCCCCGCTGGTGCCGATCATGCCGGCGGGCACGCTGACCGACCTGGGTGGCCGGGAGCCGGTCGAGAAGCTGGCGGCGGACCTCGAGGAGGTCTTCCCGGCCTCTCTGGAGGCGTACCTGGAACTAACCCGCAAACGGCTGGCGACCTGGGCCGCCGTGGGCATGGTCGGCTTGAAGTTCATGTCGCGCCGCTACGCTCCGCCGGATGCCAAGGCAGCCGACACGGTCTACCGACGCCTGGTCACGGGAGAACCCGTCGATGGCGCGCAGCGGCAGGCGTTGCAGAGCCACCTCACGCACGCGGTCCTGGACCAGTGTGGCGAGCTGGACCTGGTGGCAGCGGTCCACGCCGGGATCTGGGGCGACTTCCGCGACATCGACTGCACCCACATGCTGACCCTGGCCCCCGCCCATCCGAGGACCGACTTCGACCTCTACCACCTCGGCATGCCCTCGGTGCGTGCGGCGATCGTGGTGGCCAAGAACCTGCCCAACGTCTGGCTGAACCTATGCTGGACGCACATCATCTCGCAGGTCCAGAGCCGTTCGGGCATCGACGAGCTGCTGGACCAGGTCCCGGTGACCAAGGTGCTGGCTTTCGGCGGGGACTACGCCCGGCCCGTCGAGAAGGTCGTTGGACACTTGTACATGGCCCGCGAGGACTACGCTCGCGTCTTCGGCGAGCGGATCGACCGGGGCCTGATGGACATGGCCGATGCGAAGGCCATTCTAAGGCTCTGGTTCCACGAGAACCCATTGCGACTCTATCGGCGCCTGACGGTCCCGGAGGCGTCGCCGTGACGTTGCCTGCGCCTGTCGGCGCGCCCCGGGTGAGCGCGCCCCGTGGGGCCAGGGCGCTGCCCGCCGGCTCCGAGGACGTGCACGTCCCTACAACCCAGCGGGAGGAGACCGACCATGGTCCGCCCCTACAAGCCCACCGACCTGCCCACCATCATGGACATCGGCAACCGCGCCTGGCGGCCGATCTTCGATATGTATGACCGCATCCGAGGGCCGGAACTGGCCCGGCTCATCACCCCGAACCGCAGTACGGTCAAGGGCGAACAGGTCAGGGCGCACGCGGAGCGCTCGCCCGAAACGCTCCTCGTCTGCGAAGAGGCCGGCCGCGTCGTCGGCTTCATCACCTTCCACCTGGACCGCGACAAGGGCATCGGCACCATCGGGAACAACGCGGTCGACCCGGAGTGCGGCCTGAAGGGCATGGGGCAGCAGATGTACCAGGCCGTCTTCGAGCGCTTCCGGCAGGAGGGCATGCGCTTCGCCAAGGTCACGACCGGCCTCGACGAGGCCCACGCCCGGGCCCGGCGTGCCTACGAACGGGCGGGCTTCAACCTGCGCCAGGAGGATATCACGTACTACCGGACGCTGTGACTCGCCGGCACACGGCTCAGCGGCCCCCTGCGCCAAGGTCAGCGAAGCTCCGCCCCAAACCGCCGGGAGTTCCCAGCGGTCTGGCGGCCGGGACCTCCGCATCCCGGCGGCGGGTAACGGGGAACCCGCCCTCCAGGCGTCCCCGGCTCGCCCGGGAACGTGACTCAACCGCGCGGAGGTTGCGTCATCAGGCGCAGGCAGGGCGGGCCTGGGGAGCCCGTCGACGGAGCTCAGGGCCTTCGGCTTGCGCCATCCAGGGGCTCGGCGAACACCTCGACGGTGGTGGCCCGAGTCCGCACGTTGCCGGGCCACGTCACCTCCAGCGAGAGGACGGATTCGCCAGGGGGGATATCGGCCGTGGCGAGCTGGCCGTAGGGACCCGCCGTCAGCTCGAGGGCCTGGCCGTTGACCCGCAGGACGGCAGGGCAGACGGTGTCCAGGTAGACCACGATCTGCGTGGCACCGGCGACGCGCAGACTGCCGATGGCAGCGGCCCGGTGGGTGTTGGCCGGCCAGACGAGGACGCAGCCCCCCTGCCCCACACGCCAGCGGCGGTCGTCCCTGGCGCCATCGTCCAGCGACTCCTCTTCGCCCATGGCGGCGACCTGCCAGGACTCGGGTTGCAGGCGGGTGGCAGGCAGGTGCACGCGGCTGAGCTCCTCGCGCAGCGCCGGCAGGTCGAGAGCGCGCACTTCGGCGCGGAACTCCTCGTCCGTCAGCAGGGCCGTCACCTTCTCGTTCTCCGCCACCCGGGCGATGGCGGCGGGGTCCCCGGCGAGGCACTGCGCTGCCAGGGCCCGGATCTGCCGGTCTTCGACGAGGGCACGGAGGCGGGAGTTCTCGGCCATTCGGCGCAGCGCCGGGATGCGTCGCAGGGCAAGGAGCCTCTCGGCGTGGCCCAGGTCGCCGGCAAGGCGGGCCACATCCTGGGCGCAGAGCAGCCAGTTGGCCACCTCAACGGCCCCCAGCAAGCGGGCCACCAGGCCGACGGGACCGGACGCCGGGGCCAGCGACGCCAGCGGCGCGCTGCCAGGCCCCATGGGGCTCTGGCCCTGGGCGGGCGAGGCGGTCGCCGGGGCCATGCGTCCGCCGCGAGCCGTGGCCTGCCGCCGGTCGTCGGTGGCGGGCCCGGGGGCGGGTGGGAGGAGGTGCCTGAGCAGCACCGAGCGTTCCTGGACGACCTGGCGCAACGGCGACACCCCTGCCAGGGTGGCCCAACCGATCGCCAGCACCAGCGCCCCGGTCCACAGCGCGGCGGCACCCGCCAGGTTCAGCAACCGGCTCGTCCACAGACGCAGCGGGAACCGCCGTGCCAGCCGGCCCGCCACGTCGTGGCGTCCGGTGTAGGCCGTGAGCAGGATGGACGCGGTGAGGAAGGCCAGGGGCACCGCCGCAGCGCATGCCGCCAGGCGCACCAGGGGGCTGTGGACGCAGAGGCCCGTGACCACCCAGGCCAACACCGCCACGGCGCTGCCGGCCGCGAGCGAACAGGCCAGCACGGCGAGCGCCACGGCGTTGCCCTGCGGGGTCGCGGCCAGGATCCGCCATGAGACCACGGCGAGAAGCGCGACCACGACGGTCTCAAGCAGCGGGACCAGGGTGTCCATGGGGCCCTCTGCGCCGGGGCATGTGCCTCGGCGCGCGGGCTTAGGGTACATTCCGGCGGGCGGCAGGTCAACGCCGGGCGGGGCGCGCCAGGTCTTTGGGTTCGTTTCCGCGGCGCTTGCGGCACGGGTGGAGACGCGCGGTCCCTGGCACTACGGTGCTGTCCTGCAGACTCTCTGAGCGCTGGGGCGCGGGGTATGGGAGAGTCGGATGCGTTGGTTTCTATGCAGGGAACTGGGCGGTGTCGCCCTCGCTCTAGGCCTCCTGGGTTGCCTGGCCGACTCGCCGTCGGCCCAGGCGCCTGCGCCGTCGGCGTGGGGCCAGGAACGCACCCAGGCGGTCGAGGCGGCCGTGGAGCGCAGCCTGGCAGGCTCGGGCCTGCCCGGGGCGGTGGTGGCGGCGGGGGATGCCGAGGGGGTGCGCGTTCTCAAGGCCTTCGGCCAGCTTCAGAGCATGCCGGTACCGGTGCCGATGTCGCCGGATGCCCTTTTCGACCTGGCCTCCGTGACCAAGGTCGTCGGCACCACCACGGCGGTGATGCTCCTGGTCGACGAAGGCCGGATCGGGCTAGACGACCCCGTGAGCCGGTTTCTGCCCCAGTGGCGGGACCGTCCGGCGGGTGAGGTCATCTGCATCCGGCACCTGCTGACCCACACTTCAGGGCTGCCGGCATACGTCTCGGTCGGCCCCATTGCCGCCCAGTACGGCCCGGGTCCCAACCCCGAGGCGGTCATCACCACCATCGCGGGGTTGCGCCTGCGGGGGGCCCCCGGCAGTGGCGTCGAGTACTCGTGCCTGAACGCGATCCTGGCCGGGCGAGTCGTGGAGAACGTCGCGGGCAGGAGCCTGCATGCGCTGCTGACCGAACGGGTCTTCCTCCCCCTCGGAATGATGGACACCGGCTGGCAGGTGACGCGGGCCCAGCTAGCCCGGCTCGCGCCGACCGGGAAGGCTGGCCGTCTGGAAGCTGCTGGCCGCCTGCCGTCAGCGACTGGGGAGGGACCCTTTGCCTCGGGGCTGGTCCACGATCCCCTGGCCCGCTACTACACCACCGCCGAACACTGCGCGGGCAACGCCGGCCTGTTCTCGACCGCAGCCGATCTGGGGCGCTTCGCCCGCATGATCCTGGGCCGCGGCGAGCTCGGTGGTGTGCGCGTCCTGCGGGCAGAGACCGTGGACCCGTTCACCCGGGTCGAGACGCCGCCCGGCATGGCGACCCGCGGCTACGGCTGGGACGTCTGGAACCAGTACCCGTTCCGACCCTCCGCGAACAGCCCCCCGGAGCGCCAGGCCGTGGGCCACTTCGGCTACACCGGCACCATGATCTGGATCGACAAGAACACCGGCCTCTGGGCCGTGGTCCTGACGAACCGCCTGCACTGGGACCCGCCCGCCAGCGTGGGCGGCCTGCGGCGGGACGTCCTGCTGGCCCTCGTCGGGGAGGCGAAGGGCCCCGCAGGGCCCGCGGCGCCGAAGCCATGACCGGTTGCGGGTGCGCCCGCGCGCCTGGCAAGGAAGGCTTGTGCCGCTACCTTGTCTCCGGGCTCCCGGCGAACCGCCCACACTGGCGGCTCCTGATGGCGCAGTACCTGCACATGGAAACGGCGTTCCCGGCCGATCCGGGAAGGCCTGGAAGGCGGTCCCTCCGCAGGCCGCCGTGTGGACACCGGGATCCGCGCTTCCGGACCGCGGGGATCTCCTGGCGGCCTGATGCGGAGCGTTGCAGGCCCAGGGAAGTACCAGAGCCATGTTCTCGCTGACGAACGATGCCCTGCACGTCTCGGTGTTGGACCCGGTCGCCGACCAGGCCCGGTTCGGGACGCGCTACTGCACGGGCGGCTACATCTTCCAGGTGACCGATAGCAGACTGGGCGACCTGCTGACCGGGCCGACCTACCCGGAGAGCTTCAACACCTTTGACGGTCAGGGCATTCCCGACGCCTTCAACCTCGGCCCCCTGCGCGAGCCGGCCGCGACCGACGGCCAGGCGCTCGTCATCGGCATCGGCCTCTGCAACCTGGCCGCAGACAAGGTCATGGAGTTCTGCCGCTGGGATGTCGCCCTGGCGGAACAGAGCATCAGCCTGCGGACGGCGCAGGCTTTCGGGCCCTTCTCCCTGCACCTGGAGCGCACCGTCAGCCTGAAGGGCCGTACCGTGCGCTCCGCAACCGTCCTGGCAAACACCGGGAAACGGCCCATCGCCATGCGCTGGTTCCCGCACCCGTTCTTCCCCCAGCCAGCGACGGACGAGCTATGCCGGTTCAACCTGCCCGCGGGTCTGCCGCCCAGTGCCGGCTACGAGATGGCCGGGAATGGGTTCATCCGTCGCAAGGGCTGGCCCTGGACCGGCGGTTACTACCAGGCCCTGGACCTGGGGGTGCCGGTTCCGCTGGTCGTGCTGCAGAGACACCCGCTCCTCGGACTGGTCGCCGGGTCGTGCAGCTATGCGCCGACCTTCCTGCCGATCTGGGGGAATCCCCGCACGTTCTCATGGGAGCCCTTCTTGGAGTGCAACGTCGCCAGCGGGCAGACCAGGTCGTGGTTCATCGACTACGATCTGTAAGGAAGGCCCACCGCAACCCGCGGCGGGGTCCCAGGGGTCTGGAGGCGCGGGTCTTCCGCCGTCGCCCCGCGGGCTATGGCGGGACAGGCCGACTCCGCGCGGCGGGTTACGGAGGACCCGCCCTCCAGACGTACCCGGCACCACCGGGAACGTGGCGACGGCGGCTGCCGAGCCGCCGCTCTGCGCCGGCCTCTGTCCCGGTTGCTTCTCATCCGTCGGACGGCGGTGTAGAGTAAGGACCCACAACCTGGCGGTCGGCGTTTCCAGGACGCGGGCCGCCGGGGGATGCAGGCTTGTGAACGGCCGGGGTGCCCGGGAGCTGTGCCCGGGACGCCTGGCTCAAACCACACGAATGGGGAGCGGCCGGATGGACTGGAGCAAATTCATCGTCGTCGGCGAGAACATCCACTGCACCCGCATTGTCAAGCGCGAAGGCACCCGCACGACCACGCTGCCCGACGGGCGGACCGGCGTCGTCTTCGGGAACCAGGCCATGCCGGTCCCCGGGAACTGGGAGACGGTTTCCCCGGCCTACGCCCAAGGGAACATCAAGCACGCCGCTCTGGCCATCTGGCAGATGCGACATGGCCAGGGCGAAGACCGGCTGCTGGGCGAGAAGTACCTGCTCTGGATGGCTGACCGTCAGGTGCGCAGCGGCGCTCAGTTCCTCGACGTCAACGTCGACGAGTACTCCACGGACCCCGCCGAGACGACCGACGTCATGGCGTTCGTGGTCGACTTCCTGGGGAGCCGTTTCGCGACGCCCCTGAGCATCGATTCCTCGAACCTCAACGTCCTGCGCGTGGGCCTGCAGCACTGCCGGCGCGACGTGCGGCCGCCCATGCTGAACTCGGTCAGCCTGGAGCGCCCGGAAGCGGCCAAGGTCGCCGCCGAGTTCAAGGCGGACGTGATCGTCAACGCGGCGGGCGAGTCCGGCATGCCGGCGAATGCCGACGAGCGCATGGCAAACCTGCGCCGTATCATCGCCATCCTGGGTGGGCTTGGGGTCCCCTTGGGGAAGATGCACCTCGACCCGCTGGTGTTGCCCATCAGCACCGACCCTGCCAACGGACAGCGCTTCCTGGAGGCCACGCGCCGCGCCCGGGCGGAGTTTGCCGGCGTCCACCTGAGCGGGGGCCTGAGCAACATCTCCTACGGCATGCCCAACCGGAAACTGCTCAACATGGTCTTTGCCTGGGTCTGCGTCGAGGCCGGCACCGATGGTGGCATCATCGACCCGGTCTCCATGTCCGCGAAGGCTATCTCCGAGCTCGACCCCAACTCCGAGCCGTTCAAACTCGCCAAGGCGGTCCTCACCGGCGAGGACATGTTCGGCATGGAGTACATCACCGCGCACCGTGAGGGCAAGCTCGGGTAACACGGCCTGCGCCCTGGGCCCGGGGCTGGCCGCCGGACCGCGGCCAGCGCGCCGACGGGCGTCATGCTCGCGGATCCAAGAGGGCGCCGTCAGGCGGCCTGGGCCCTGGTGGGCAGCCTGCCGACACCGGGCTCGAAACGTCGGCCCGCCGGTACCGTGCTGGGCACATGATCCTGCTGCTGACCGCATCACTGATCTGGGCCTTCTCCTTCGGCCTGATCAAGACGCAGCTCGCCGGGCTCGACCCGTTCCTGGTCGCGGCCCTGCGTCTTGGTCTTGCGCTCCTCGTGTTTCTGCCCTTCCTGCGGGTGGGCGCTCTGCCGGAGCGCCTGCGCCTGCGCCTGGTGCTCTGCGGCGCCTGCCAGTACGGTCTGATGTACGTGGCCTACCTGACCGCCTTCCGCTACCTGAGTGGCAGCGAGGTCGCCCTGTTGACGACGCTGACACCGATCTACGTGGCGCTGCTGGCTGACGCCTGGGAACGGCGCCTCAACCCCCGCTATGCGCTGGCGGCCGTGGTCAGCGTCATGGCGGGCGGGCTGGCGCTGCTCGGGAGCGACGCTCCGCGCGCAGCGGTCCCCGGCTTCCTGCTCGTGCAGGTCTCCAACCTGACCTTCGCCTGCGGGCAGGTGTGGTACCGAAAGCTGCTCCCCCCAGACTGCGGGTCCGGCGACCGGCAGGTCTTTGCGCTGCTCTACCTGGGCGGGGTGCTGACGGCCCTGGCGGCGGTGCTGGCCACCAGGTCCTGGCAGTCTGGTACCTGGGCCCTGACCCCGCGACAGGGCTGGGTCATTCTCTACCTCGGCCTGCTGCCATCCGGCCTCTGCTTCTTCCTCTGGAATGCAGGGGCCCGCCGGGTCAACGCCGGGCTCCTGGCGGTCCTCAACAACGCCAAGATGCCGCTTGCCGTCGGGGCCTCTCTGCTGTTTTTCGAGGCGGTCCCGTCGCCGGCGGGGTTGGCGCGGCTGGCCGGTGCTCTGGGTCTGATGGCGGCGGCCGCCTGGTGGACTGCAGGCGGCCCGGCGGCGGCGCCAGCCGAGGCGGAATGACCAGGGACCACGGACTGCGGACTGCGGACTACGGACTACGGACTACGGACCACGGACCACCGACTGCGGACTGAAGGGCGATGACGAAACCGGAGCTGCGATGAGCTGTTCACCGTGTTCCCGCCGTGGTTTCCTCATTGCCACGGGGGCTGCTGCCAGCACCCTGGCCTCGCGTCGGCTGTGCGGGATCGATGCCCCTCGGGCACCGCGTATCCTGCTGCGCTCCTCCTGGCAGGTGGTGAACATCGGCGACATCGCCCACACCCCGGGAGTCCTGGCGCTGCTGAAGGAGCACATCCCCGAGGCCGAGACCGTGCTCTGGGCTTCCGGCGGCCTCTCCCCAGAGGTGGCCGCCATGGAGCAGCGCCGCTTTCCGGGGCTGCGCATCGTCAAGGGCTCGATCGCCGCCGATGGCCGGGCCTCGACGCCGGAACTCGCCGAGGCCCTGGCCTGGGCCGAGTTCCTCCTGCATGGCTCGGGGCCATCCTTCGTGGCGGAGAAGGACGTGGATGCCTTCGTGAAGCGCACGGGCAAGCCTTTCGGCGTGTATGGCATCACCTACGGCGGCTCCGGCCCGGCGGCGCGGGCGCTGCTGAGCCAGGCCCGCTTCCTGTTCTGCCGCGACTCGGTCTCCCTGGCGAAGGCGGAGACCGACGGCATCCAGACGCCCGTGCTCGAGTTCGGTCCCGATGGCGCCTTCGCCGCCGATGTGCGCAACGATGCCGCCGCAGCGGCCTTCCTGGAGGCTAACGGCCTGCAGCAGGGCCATTTCCTGTGCTGCATCCCGCGCCTGCGTTTCACCCCCTACTGGACCCTCGGCAAGCGGCCTTTCGACGAGGACCGGCAGCGGCGCAACGAGGCCCTGAAGGAGCACGATCACGCCCCGCTGCGCGAGGCCCTCTGTGCCGTGGTCCGCGAAACCGGCATGAAGGTCCTGGTGTGCCCCGAAGACATGACGCAGATGGCGGTTGGCAAGGAGATGATCCTGGACAGGCTGCCCGCCGACGTGCTCCCGCAGGTGGTCTGGCGCGAGCGTTTCTGGCTCACGGACGAAGCGATCAGCACCTATGTGCGCTCAGCGGGTCTGTTCGGGCTGGAGATGCACTCACCCATCATGGCGGTCGGTAACGGCATCCCGGCCATCGTCTGTCGTTTTGCCGAACAGACCAGCAAGGGCTTCATGTGGCGCGACATCGGCCTGGGCGACTGGCTGTTCGACATGGACCGGCCCGACGAGGTAGCGCGCCTCACGCCGGCGGTCCTGAGCCTGGTGACGGACCCCCAGGGCACCCGCGCCCGGGTCACCGCCGCCCGGGAGACGGTCCGGCGGCGCCAGCGCGAAACCATGGCCGTGCTGCGGCAGTGCCTGGGTCTGTGAGGAGGTTGCCCTGATGTCCTACACGCCCCCTACGCCGCGCTGCTGGGAGTACGAGCTGCCCGGGGGCTGGCAGGTCCTGGCGGGCAAGACCGACGCCGACAACGACGCCCTGTCGATCCGGTTCGCGCACCCCAATGACTGGTGGTTCCACGTCCATGGCATGCCGGGAAGCCACGTGCTGCTGCGCTGGCGAGAGGGTGAGGAGCCCAGCCGCGAGATCCTCCTGGCCGCGGCGGCGGTCGCGGCGTGGCATAGCAAGGCCCGGCGGGCCGGGACCGTGAGCGTCCTCTGTACGCGGGCCAGGAACGTGAGCAAGCCGCGCGGGGCCGAGCCGGGGTCTGTGTGCTCGAAGCGGGACCTCGTGCTGAAGGTCCGGCCGGGGCTGCCGGGGCCCCAGGCTGACGGCAGCGGGTGACGGAACCAGCGGCCGCGGGCGGTCCAAGGGCAGCGGATGGACGGCGCGGTTTCGGAACCGCCCCGCAGGCTCCCCCGCCCTGCTTGACCGCGCTCTCCTGCCCAGCTACCTTGGGCACCGTCTGGCCGTCGACACAAGCCGTGGCGGCCCGCACCATCCCGGACGTCTCCGCTGCCTGCGGGAGGGCCTGTTGCCAGTGAACGCGAGTGACGCACAGGGATCCTATACCCCCGCTGGCTCGGCGACGCCGTGGGTAGTGACCCTCACGGTGGCCGCCTGGCTTCTGGTGGCCATCCTGCGGTTGCTGGTGAAGCCCTTCGACGAGCTCGTGCGATCTCAGCTTGCCTTGGACCCGGCCTCGTTCCTGCGCCAGGGGCACCTGTGGCAGCCACTCACGGCCATGCTGGTCAACGGTGGCCTGGGGCAGGCCGTGATGAACAGCCTGGTGCTATGGGTTTTCGGCGCGGACCTCGAGCGCGAGTGGCGGCGCGGGGAGACGCTGGCGCTGGTGCTGGTCAGCGGGCTGTGCTCGGGGGGATGCTTCCTGGGTCTGGCCGCGACTGCGGCCGCGGGCCAGGTGTCGGGCTATCCGTCGCCGACGGGGGTGACGCTTGGGGTCATGGCGGCCTACGGGGTCGTCTTCTCGCACCGGCCCCTGTCCGTGTTCGGCCTGATCTCGATGCGGGCGCGGGCTCTGGTTATCGTGGTCCTCGTCGCGCAGGTAGTGCTCTTCGTGGTGTCGAGGACCTGGTGGGTGGAGGCGCTCGCCATTCTCGCCGGGGCCGCGGCCGGCTACGCGCTGGTCCGATGGGTCTGGTGGCAGCAGGCGCGCCGGGCCGGTCAGCCTGTCGCCAGGGGGAAGTCCCGGAACCGCTTCGGTGGGCTGGAAGGCATGCCGGATGAGCCCAGGAAAGAGTGAACTGGAGGCGTGGCTCGCGCAGCAGGCCCGCGCGTGCCGGCTCTGCCCCCGCTCCTGCGGCGCGGACCGCCCTGCCGGGCAGACGGGGTGGTGCGGCGCCGGCCATGAGGCGCGCTGGTACCGGGCCTTCGTGCACCATGGCGAGGAGCCCGAACTGGCGCCCTCCCTGACCCTCTACCTGACGGGCTGCAACCTTGCCTGCCGGTTCTGCCACACGGCTCCCGAGCGGCGGGGCACCCGAGGCCGACGGCTGACCGCAACGGCCTTGCGCCGGATCGCGGGCAAGGGGCTCCGGGAGGGCGCCCGCAATCTGAACCTCCTCGGCGGCGAACCCATGGTGAACCTCCCCGGGGTGCTACCTCTGCTGGCGGATCCAACCGTCCGCCGGGGCCTGCCGCTGGTCTGGAACACGAACCTCTACTGCACCGCAGAGGCCCTGGCGCACCTGCAGGGCCTCCCCGACGTCTACCTGGTCGACCTGAAGTTCGGTCCCGGTCCCTGTGCCGGCGTGGTGGCTGCGGCCGAGGACTACTGGCCGGTCGTCACCGCCCGGCTGCTGGAGCTTCAGCGCCGTGAGCCGGCCCGCATCATGCTCCGGCACCTCGTTCTGCCGGGGCACTTCGACTGCTGCACCCGTCCCGCTCTCGAGTGGGCCGCCGCGCACCTGCCCGGGGTCCCGCTGAACGTCATGACGGAATACCTGGTCATGCCTGCGGCCCGGGCGTGCGGCGACCTGGGGCGCTATCTCACACCGGAGGAGGCTGCCGCCGCGACCGAGCTTGCCTTGCGTCTTGGTTACCGGCCGTCGCGCCGCGTCCCGCCGCCGGTGGCGTGCTCGGCCCCAACGTCAGGGACCGCTGCGGTGGGTGACGACGGGGTCGTCGAGCTGGTGCTCGCCCCCACGGGGTCGGTCCTGCTGCGGCACCCGACCCGGGCAGCGCTGGCGCTGGTCCGCAGGGCGAGCCAGACCGCTCTGCCACAGGGAGAGGAGAGCCCATGAGCTGCCGACAGGAACAGGACATCGAGGTCTTCATCCGGGCGCGGTACCCGATCCTGTACGTGGTATCCTGGGAGGAGGAACGCGTCCTCGAGACGCTCCAGGCGGTCGGCCAGCGGACCGGCAAGAAGGTCTTCGAATGGTCCGCCTCCGGCGGGATCGTCCCGGCCGGCGTCTCCATTCAGCAGGTGAAGATGCGCAACGCGGGCTCCAAGGACCCCTTGGTAGCGCTCACGGAGGTGGTCGAGCAGGTGGAGCCGGCCATCTATGTGTTCAAGGACTTCCATCCCTTCCTCTCGGCCAGCAACTTCATGGTCATCCGCAAGCTGCGGGATATCGCCCACGAGCTCAAGAGCAGCTACAAGACCGTGGTTCTGTTGTCGCCCTTCCTGGTTCTGCCTGCGGAGCTGGAGAAGGACCTGACGGTGATCGACTATGCGCTGCCGACCATCGAGGAGCTCGGCGCCCTGCTGGGCCGGATCGAGGACGAGGTCAAGGACAACCCCAAGCTCAAGGTCGACCTCACCCCCGATGGCCGCGAGCGGATCCTGAAGGCGGCGTTGGGCCTGACCCTGGCCGAAGCCGAGAACGTCTTTGCGAAGGCCCTGGTGACCGGCGGGACCCTGTCGGCCGACGATGTCTCGGCCATCTACGCGGAGAAACGCCAGATCATCCGCAAGACCGGCCTGCTCGACTACTGCGAGCCGGAGCTGGACTTCCAGATGGTCGGCGGCCTCGATAGCCTCAAGGACTGGCTGGCGCGACGCCGCATGGCCTTCTCCGACAAGGCCCACGAGTATGGCCTTCCCGCGCCCCGCGGCGTGCTGTTGCTGGGAGTCCAGGGCTGCGGCAAGAGCCTCTGCGCCAAGGCCGTCAGTGCCCTCTGGAGCCTGCCCTTGCTGCGGCTCGATGTCGGCCGCCTCTTCAGTTCTCTGGTGGGCAGTTCCGAGGAGAACATCCGCCGGGCCATCCGCCTGGCAGAGGGCATCGCGCCCTGCGTCCTGTGGATGGACGAGATCGACAAGGCCTTCGGTTCCCTCAGCGGGTCCTCCACGGACAGCGGCACCTCCCAGCGCGTCCTGGGGACCTTCCTCACCTGGCTGGGCGAGAAGACGGCTCCCGTGTTCGTCATCGCCACGGCCAACAACATCCGGGTCCTGCCTCCCGAGCTGCTGCGCAAAGGTCGTTTCGACGAGATCTTCTTCGTCGATCTGCCCGACGAAAAGGAGCGCCGCGACATCGTGGCCATCCATCTGTACCGTCGCAACCGCGACTGGCAGCAGTTCAACCTGGATGAGATCGCCGCGCGCAGCAATGGCTTCAATGGCGCGGAACTCGAGCAGGTCGTGATTTCGGCCCTTTTTGATGCTTTCTACGAGGGGCGCGAGGTCACCGACGAGGATATCTTCAAGGCCATTGGCGAAACGGTCCCTCTGTCCAAGACCATGCAGGAGGATATCGATGCCCTGCGGGACTGGTGCATGACCCGGGCCCGGCATGCATCCGTGCGGCAGGCAGAGGTCGTCCAGCAAGCTCGGCGGAAGCTGGAGCTGGCCTGACCGCGTGGCGGCGCGCGAACCGCAGGTCCTGAGCCGCGTCAGCGGGCGGCCCAGAGCCATGGACGCCCGGCGGGCCGTCGGCTGGAGGGTGAGGCCTCGGCTGAGCCCTACGTACCAGAGCCAGCGGGCGACGACCGTTTGACCTGCCTGCGGAGGACAACCCAGAGGAGTGCCCCCATGAGTTCCATTGTGCTCCTGCCCGTGGTCATTCCCGCCGCCGCTGCCGCCTGGCCCCTGGTGGCGGCCGCGGCCACTGCCGCGGCCGGCGCTCTGGGCTATGCCGCCGCCGCGAAGATCGAGGAAGACGTGGAGGTGGACACGGAGGAGCCGCTGCAGACGGTCGAGATCGCCATGGCCAAGGCCGAGGGGGTCGCCGCCAACCTGGCCCGCGGTCAGGAGCTGGTCTTCACCCACGACGACGTCCGGATCGTCTTCTCCCGCGATGCCGCCGGCCGTTCGGCGCTCCGGGTCTGCGGCCAGGGACACACCGACGCGGAGTTGCGCCAGATCGGCCAGACGTTCGCCAACCGGGTGGTCCAGCAGTACGCCTACCACCGGATCGTCACCGAACTCAAACAGCGCAACGGAACCATCGTCGACCAGCAGGTGGAGCAGGACGGCACGGTCCGCCTCCACGTCCGCATCTTCCAGGGCTGAACGGGAGGCATACCATGGAGTGCCACGAGCTCGAGGTCGAGGTCCGGCCGGGCGGCGAGGTCAAGGTGCACATCCGCGGCGCCAAGGGCACCGTCTGCATGGACTACGTGAAGCTTCTGGAGAGCCTCCTCGGGGGCAAGGCCAAGGAGGTGCAGCACACCTCCGAGTTCTACGAAGCGCCTACCGGGGTGCAGATCCGGGTCGACCAGTCCGTGCGGCGGTAGGGAGCCCGACGCGGCCGGCTGAGCGGCCCCCTGCGGTATGGCCTCCGCAGGCGTGGCGAGCCCGGCCCTTCAGGTCACGTCCCCGAGCGCATCGCCTCGTCGATCATGGCCATGACATTCGCGAGGCGCACGCTGTTGTCCAGCTCGGTAGTGGAGCCGATGAAGTAACCGGGCCGGGCATCCCGGATGGCCTGGCGGCAGACCTCCCGCACCTCCTCCGGCGTGCCGTTGGAGAGGAGCTGGCTCATGTCGATCCCGCCGGTGATGAAGATCCGGCTGCCGTACGTCTGCTTGACCTCGCTCAGGCTCATGCCGGCCACGGTCTCGATGGGGTTGATCCCGTCGATGCCGGCTGCCAGCAGGTCGTCCATGACCTCCATCAGGTAGCCGTCGGAGTGGAACAGGCACTTGAGGCCGTGTTCGTGCCAGGCGTCGTTGAGGCGCTTGAGCCGCGGGAAGAACTCGCGCCGCAGGAACTCGGGCGAGTGCAAGAGGCGTTCCTTGCAGGCGATGTCGCCGTAGGTCAGGACGCAGGGCGACAGGCGTGCATCGGCGATGGCGTGGCAGATGGCCAGGTTGTGGTCGGTGTAGGCCTCGAGGTACTCCGAGACCAGGCCGGGATCGTCGCACTCGAGGTAGGCGTAGAGCTCCATGCCCAGCTCATGCCGGATGTCGTCGAGCCCGACGCCCTGCTGCGCCAGGAGGTCCACCGTGTCGCCGATGGCCGCCTGGGTCTTGCGGAAGGCGTTGTGCCAGTGCTCCCGGGTGGCCGCGGGCGCGGCGCGGACCTGCCTTGCGGCCTCCTGGAACTGGAGGATGCGGCGCTTGACGTAGTCCCGGGCCCCGTTCTCGTCGGTGAAGGGCCGGCTGACGATCCACCAGGTCTTCTCATGCGTGCTGACGTGGCGCACGAAGCCGAAGCCGTCGGTGATGTCCTCGTCGGCCACGGGGCCGAAGCCAACCGCCCGGGTCATGTCCAGCAGGGCCCCCACGGCCTTGGCGGCGATGCCGGCGAGGAGCTCCTGCGTGGCCGGGTCCTTGGCCAGGGGCGGCAGCGGGGCGCCATGGACGTGGGCGAACACCGCGTCGCAGCGCAGCAGGTCGTAGACGGGCACCCGGTCGGTCTCCTGCCGTGCCATGGTCCGTTCCACGCGTTCCCGTCGCGTCATCGATGCCGCCATGCGAAGGCCCTCCTGTCGCCTGCTGTCAGGGGACGGCCAAGGCGCCCGCCTGGCAGGTGCCAACCTGGGGAGCAGCCTCACCGTAGCCTGGGGCAAGGCCGCCGGGCCGCCGCCCCAGGTTGCTGTCAGATGGGTCTCTGTGCCCTGAAGGGGGACCCCAACCCTTGACCGCCATCGCCTGTTGCGGAAGCCCTTCAGGCTTCATCCCGCCGGCTCTTCCTGACCCAGGGCGCCGCTGCTGCTCTGCCCTGGGCTACGGTGATGCTGGGCTTTCAGCCCGTCTGTAGTGTTTGCCGCCATCTGTCCGGTCTTCAGCCCTGACGGGGCGTGTTCGGTTCCGCCTGTCATGGTTCGTCGGGGCCACCGCCGGCAGTCTCAGACTCCGCTCTGAACTTACCTTGCATCCCTATCACTGTATACGCTCATCTCGTCACTGGCGGCGACGGGTATCACTCCAGGCTACCGGCAGTAGAGTGTCGCGACGTCCTCCGTGTCCCAGACAAGACGGGAGCCAGCGACCATGGACCTGCAGCACGACTACGAGAAACAGGTGTACGCCGGGGTCCTCGGCAAGGTCATCGGCGTCTACATGGGCCGGCCCTTCGAGGGCTGGTGGAAGGATGCACTCGTCGAGCGCTGGGGGCAGGTGGACCGTTACGTGCACGAGGACGTCGGCAAGCCCCTGGTCGTCCCTGACGACGACATCTCCGGCACGCTCACCTTCGTGCGGGCGCTGGAGGACTCTGGCCTGTACGCCGACACCCCGACGGAGTTCTTCGGCGATACCTGGCTGAACTACCTCATCGAGGGCAAGACGGTCCTGTGGTGGGGGGGACTGGGTCACTCGACCGAGCATACCGCCTACCTGCGGCTCAAGCATGGCCTGAGAGCGCCCCACTCGGGGGCCATCGCCACCAACGGCCATACGGTAGCCGAGCAGATTGGCGCCCAGATCTTCATCGATGCCTTCGGGATGGTCGCTCCCGGCAACCCCGAGCTCGCCGCCAGCCTGGCCCGGCGCAGCGCCTCGGTGTCGCACGACGGCGAGGCGGTCCAGGCGGCCGTCGTCGTGGCCGGCATGGTCAGTGCGGCCTTTGCCGAGAAGGACATGGGACGGCTGTTGGACACGGCCATCGGCCTGATCCCCGCCGACTCTCTCATCGCCCAGGTGCACCGCGACGTGCGGGCCTGGTGCGCTGAGGACCGTGACTGGCACAAGACCTACGCGCGCGTCAACGAACGCTATGGCTACCGCCTCTACGGCGGCAACTGCCACGTCATCCCGAACCATGCTGTCATGGTCATGGCCTGGTGCTACGCCCCCAACGACTTCCATGCGGCCCAGACCCTCATCAACACCGCCGGCTGGGATACCGACTGCAACGCCGCCAACGTCGGCTCGGTGATGGGGCTGGTGGTCGGCCTGGACCGCCTCTGCGAGCGCTACGACTTCCGCACGCCCATGGCTGACCGCATCATCCTGCCGACCGCCGAGGGGACGCGGGGGGTGACGGACTGCCTCACCGAGGCCGCGCACATCGCGCGCATCGGCCGCCGTGTCATGGGCTGGCCCGACCTGGCCCCGGCCAAGGGCGGCGCCTGGCAGCACTTCTCGCTGCCGGGAGCGGTGCACGGCTACCAGCCCGAGGGACAGCGTTTCGACACCCGCGGCGCGGCCACGGTCAGCAGCGCGGTCCTGCCCGGCGGCAGTGGCCTCGGCCTGCGCGTAGACTTCGAAACCTCGGCAGGCCGTGTCGCCCGGGCAAGCACGCCCGTTCTGCCGCCGGACCAGCAGGGCGGCTATGGCATCCAGGCCACGCCCCGTGTCTACCCGGGCATGACGCTCCGGGCGGCGTGTGTGGCAGGAGCCCTGCAGGGGGAGCCCAGCGCGCGGCTGTTTGTGCGCTTTGCGGTGGCAGAGGGCGATGGCCGCATGGTGTCTGGCGAGGCCGTACGGCTGGCTCCAGGCAATCCCTGCGCCCTGGTCCTCACGGTCCCCCCGGGCGACGGCATGCCCGTGCGTGAGGTCGGCATCGAGGTCATCAGCCCCGCGGCGGCGCGCGGCGCCCTGCATTGCGACCGGGTCGTGCTGGAGGGGACCCCGGCCCTGGCGTGGCGGAACGGCCCACCCCTGGTACGCGGCGCGTTCCCCGGCTGGATCGCGGACGCGGACCTCGTGCGCGGCTCGTTCTCCGATGACCGCGAGGTCGTCTGCCATGCGGGCAAGAACGAGGGACGAGGGATCCTGGTAACCGGCACCACCGACTGGTGCGACTACAGCTTCTCGGCATGGGTGAAGATCCACCTGGCCGACAGGGCCGGCATCCTGGTGCGCTACCAGGGCCTGCAGCGCTATGTGGCCCTGGTGCAGACCCGCGACCGCCTGCAACTGGTCCGCCGCTGGTATGGGAGCGATACCGTCCTGGCCGAAGCGCCATCCGCCTGGGACCTGGACGAGTTGCACGCACTGCGGCTGGTCTGCCGCGGGCCCCGGATCACCGGGTCCTGCGATGGGACCGTCGTGCTGGAGGCCGAGGAGAGGACCCTCGCCCGCGGCGGCGCGGGCTTCGTTTTCGAACGCGGCCTGATGGGTTTCCGGGATGTGGTCGTCGGTGCCTGACGGCGTGGTCAGTTCCCACTCCAACCGTCCGCGGGGCCGTCGCCCGTCAGGGATCGTGGGCCAGGCGGCGGCGCAAGGCGGCAAGGGCATCGGCGACCGCGCGCCGGACGTGGGCCTCGCAATCGGGTCTCAGGGCCAGCGTGCCGTAGCGCTGGTAGGCGAAGTGGCCACTGGTGGCAT